>ENA-ORCO01000018-ORCO01000018.1-marine-metagenome-genome-assembly--contig:-NODE-18-length-290412-cov-9.635821_pt1 | contig 290412 bp, 303 predicted proteins | sample MGYA00248633_ERZ508508 | MGnify/ENA primary metagenome ERZ508508 (study PRJEB26179, sample SAMN06268845) | marine metagenome | isolation source: A23 P1 aerobic enrichment on pine of planktonic cells...
AGTAGCGGGAGGTAGATTTGAACTACCGATCTCCGGGTTATGAGCCCGGCGGAATCTCCTGGCTATCCCATCCCGCTATCATCTCGTAGTCGAGTGCGACGAATAAGGGTTGTGATTCGTGCGCCGTGTGGGAGTTATCCCCTCAGGAGTCGAGTTCGGAGAGGAGGGTGTCTGCGGCGGCCGACGAGGAACCGGGGCCGCGGGCAGTGACGAGGTCGCCGTCCACGGTCACGCTCGCGTCCGCGTCGAGTTCGGCGTCCCAGTTCGCGCCCGCGGCGATGACTTCGTCCTCGACCCAGTAGGGGAGCTTACGGCCGTCGGGCATCAGGTCGTTCTCGTCCACGATACCCTCCTCCCACGCGTTCGGGAATCCGGTGACGTCGCGCCCGTCGACGAGGAAGTCGCCGTCGTCCGTGCGCGTGAAGGCGAGGATGCCGACGGCGTGACAGACGACGAGGGCTTTCCCGTCGTCGCCCGCGACGGCGTTCCGGAGGAGGCGACGGGCGTCGCGGTCCTGATTGACGTCCCACTCGGTGCCGTGTCCGCCCGGGAAGACGACCGCGTCGTACTCGTCGGCGCTGACGGTGGCGAGCGCCTCGGGGTCGTTCAGGCGGTCGTCGTTCTCGTGGACGTCCATCACGAACTCGACGGTGTCCTCGCCGACGTTCTCCGGGTCGACGGACCGCTCGTCGACGACCGGCGGCGACCCCGTCGGCGTCGCGACAGTAATGGTGAACCCGGCGTCGTCGAGCGTGGTCAACGGCTCTACGCACTCTTCGCCCCAGTAGCCTTCTTCGCTCACGACGAACAGCGCTCGTGGCATACCCGCCCGTACACTCGCGTCGGCAAAAAGAACCGGGCTAGTGGCGAGTCCCGCTCAGTCGTCCGCCGGTTCGGGCGTCGGCGCGTCCTCCTCCGCGTGGAGATGACAGGACGCGGGATGGCCCGCGGCGGTCACTTCGAGCGGCGGTGCGTCCGTCTCGCAGACGGTGGTGAACTCGTCCGCGAGGCGTTCGCGGCCGGCCTCCTGGTCGCCGCGCACGACGTCGTCGAGCGCGGACTCAACGACGCTCTGCGCGTCGGGGTCCGAAACCGTCGCCGGGAGGTCGAACTCGTCTCGAATCGTCTCCTTCATCTCCTCGTACGGCAAGTCGTTCGCGTTCTCGGACACACCGAGGAACGACTTCACCGCGGCGAGGTCCACGCCATCGCGGAGCTGAACGCGGAGGTCCATCACCGCACGCCACTCCGACTGTTCGAAGTCGTAGCCATCCGGTTGGATGACCTGCGGGCAGCGCGTGTGGAACCGACAGCCGGACGGCGGGTTCGACGGGGACGGTACGTCGCCCGTGAGCTTCACCGACGTCCCGCGCTTGGTCGGGTCGGGCTGCGGAATCGACCCGAGGAGCGCGCGCGTGTACGGATGTTGGGGGTTCTCGAAGAGTTCGTCCGTCGGCGCGGACTCAACGATTTCCCCGAGGTACATCACGTTCACGCGGTCGCAGACCTCGCGAATCACGCCCATGTTGTGACTGATGAACACGATAGCGAGGCCGAACTCCTCCTGAATGTCGTCGATGAGGTTCAGGATTTCCGCCTGCACGGACACGTCGAGCGCCGACACCGGTTCGTCCGCGACGATGAGGTCGGGGTTCACCGAGAGCGCGCGTGCGAGCGCGATGCGCTGTTTCTGTCCGCCGCTGAACTCGTGGGGGTAGCGGTCGATGTCGTCCGCGGACATCCCCACGCGTTCGAGCAGGTCTTTGACGATTTCGCGACGCCGCGACTTGCTCCGCATCCCGTGGATGACGAGCGGTTCGGCGATGGATTCGCCGATGCTCATCCGCGGGTCGAAACTCGACGTCGGGTCCTGGAAGATCATCTGGGCGCGACGCCGGAACCGCTTCAGTTCCTTGCTGTCGTACTCCGTGATGTCGTCGCCGTCGAAGTACACGTCGCCGCCCGTCGGGTCCTCGAGCCGGAGGAGAGAGGTCGCGGCCGTGGACTTCCCACACCCGGACTCGCCGACGATACCGACAGTCTCACCGCGAGACACGTCGAAGTCGATACCGTCGACCGCACGTACGCGCCCGACCTCGGAGCGCAGGACGCCCTGCGTGATGGGGTAGTGTTTCTCGAGGTTCTGCACGTCGAGGATGGGTCCGCTACTCATCCTCGCTCACCTCCGTGCGCGGAGCGGTGCCGCCGTCCGTCGCCGCGCCCGCGCTCGACCCGCCGCTCTCGGCGAGCACCGCGGGGTCCGTCGTCGTCTCGTAGTGGACGCAGGACACCGTGTGTTCGTCCTCGCCCGCGTCGTACGCCGGCGGCTGGTCGCCCGTCCGACAGCTCTCGACCGCGTATGGACACCGCGGCGCGAACCGACAGCCCTCCGGCGGGTCGATGAGACTCGGAAGCGACCCGCCGATGGGTTCTGACCGCTCGCCCTGTCCGGGGAGACAGTCGAGGAGCGCGCGCGTGTACGGATGCGACGGGTTCTCGAAGATGTCGAACACGTCGCCGGACTCCATGACTTTGCCCGCGTACATCACGACCACTTTGTCCGCTATCTCGGCGACGACGCCGAGGTCGTGCGTGACGAAGATGATGCCCATGTCGTACTCGTCCTGAATGTCCGCGAGCAGGTCGAGAATCTGGGCTTGAATCGTCACGTCGAGTGCGGTGGTCGGTTCGTCCGCGATGAGGAGGTCTGGTTTCGCGGCGAGCGCCATCGCGATGACGACGCGCTGTTTCATCCCGCCACTGAACTCGTGCGGGTAGTCGTCGAATCGCGTCGTCGCCTCCGGGATGCCGACGCGGTCGAGCAAGTCGATACCGCGCCGCCGCGCTTCCTCGTCGTTCACGTCGTCGTGAATCTGGATGGCTTCCCGAATCTGCCAGCCAACCGTGTACACGGGGTTGAGGGCTCCCTGCGGGTTCTGGAAGACGTGCGCTATCTTGTCGCCACGGATGGACCGGAGTTCTTCGTCGCTCGTGGTCCGGAGGTCGCGGCCGTTGAATTCGATACGTCCCTCCGTGATTTCGCCGGGCGGCGTCGGGATGAGTCGCGTGATGGACTCGCTCGTGACCGTTTTCCCGCTGCCGCTCTCCCCGACGATACAGACGGTTTCGCCCGTATCGACGGTGAAGTCGACGCCGTCGACGGCACGTACCGTGCCGCCCTCGGTGTCGAACTGCGTGTGGAGGTTTTCGACGTTGAGTAAGTGTTCGCTCATAGTTTAGTCTGACCGGGGGTCGAGTGCGTCTACCAGGGCGTCACCGAGGAAGTTGAACGCCAGAATCGTGAAGAACAGGAATATTCCGGGAATCGTGGATATCCACGGTGCGGAACCAAGGTCCCCGCGACCCGCGGAAATCACCTGTCCCCACGACGGAACTGTCGGGTCACCGAGTCCGAGGAAGGCGAGGGACGCCTCCGCGAGGATGAGACTCGGAATCGTGAGCGTCGCCGACGTGATGACGGTGTTGGAGACGTTCGGAATGATGTGTCGACGGATGATGTAGGTCGTACTCGCGCCCGCACCGTCCGCCGCCTGAATGTACTCCTCTTCGTTACGCTGGAGGGCCTCGCTCCTGACGAGGCGGGCGACCCCGCCCCACGTCACGAGACCGAACACGGTGATGAGTAAGAACAGACTCCCACCGAACAGGTAGATGAGGAGTAAGTAGAGGAAGAACGTCGGGAACGTCAACTGGATGTCGACGTACCGCATCAGGATTTCGTCGACCAATCCGCCCGAGTAGGCGGCGACGCTGCCGATGAGCGTGCCGATGACGACGATCATCAGCGACGCGATGAGGCCGACTTCCATGCTGACTTTCATCCCGTAAACGACCATCAGGAAGATGTCCTTCCCGTTCCCCATCGTTCCGAGCGGGTGCGCCCACGTCCCGTGACAGACCGCGCCGGTTGCAGTTTGCGTCACCGGACCGACGCACGAACTCCCGCCGAGCACGTTCGTCGACACCGTGGCGTAGACGGGCGGCTGATAGCGCGCGAAGATGTCCACCGTCGGCTTCGGGAGGAACATGGTTCCAACCGTGCCGATGAGGAAGATGGCGGCGAGGAATATCGCGCTCAACACCGCGGCGCGGTTCTTCTTGAACTGCCGCCAGTAGAGACGCGTCATCCGCGGGTTCTGGTAGAGCGGAACGACGGCGTAGAAGAACAACGTGATGAGCGTCAGGACGAACAGCCAGTCCGTCCCCTTGACGTTCCACGTGAACGTGAACAGCCCGAGGTTTATCTCGTCGAAGGTCGCGGTTCCGACCGGAACGACGTAGAGGTCGTAGAGCACGGTCGCCGCGACCAGGAGGACGCAGACGACGAACGCTATCGTCTTGTTCGAAATCGCGGCCAAGCCGGTGCGGCCGAGCGAGTCCCAGTCGACGTCCTTGAACGTCTCAGGTTCGTTTTCGGCCGCCATTAGCGATCACCGTAGTCGATGCGTGGGTCGACGACCGTGTACGCGATGTCCTGCAGGAGGTTCCCGACGACGGCGATGAACACCGGAATCATCGTCGTCCCGAGCACCAATGCGGTGTCCTGCTGGGTGATCGCGTTGTAGCTCAGTCGGCCGAGCCCGGGGATTCCGAAGACGATCTCCACCAGATAGGACGAGGTGAGGAATATCCCGAGGATGTCGCCGACCAGAATCGTCATCAGCGGCACGAGCGCGGGCCGGAAGATGTGCCGGGTGAGGACGCGCATGTCGTCGACGCCTTTCGCGCGCGCCGTCTTGACGAACTCCGCGTTCACGTACTCCATCGCCTCCGCGCGAGCGTACCGCATCTGGCTCGCTATCGTCGACGTGGTGAGCGTGATTATCGGGAGTATCAACTGGTGGGCCATCTCCACGCTGAAGAACGGTGCGTCCGCGCTGAACGTCACCGGCGTCCAGTTGAGTTGCACGCTGAACACCAACAGCAGGATGATACCGAACCAGAAGTTCGGAATCGAGAGGCCGAAGAAGCCGAAGAACGTCCCCGCGTAGTCGGTGAGCGAGTACCGGTGAGTGGCCGAGTAGAGGCCGATAGCGATACCGAGCACCGTGGAGATGATGACTGACGGTGCGCCGTACGCGACCGAGTACGGCCACGCCTGCGCGATCGCCGTCGTCACCGGCTGGGAACGGGTGTCAGACCAGCCCCAGTCGAGCGTGAAGATGTTTCCCATGAAGTCGAGGTACTGGTCCCATACGCCGCCAACACTTCCTTGATACGCGTTGTACGCGTCAACTGCTTGCGAGACGTTCGCGCCCTGTTGTGCCGCCCGCCACTTTATCTGCGCAGTCTGCGGGTTCGGCGTCAAGTACATCAGCCCGAACGTGATGCTCAGGATGATGAACGTGGCCACTCCGGCCCAGAGGACGCGTCTCGTTACGTACCATCGCATTCCCATAAATATAGTCCTCGTGAGAGTAGTTTACTGCTTGAAGTACCAGGTCTGCGAGTCGTAGCTGTAGTTCCACTGACCCTCGTCCGGGCCGACGACGTTGTCCTGGTAGCCAGTCGTCGCGACGCCCATCGTGAGGAAGTTCTCCGGCTGTTCTTCGCTGAGCGCGCCGAAGATCTTCGAGAGGTACTCCTTGCGCTTCGTCATGTCCGTCGACTGCGACGCCTTGTCGTACCACTCGCCGAGCGGGGCTTCGGGCTCGTAGCCGTAGTAGTTCGTACTCGCTTTCTTCAGCCAGAACACGTCGGTGGACGTCGGCGTCAGCGGGTACGTGTTGAAGATGATACCGATGTTCATGTCCCACGACTCCTGGCTCGCCGTCTTCTCGCGCGGCCCCGCGTTGTACGGCCCGCCGGACCACTCGGGTTCGCCGTCACCGACGTAGCTGTTCGCGACGTACTTGCTGAGCAGCGTGTTGAACTTCACGCCCTTCAGCTCGGTCGCGAGCCCGAGGCGGTTGAGCTGCTGGGAGATGTACTGCGCCATCGTCTTCGTCGTGGAACTACCCGTGACGTAGACGAACTTGAGCTTCTTCTGCTCGCCGTTGTTGTTGACGACCTTCCCGTTCTCGAAGTGGAAGTCGTCACGCTCTGAGAGCCCGTCTTTCAGGCGCTGGGTCGCTTTGTCCACGCCGAGCAGGTCGCCCGACCCGTACTTCGTGACCTTCGAGTCGTCGTAGTACTTCGAGTACCGCGGCTGGAACGTGTACGCGGGGTTCGCGTAGCCGTTCTCGATGTTCTTCACGATGGCGTTCTTGTCCGTCACCATCCCGAACGCCTGCCGGACCTTCTTGTTCCGGAACGGCGCCCAGCCGTTCGCGCGCATGTTGTAGACGAGCCCGGTCAGGAAGGACTGCGGCGCTTTGACGAGGTTGAGACCCTCGGTGTCCTCGTACTGCGGCGCCTTCGCGGACGGAATCCCCGTGGACGTGATTTCGCCCGCTTTGAGCGCGGAGAGACGCGTGCTCTGCTCCGGGATGACCTTGTAGGAGTACGAGTTGTAGTACGGCGCGCCGGAGAACCGCTCCGGGACGTCGTCGGCGTCCTTGAGATAGTAGTCGTCGTTACGGGTCGCGACGAACTTCGACTCACGGTTCCAGTTCTTGTAGTTGTACGGACCGAGGTTCCCGGAGTACGCGAGGTTTTGAATCTCGGAGTCCTTCTTCAGGCCTTCGACGTCCTTGTTCGGGACGTACTTCTCGAGGAGGCCCTTCGGGAGCGCGTAGAGACCCCAGAGAACCGGTTTCTTCGGGAACGCCGGGTCGACCTGGTTGAGCGTGATGGTGAACGTGAGTTTCCCGGTCTTTTCGACGGGGTACGGCTGGTCGTTCCCGTCTTCGTCCGTGTAGAACCAGTCGCCGGGACTCGAGTACCCGGACCAGTTCTCGTCGGCCTGGAAGACGTTCTTGATCATGTACACCCAGTCCTCGGCCGTCATCTGGCCGTAGGAACCGCCCCACTGGAGGTTGTCGCGGAGTTTCACCTCGAACGTCTTGTTGTCGTCCGTGGACACGTCGCCCCAGAGCGGGAAGACTTCCTGGTCGGGCGTCAGCGCGTAGAGACCGTCCATCGTGAGCCCGATACGGGCGTCACTCGGAACGTCGTTGACGCCGAGCCAGTACATGGTCTTGGCGTCCGTCCCACTCCCGGTGACGTAATCGCCGCCGAGCGTCGGTTTCATCTCCGTCGTCTCGTTCGTGGTGCCCCCACCACCACCAGTCGTGGTTTCGGTGGTCGTGTCTTCGTTACCCCCGCCAGAACAACCCGCGAGCGCCGCGGCACCGCCGACGCCGAGAGTTTTGAGGAGGTTCCGCCTGTTAGGGAGGAATAGTCCTCCGTTCGTGTCACCGTTGTTGCCGGATGGCATGATGATGAGAAACATACACTCTACTAAATATCCTTCGATACCCGATAGTAATTCGTGACAGACTCGGCCCCGGGTCGGACGCGACGAGTCGCCGCCCGCTAGCGAAAAAAGTGTTAGTTAATTGTCTCCGCGCGGGTCAGTCACGACAACTTCCCCGTCAACCACGTCGACGTTTATGAGCGTTTTTACGTCGTACGGCGAATCGTCCAGTTCGTTCGGCCCCTCCTTCTTGATGACCGCCAACACGTCAGAGACGTCCGCGCCGATGTGGTCGAGCGCTTCCGTGATGGCGCGCAGCGTCCCACCGGTGCTGAGCACGTCGTCCAGCACGAGCACGCGGTCGCCCTCGAACACGTCGTTGATGTACATCTCGGACTCCGAGTACCCCGTCTGCTGGGTCAGAGAGACCTCGCCGTCGAGTCCGTACGACCGCTTGCGGATGACGACCAGCGGGATGTCCGTCATCAGCGACACTGCCGTGCTGATGTGGATACCCATCGCGGCGGGCGTCACGATCTTGTCGACGTTCTCCAGCTCCGCCTTCCGAATGATCTTGATGACGATCTCGCGGAGGAGTTCAGGTTCCAGCATCGGAACGCCGTCACTGATGGGGTGTACGAAGTAGTGATAACCATCCTTCTCGACGATGGGCGCATCGAGGAGGGACTCGCTGAGTCTATCCATGCTGGCGGTACGTGTCCCGAGAGTAAAACCTGACGAATCGAGGAGACGGAATCGAGAAGAGAGAACGATTAAGTCCTGACTCCCGCATTGTTTCGTCGTGCAACCATCTCCGGACCTGACGGTAGTGGTGACGCTTCTCGCCCTGCCGTTCGTCGCCGCGGCCCTCGTGCCCGCCGTCCACCGGATGCTCGGGGAGCGCACCGCCTACTTCGCGGCCGCCGTCGCCGCCGCGTGTTTCGCGCTCGCCGCCTCGCAGTACGGCACCCACGGCGAGGTATCGCTCGCGTGGATACCCGCTCTCGACGTCTCCCTCCGGTTCTACGTCGACGGGCTCTCCCTCCTCGTCGCGTTCCTCGCGTCCGGGGTCGGCGTCCTCGTCTTCACGTACTCGGCAGGCTACATGCACGGTGAGCCCAGCCTGGCGAAGTACTACGCGACCCTGCTCGCATTCATGGGGTCGATGCTCGGCGTCGCGCTGGCCGCCGACCTCGTCGCCCTGTTCGTGTTCTGGGAGTTGACGAGCGTCGCGTCGTTCGTCCTCATCGGCCACTACTCCTCCGAGGCGTCCGCGCAGTACGCCGCGCGGAAGTCGATGTTAGTGACAGTGGGCGGCGGCCTGTTCATGCTCGTCGGGTTCGTCCTCCTCGCGGACGCGACGGGCACGTTCAACATCGCGACGATGCTCCACGACCCCGCGGCCGTCCGCGCCGCCCTCCACGCCGACGGCGTGTTCGTCCCCGTCCTTCTCCTCATCGGCGTGGGCGCGGCGGCGAAGTCCGCGCAAGTCCCGCTCCACATCTGGCTTCCGGACGCGATGGAAGCCCCGACGCCCGTCTCCGCCTTCCTCCACTCCGCGACGATGGTGAAAGCCGGCGTCTACCTCGTCGGACGCCTCCGCCCCGTACTCGTTTCCGGCGACTGGACGCTCCTGTTCGCGACGCTCGGCCTCGTCACGATGACCGTCGCCGCCATCCTCGCGATAACGGCCACGGACGTGAAACAACTGCTCGCGTACTCCACCGCGAGCCACCTCGGCCTCATCGTCGCCGGATTCGGGTTCGCCTCGATACTCGGCGCGGAGACCGGCGCGTTCCACATCCTCAACCACGCGATGTTCAAAGCGCCCCTGTTCCTCGTCGCCGGCATCGTCGCCCACGAGGTCGGGACGCGGGACATCCGGGAACTCTCCGGCCTCAGACGCGACCTGCCGATAACGGCCGCCGTCACCGCCGTCGCCGCGCTCGGAATGGCCGGCGTTCCGCCGTTCAACGGGTTCTACTCGAAGGAGTTCCTCTTCGAGACGACGTACGAGTACGCCGCCCACGCGGGCGGACTCACGTGGATAGTCCCCGTCGTCGCAGTCTTCGGGAGCGTGTTCACGTTCCTCTACTCGATTCGGTTCCTCATGCTCTTCTTCGGCGACCGACCCGACTCGCTGGGCGACGTTCACCGCCCGCCGCTGTCGATGCTCGCCCCCGCGGTCTTGCTCGCCGTCGTCGCCGGCACCATCGGCCTCAACGGACTGCTCGCCGCCGTCGGCCTCGGGTTCGCGCCCATCACGGCGTTCGTCGGCGGTATCGTGGAGAGCACCGCCGCACACGGCGGCCACGAGTTCTCATACTACGTCCCGACGCACGTCACGCCCGCCCTGTTGATGAGCGCCGCCACCATCGCACTGGGACTCGTCGCCTACCCCGCCTACGACCGTCTCGGCGGCACGGTCACCGCACTCCTCCGCGCAGTCCCGCCGCTCTCCGCGGACTGGTGGTACGACAACGGCATCTCGGGGCTGAACGACGCCGCGAAGTCGGTCGAAACCCTCGTCCAGACCGGGCTCCTGCGGACGTACGCGACGTGGACGTTCGCCGGGGTCGCCGGTCTCACGCTCGCCGGCTACCTCGCCGTCAGCGTCCCCCTTCCCGCAATCGAGTACACGATGTCCGTGGCGCTCACGCTCGTCCTCGTCACCGCCGTCGTCGCGGCGGTCGCCGTCACGTTCGCGTCCTCGCACACCACGGGCGTGCTGACGCTCTCCATCCTCGGATTCATGATCGCGATATTCTACATCCTCGCGAGCGCGCCCGACCTCGCGCTCACCCAACTCGTCGTCGAAACGCTCGTCCTCGTCATCTTCCTCCTCGTCCTCGACCGCCTCCCCGCCTACTACGGCGACGTCGCGAGTTCGCGGAAACTCCGAGACTCCGCGCTCTCCGTGCTCGTCGGCGCGACGGTGGCGGCCACCGTCCTCCTCACCACGACCGGCGAGGACCCGGTGGCGAGCACGACCCCGCTCTCCGGCATCGACACCGGGGAACTCGCGCGGAAAGCGGTCGAGGAAGGCGGCGGAACGAACGTCGTCAACGTCATCCTCGTGGACCTCCGCGGATTCGACACCATGGGCGAAATCAGCGTCGTCGCGATGGCCGCGCTCTCCGTCATCACGCTCATCGCGATGCGCGAACGCGGAGGTGAAGCGGAGTGACGACCATCATCCTCCGCACCGTCACCCGCCTCACCGCCCCCATCGTGTTCATCACCTCGTTCGCCCTGTTCCTGCAGGGCCACAACCTTCCCGGCGGCGGGTTCATTGCGGGCGTCCTCACCGCATCCGGCCTCGCGCTAGTGTACATCACGTACGGCCTCGACTTCGTAGAGGAAACCGTCTTCCAGACGAGCATCGAAGGCCTCGTCGAACACATCCAACACGGCCTCGTCTCGAACTACCGCGCGCTGTTCGCTATCGGCCTCGCCATCGCCGCGGCGAGCGGCCTCTACTACGTCGCCGTCGGCCAGCCGTTCATGTCCTACGAGTACGCGTACGTGGACGTCCTCATCTACCAGCACATGGAGGTCGCGTCGGCGACGATATTCGACTTCGGCGTCTACTGCGTCGTCGTCGGCAGCCTCCTTACTATCATCTCGGTGGTGGGAGACGAATGACCGAGACCGTCCTCGCGCTCGTGCTCGGCTCGCTGTTCGCGTTCGGGACGTACCTCGTCCTCCGCCGCGACGTCGTGCGCGTCGTCTGGGGGGTCACGCTCATCAGTCAGGCAGCGAACGCCTACCTCATCACGATGGGCGACATTACGGGCTCCGCACCCGTCGTCGGCCATCACGGCGGCGAGTACACGGGCCTCACGGACCCGCTCGTGCAAGCGCTCGTCCTCACCGCCATCGTCATCGGGTTCGGGACGACCGCGTTCGCGCTCGTCCTCACGTACCGCGTCTACGAAGAACACGGCACCATCGACCTCGAATCCCTATGAGTCAGTACGTCATCGCGCCGCTCCTCGTCGCACTCTGCACAGCGATACTCACGCTCCTCACTCGACGGTACGGCCGGACGCAACGCGCGCTCAGCCTCCTCGGCGGACTCGCGTACGCCGCCGCCGTCGCGTGGCTCGCGCTCTCCGTCTACCCGAACACGACGGCAGTGTACCACCTCGGCGACTGGCCGGCACCCTACGGCATCGTCCTCGTCGCCGACAGCCTCTCCGCGTTCATGCTCGTCATCGCCGCCGCCGTCTCCGTCCCCGCGCTCGTCTTCAGCCTGCGGTACGTCTCCGGGTTCGGCCAACAGGTGTCCTACCACGCGCTCTTTCACTTCATGCTCGTCGGCGTCACGGGCGCCTTCCTCACCGGCGACATCTTCAACCTCTTCGTCTGGTTCGAAGTCATGCTGATGTCGAGTTACGTCCTCGTCGTCTTCTACTCCGGACCCGAACAGACCGTCGCCGCCTTGCGGTACGTCGTCCTCAACCTCGTCGGGAGCGCCGTCATGTTGCTCGCCATCGGCGGCCTCTACGCCACCGTCGGCACCCTCAACATGGCGGACATTGCGTACCGCCTCGGCCACGCGACCGAGTACGGCGTCCACATCCCTCCGGTGCTCGGCCTCACCGCCCTCCTCTTCACCGTGTTCGCGCTGAAAGCCGGTATCGTGCCGTTCCACTGGTGGGTTCCCGACGCGTACGCCGCCGCACCCGCACCCGTCTCGGCCGTCCTCGCCGGCGTCGTGAAGAAAGTCGGAATCTACGCGATAATCCGCCTCTACTTCACCGTGTTCGCCGCCGCGTCCCTCCCCAGCCTCGCGCTCCCCGGCGACACCGTCCTCGGGTTCTTCGGCGTCGTCCTCCTCAGTACGGGCGTGCTGAGCGCGCTCTACGGCGGGTTCGTCGCGGTCGGGCAGAACGACGTCGAACGCCTCCTCGCCTACTCGAGCATCGGACAGGTCGGCTTCATCGTCCTCCCGCTCGCGGCCGCCGCGCTCGCTCCCGAGTTCGCCGTCCTCGGCGTCGTCGCCGCGCTCGTCTACGCGCTCAACCACGCGCTCGCAAAGGGCGCGCTGTTCCTCGTCGCCGGAACCATCCGGGACGCCGCCGGAACCACGAAATTCCCCGACCTCGGCGGCCTCGCCGGCCGGTCCCCTCTCTTCTCGGCGGCGTTCCTCGTCGCTGGCCTCTCCCTCGTCGGCATCCCGCCGCTGACCGGGTTCTTCGGGAAGTTCCTCGTGTTCCGCGCGCTCGCCGAACCCGGCGTGTGGGTCGGCCTCGGCGCGGCGCTCGTCGGCGCGATACTCACCATCGCGTACGTCTCGCGCGCGTGGAACCGCGGCTTCTGGGGTGACCGGTCGCCCGCCGTCGACGGCTGGGACGCGGACCCCGTACAGGTCGGGTGCGTCGTCGTCCTCGTCGCCGCCATCGTCGCCGTCGGCGTCGGCTTCGACCCCGTCCTCGAGTTCGCTCGGTCCGCCGCGCACGCGGCGCTCGACCGCGGCGACTACGTCTCCGCCGTCCTCGAACGAGGTGGTGGCGCATGAACCGACGCGTTCCCGTCACCCGCTGGGTGGCCGTCGGCGTCGCGCTCGCCGTCCTCTGGCTGTTCGTCCGCGGCGTGTACCTCACCGCGACGAACCTCGCCCAGGAGTTCCTCATCGGCCTCGCGCTCGGCCTCCCGACCGCGTACGTCTTCCGCGAGTTCTTCGACGGGCGCACCGACATCTGGTACGTCGCGCGCGCCACCCCCTACGTCGTCCTCTACCTCGTGGTCTTCATCAAAGACCTCGTGACGGCGAACCTCGACGTCGCGCTCCGCGTGATACACCCGCGGATGCCGCTCGAAACGCGCGTCGTGGTGGTGCCGCTCCGCGTCGAACGGTCCACCGCCATCACCACTATCGCGAACAGCATCACCCTCACCCCCGGCACCCTCACCATGGACTACGACGACGAACAGAACGCGCTCTACGTGCACGCGATGGCCGCATCGACCGACGACGAAGTGATAGACCCCATCCGGACGTGGGAGGACTACGCGCTCGTTATCTTCGACGAGGACCTCAACCCCCGCGACCCGGTCCCCGAACGCGACGAGGAGAACGGGGGTGGTGAGGATGAGTGAGGACCCCGCGTTCCTCGGGTACGTCGTGCAGGGCGCGCTCGCCGTCGCCGCGCTCCTGACGCTCGCGTGCAGTTACCGCGTCATCCGCGGCCCCACCGTCCCCGACCGCGTGGTCGCGCTCGACACCATCGGCACGAACGTCGTCGCTATCGGCGTGCTGTTCGCGCTCGCGACCGACCGCGGCATCTTCGTGCTCATCGCACTCGTGCTCGCCATCGTCGGATTCATCAGCACCGTCACCGTCGCACGCTACGTCGTGGAGGGGGACATCATCCAATGAGTACGATAACCGCGGTCGTCGTCACCGCGTTGCTCGTCGTCGGGAGCGCCTTCCTCGCCATCGGAACCATCGGATTGCTCCGCCTCCCGGACGTCTACAACCGCATGCACGCCACGTCGAAGGCGACGACGCTCGGCGCGGCGTCCATCTTCCTCGCCGGGTTCGTCTACTTCGGCCCCGGCGGGTCGGGACTCACGTCGCTCGTCGGCATCGCCTTCCTCTTCCTCACCGCGCCGACGGGCGCGCACATGATTTCGCGGTCCGCACAGAAGATGGGCGTCCCGTTCTTCGGGAACGCGACGTGGCCCGAACCGGAACCGGAACCGGAAGACGACTAAATCCTGTTCGCGAGTTCGTCCGCGATTCGGAGTCCGAGTGCGTCCTTCGACCCCGCGAACTCGGGTGCGTTCTCTCCGTCCACGAGGAGCGCGCGCGTCTCCTCGTCGCCCATCACGCTCGCGTCGTTCGCCACGACGAACGCGAGGTCTGCGCGGTCCAGAATCCGGCGCGCTTCGGCTATCATCGCGTCGTCCTCGCCCGACGTTTCGGCTTTGAACCCGACGATTGGGAGGTCCGGGTACTCCTCGCGCACGGTGTCGATGAGTTTCTTCGTGGGCGTGAGGTCGAGGGTGAGGTCTTGTTTGCTCCGAATTTTCGACTCGGCGGGTTCGACGGTGTAGTCGCTGATCGCGGCGGCGGAAATCAGGGCGTCCGCGTCCGCACAGGCGTCGAGGGTCGCCGCGAGCATCTCCGCCGCCGTCTCGACGCGCTCCACCGTCGCGTACGGCACGTCCTCACCGTCGTGAACGAGTGTGACGTCAGCTCCCCGGACGTAGCAGGCGCGCGCGACGGCGCGGCCCGTGCGTCCGGACGCCCGGTTCGTGAGCACGCGGACGGGGTCGATGGGTTCACTCGTCGCGCCCGACGTGACGACGACGTGCTTCCCGGCGAGCGGTCGGTCGCCCGCGGCGCGCGCGACTTCGAGACAGATGGCGTCCTCCGTCGCTATCTTCGCCTTCCCCTCCTCGACTCGGGGGTCCGCGAACGCGACGCCCCACTCGCGGACGCGCTCGATGGCGTCCAGCACGCCCGGATGGTCGTACATCGGTTCGTGCATCGCGGGCGCGACGACGACGGGAACGCCCGCGCCGAGCGCCGTCGTCGCCGTCGTCGTCACCGGCGTGTCGTCGATGGCCGCCGCGATTTTTCCGACGGTGTTCGCGGTGGCGGGTGCGAGCAAGAGGACGTCCGCCCAGCCGTCGCGACCGCAGAGTTCGACGTGTTCGACCCGCCCCGTAATCTCCGTCACGACGTCGTTTTCGGTGGCGAATTCGACCGCCCACGGGTGGATGATGCCCTGCGCGCTCTCCGTCATCACCGCGCGGACGGACGCGCCGCGGCGGCGGAGTTCGTGCGCCAGTTCGACCACTTTCACCGCCGCGATGCTCCCGGACACCCCGAGCGCGACGTTCACACCCTCCAACATTCGTCGGGAGTTCGCACCCCCATCGTATAAAAACCGTCAGTCGCCGTCCGTTTCGACGGACGGATGCATCGTCGGCGGTTCCGATTGGGGGTCCGCAAACGCCTCGCGCATCCGCTCTCTGGACGCGCGTTCACGCTCCTCGCGTTCGTCTTCGGGTATCTCCTCACACCCCGGCGGGAGCGGGCGGTCGCGGCCCGTGAAGTAGCCCTCCGGAGCCACCCAGTCGTGGTAGAACGCGACGTCGGAGTCTTCCACGAGCGAGAGCGCGGCCTCCGCGCCGCTCCCCGCCGCGACGACGGTCTGGTGGTAGCGGCCCGCCAGTCGGCCCGCCGCGTAGAGGCCGTCGACGCCCGTTCGACCGTTCCCACCGGTTTCGACGTACGTCTTCGACCCCTGCTCGATGAACTCGACGCCCGTGCCTTCGAGGTACTCGGGATCGGACCACGACGCCGCAATCAGATAATCGAACGCGTACTCGTCGTCGCCGGTGACGACGAACCCGTCGCCATCCGCCGAAACGTCCGTCACGCGTTCCTCACGGAAGGACGCGCCCGCCTCCGCTGCTTGCTCGCGGGAGAGCGAGAGGAAGGTCCGCGCGTTCACGCCCGCCGGGAACCCGGGGACGTTCTCGAGGTGTGCGTTTCGCGCGACGATCGGTTCGCCCGCGTCGAACACCGTCGTGTCGAGACCGGCGCGCGCCGTGAACGTCGCGGCGGTCAACCCCGAGACGCCGCCCCCCACGACCGCGACCGATGGGTCGGTTTCACTCATGTCGAGTTCTACCTCACGGTCGTTTAGAAGTCTCGCGGTTCGACGGCGGAACTAAGTCGGGAGGGTTCGATTCCCCGGGCGTGAAACGCCTCACCGTCAGCACCGACGTGGAGATTCCGCCGAGCGAGGCGTACGAGTTCCTCCTCGACTTCCCCGGGTACGCCGAGTACTCGAAACACCTCACCGGGGTCGAACAGGACGGCGACGGCGGCCCCGGAACCGAGTATCGACTCCACTTCGCGTGGTGGAAACTCACCTACACCGCACACTCCCGCGTGACCGACGTGGACCCGCCCCACCGCATCAACTGGGAGGTGACGAAACACATCGACGCCGAAGGCCGCTGGGAGATAGAACCCCTCCACGACCGCGAGAACCCCGCATCCCGGGTATCGCTCGTCGTGGAGTACGACCCAGAATCCGTAAGCGAGAGCGCGATCTCACTCCCGCCGCTCGTCGGCCTCGACTGGGTGGTCGGGAAAGCAACGGGGCTGATCGAAAAAGAAGGCGAACGCGTCGTCGAACGCATCGTCGCCGACCTCGAAGGCGAACGCCGCCCCGTCGACCTCCACGTCTCCGTCGACTAGGACTGCGTCTCGTAATCGCCGCCGTACCGCATCAGGAAGTACGCGAGCCCGAGCACGCCCACCATCGCGCCCGTCGCACCGACTCCGATAGTCTTCGCGCTCTCCGGGAGAATCGACTCGTACCCACCACCGACCGCGATAGTCGGCACACCGCTCCCGACCGCGACCGCGCCCTTCATCCCGAGACTCTCGTGCGGGTCACACTGATAGTTCGTGATACCCCCGGACTCGAACGTGTGCTCGAACGTATGGCCCTCCGTCGAAACCGTCTCCGACTGGAAGCTCGCAGGCCCCTCGACCGCGTGCACGTTGTGCCCGCCGCCCGAACCAGTCCACTCCCACGTCACCGTCGTCCCCTCGTCCACCCAGAGACCCGCCGGATTGAACGCGTAATTCCCGCCGTTGCCCGACGCACCGACCTCAACCGTCACGGACGACTGACCACGCGCATCAGTATACCCGCCGTCGATACCCTCTATCCATCCCCCGAAGTCGGGTTGTTGGGTCGCGCCACCGCCACTCTCTTGCGCCGCGGCCGTCCCGGCACTCCCAGCGACCGCCGCGGTCCCACCCGCAACACGGAGGAACCCCCGACGGGACACCGAATCCTCGCTACTCATATGCGGGACGTACGCAAACCCCACACATTAAAACCCCACTTTTCGCACCCACTTTTTCCGGGGGCGGCCGGAGGCCGCCCCCGCAAAACCTGGAGGAAAAAGACCGCCGCCGCGCCGCGCAACACCGCCCCCGGAAAACGCACTTCCGACGCTGAGCAAACCACAGGAAGCATCCGCGAGCGAACGGCTCGAAGAGCCTGACGCGAAGCGGTTCGCCGCGCGAGTGAAACGAGCGCGGGCCGAGGAACCCCCGACAGGGGGTGACGCTGTGCTTTTAGTGCAGGTTTTGTCAGGGCGCGCCTGCGGCGCGCCCGCGACAAAAAGTGCGTTAGACGACCATGTTCCAGTAGGGTTTGATGAGGAAGAAGAGGCTGATGTAGCCGGCGTAGAGGAGCGCGGTGATGGCGATGACGGTCGCGCCGTTGGGGGCGTCGACGTCGTGGTCTTCGCGCGCTTCGACGTTCCGGGCCTCGAACTCGAAGAAGTCCGCGACGAAGACGCCGACGACGAGCGTGGCGAGGACCATGCCGGAGTGGTGGTGGAGGGTGAGGTAGTAGAGCGTGGAGAGGACGAACCCCCCCATGGTGAACGTGTGGAGCGGGTGGCGGTCCACCGATTCTGCGCCGTCCCGAACCTGGGATTTGATGGAGTCGTGTTGGACTTTCCGCGTGAGCAACGTGAGCAGCGCGAGCGCGAACACGACGTACTCCATGTACGGACCAAGGAGCGTGTCGAGCGGCCCGAAGAGCGCCACCGAAGGGTCTACCATACCCGGAGTGTGAACGGGTGACAGTATTATGCTTTTCCTCTTCTCGACTACACGAACCGATACGTGGTTTCGGGGGTCGTGAGGATGGAGAGCGTGTCGTCCCGGGCTATCTGGACGGGTTCGTCGTAGGGGACGACGCACGTTTCGGCGTCGTCGACGAGGAGGGAGACTTCCGCTTCCTCTCGTTCGACAGTGAGGGTCGTCGGGAGCGGGAGCACCCAGTTCGACCGTTCGACGCGGAACGGCGCGATGGGGACGACGGACACCGCGTCCACGCCGGGCGCGACGAGGGGGCCGTCGGCGGCGCTCGCGTACCCGGGCGTGCCGGCGGGCGCGGCGACGACGAGGCCGTCCGCGCGCACTTCGTCCACCTGTGTTTCTTCGCCCCTGATGGTCGCGCGAATCCCGTACTCGGAGATACGGGCGGGTTTCGTGGTGACGAGCGTGACGTCCGCGAGCGCGCGATAGGTGTCGTCCCCGACCGCGACCGACAGCAGCGGTTGGTCGTGGGTGTCGGCGTCGCCGTCGAGAACGCGCTCGAACGCCCGCTCCCGGCGGTCCCACGGGACGGCGGGAATCCCATCTGGGGTGCCCACGGTGAGCAGCGGCGCGTCCGTGTCGGCGCGTACGAAGTCGTAGAGCGCGTCCCCGCCGTCGGCCACCACCACGTCGGCGTCGAACGCCGCGCTCCCGGTGCGCGCGGAACACGCGTGCTCTCGAACGAGGTCGGAGAGCGCGTCCGCACGGTCCCCGAGTACGCCCACCGTCTCGACTGCGGAAAGCGCCGTCATCGTTCGACCGGTCGCCGCCCGCACTCAAAAATGGTTTGTTAGTCGTCGTACGGCCAGTCGCCCGTGATCTTCATCCCCGTCGCGAGGTCCTCGTCCTCGGCTTGACTCGCGATGTCGTCGGGACTCGCGTGCGCGACGGCGAAGTCGTCCGCGGCGAGATCGACGGCGAGGTCGGTGAGGAGGATTGCTTGCTCGCGGAAGTTCCGGACTTCGAGTTTGTCGAGCGTGTCCGCGAACGTGTGCCCCCAGCCGCGGCCTTCGTCGTCGGTTTCGCTCGCGACGTGGTAGCCGGGGACGCCCCACTGCGTGTACGGCCAGTGGTCCGAGTGCGGGCCGAGTTTCGGCGTCGTGGAGACGGGGTGGTCGTAGCGGTCGCCGACGGCTTCCGCGGCGTCCGCGAGCGCGTCGAACCCGTGCGTCGTGAACGAGAGCGTGCGTCCGTTGACCACGCCGTCGAAGTTCAGGACGGCGCGCACAGCTTCCAACTCGCGTTCGTCCGCGTCGTATTCGGACCCGACGAGACCGACCTCCTCGGAGCCGAACGCTATGAAGTGGACTTTCGTGTCGAGTTCGTCCTCGCGCTCTTTGAGGGTGCGCGCGAGTTCGACGACCATCGCGGTGCCCGCGCCGTTGTCCATCGCGCCCTCCGCGATGTCGTGCGCGTCGACGTGACTCGTCACGAGGAGTTCTTCGCGCGTGTCGGGGCCGAGGGTCGCGTGGACGTTCTGACTCGTCGCCTGCGGTGTCTCAGCCTCTACGGAGACGGACACGTCGTTGCCGTCGAACCGGCGGCCGAGTCGCGCGCCAACCTCCTTCGAGACGCCGACCGCGGGGATGTCTCCGATGGGTTGGTCGGCGTTCCCGACACTCCCGGTCGGCGGCAGACAGCCCTCGACGTGATTTCTGAAAACGAACGCGGCCGCGCCGCCCTCCACCGCGTAGTAGTACTTCTCGCGGCGGTGAATGAACCGGTCGAAGTAGGAGGGGACGTTCGACGCGACCATCACGACCTTCCCCTCGATGTCGTTCTCCTCGAAGTCGGCCGGGAGGCCGTAGCCGAGGTCCACGAACTCGCCCGACACCTCGCCCGCGGGCGACCTTGGGAGCGCGATGCAGTCCTGCTCGGTGTCCCCGGCTTCGATGCTCGACGTGCCGCGCTCCCAGCCCTGAATCTCGAACTCGTCCAGCCAGACGTTCTCCGAGTACTCGGAGAGAGCCTTGCGCGTCGCTTCCGCGGCCTCGCGCTCGCCCGGACTTCCCGCCATCCGGTCGCCGATGTCGACGAGCGTTTCGAGATGATTCCAGCCGGTGTCGGACGTGAACGTCTCACCGATCCAGTCAGTCATGTCGGAGAGTCCACCCACGACGCACCTAACGGTTACGCAAGTTGGGATGGGTTGCCGGTAGGTGAGAAAGGGTTAACGCGCCTCACTGACAACATCCTAGGTATGTTTGACGGGCACGACGGGAGTGAAGCGACCCGGCGGCGGGTCGTTCGGGGTATCGGGGCCGCCGGCGTCGTCGCCGCCGCGGGGTGTGTGAGCGCGCCGCGACAGTCGGAATCTGCAGGTACGACTCGAACGGGCACCGAGAGCGACGTCGCCGTGACGCTCTCGGACTACGACATCACGCTCTCGTCGGCGAGCGTCCCCCCGGGCAGCGTGACGTTCGACGTCGAGAACGTCGCGGACCAAGTTCACGAGTTCCTCCTGCTTCGAACCGACCGCGCGCCCGACGACCTCCCGACGACGAGTAACGGAAACCGAGTCGACGTGGACGCCGCGAGCGTGACCGAACTCGACGAAGTCGCCGACCTCGACGGCGGCGCGTCCGGGTCGATGACGCTCGACCTCGAGCCGGGGAGTTACGTCGGCGTCTGCAACATCCCGGGACACTACAAACTCGGCATGTACGCGGGGTTCACCGTCGAATAAGAAAGGGCGTTTACAGCGCGCCTTCGTCCTTCAGGCCCTGAATGATGTCGTCGACGAGGCTGTCGACGTCGTCGTAGGGGAAGTCGGCGTTCCCGCTGAGTTTCGACGCGAGTTCCATCGCGGAGAGCGAGATTTCGCCGTCGCCGGCCTCGAACTTCGTCGCGGGGCCGTTCGGGAGGGCGGGGACGAGACCCATCTGGTTCTTGACGGGGTAGTCGGCGTCCTTGAAGGCGTCTTTGAGTTCCGCGCGGAGTTCCGCTTCGAGTTCGTCACTCATACGCACACGTCCTCGCGGTTCGACGTTAAGGATTGTGGAACAGCGAGCGCGGGAACTGAAGTTTTTTGCTCGCGGACGGTTTGTGCGTGAGTATGCGTGAGACGTTGGCCGAGTGGCGGCCCGCCGTGGACGAGGAGATAGCGCGCGTGCTCCCTCGGGAACCGGAAGACGACTACTTCGCCGAATTCTTCGGGGACGCGCGCTACGAGTACGACGCCGCGGCGATTCGGGACGCGCTCACTGACCCCGTCTGGGATTTGCTCGACCGCGGGGGGAAACGCTGGCGGGCGGTGGCGTTCCTCCGCATCGTCGAGGGACTGGGGGCGGACCCGGAGCGATTTCTACCGTACGCGACCGTTCCCGAGATACTCCACAACGGCACTATCATCGTCGACGACGTGGAGGACGGCGCGACTCTGCGCCGCGGCGAAGAAGCGCTCCACCACCGGTACGGGACCGACATCGCGTTGAACGCGGGAAACGCGCTCTACTTCGTTCCGCTCAAAATCGTCTCACGGAACCCCGCGGGCCTCGACGCCGAAACCCAGTTGAGCGTCTACGAGATGCTCACGCACGAACTCAACCGCACGCATCTCGGTCAGGGGATGGACATCCGCTGGCACAACGACACGGGCGTGAACGTCACGGAAGCCGAGTACATGGAGATGTGCGCGTGCAAGACCGGGTGTCTCGGACGCATCGTCGGCCGCCTCGCGGCGCTCGTCACCGACCAGCCGTCGGACGTGGAGGGCGCGGTGGCGGACTACATGGAGACGCTCTGCATCGCGTTCCAGATAGGTGACGACATCCTCGACATCGAGAACTCGCTCGACCGAGCGGGCGACTTCGGGAAGGCGTTCGGCAACGACATCCACGAGGGGAAGAAGACGCTGATGACCGTGCACGCCGTCCAGAACGCCAGCGCCGAGGACGCCCATCGACTGGAGGAGATTCTCGCGAGCGACGACACCACGGACGCGGACGTCCTCGAAGCAATCGACATCATTCGGGACACGGGGAGTCTCGATTACGCTCGGAAGCGCGCGCTCGAACTCGCGGCGGACGCCCGCGAACACTTAGACGGCGTGCCGCTCACGCCCGACGCCCGTGACGACCTCACCGAGTTCACGCGGTTCGTCGTGGAACGAGACGTATAATCCGGAACGCGTCGTTTTATACGTTCGTTCGCCCGAGAACTGGGTATGTCGTTCGACTTCGACTTACTGAAAGAACTCACGGAAGCCCGGGGCGTTCCCGGCTACGAGGACCGAATCCGAGACATCGTCCGCCGCGAACTCGACGGCCACGCGGACGAGATTCGCACGGACTCGATGGGGAACGTCGTCGCGACCATTGAGGGCTCCGAGAACCCCGACTACGAGGTCGCGGTCGCCGCGCACATGGACGAAATCGGGTTCATGGTCCGGCACGTCACCGACGACGGGTTCGTCCAACTGGACGCGCTCGGCGGCTGGGACGCCCGCATCCTCCGCGCACAGCGCGTCACCATCCACACCGAGGACGGCGACGTTCCCGGTATTATCGGCTCCCTCCCGCCGCACACGATGGACGAGGAGCAGGCGGAGAAGAAGGACGAAGTGGAGGACGTCTACATCGATATCGGACTGGACGGCGACGACGCGCAGGACGCGGTGTCCGTCGGCGACCTCGTGACCATCGACCAGCACACCGAACGCGTCGGCGACACCATCACCGGTAAGAGCATGGACGACCGCGTCTGCCTCTTCTCGATGATAGAAGCCGCGAAACGCGTCGACCCCGCCGTCACCGTCCACTTCGCCGCGACGGTGCAGGAGGAAGTCGGCCTGCGCGGCGCGACCGCGCTCGGCGTCGACCTCGACCCCGACCTCGCCATCGCACTCGACGTCACCGTCGCGAACGACGTCCCCCAGATCGGCGACGAAGCGGACTACGTCACCTCGTTGGGCGACGGCACCGCGATAAAACTCAAGGACGGCAGCGTAATCACGAACCCGAAAGTCCACAAGCGCCTGAAAGCGGTCGCCGAAGACGAGAGCATCGACCACCAGCTCGAAGTCCTGCCCGCGGGCGGCACGGACACCGCCGGTTTCCAGAACACGTACGGCGCGAAACCCGTCGGCGCCATCTCCATCCCGAACCGCTACATGCACACACCCGTCGAAGCCGTGAACGGCGACGACGTGGACGCAACCATCGACCTGCTCGCCGCGTTCCTCGACTCGGAAGACGGCGACCACGACTACCGACTGTAGACGACTAGGCACTGCTCGCGCGGACGAGCAGCAACTCCGATTTTTGGAGTGATTGGCGGGCACGTGAGCGCGCCCGACGAAGAAAACCGCCAGTTATTCGCTCGCGAGTCTCGCGCGTATCTCGCGGGCGGCGGGGATGAAGACCCAGAACGCCAGCATTCCCAGTACCGCGATCCAGAACACGCCCTGCATGAACACGACAGCCATCGCGTCGAACCCCGTGAGCGTGTCCGGGAGTGGTCCGTTGAGCTGTGCACCCTCGAAGCTCGGTGTCCGGTACCAGCCCGCGAGCACCATGTAGATGAGGCCCGCGCCGGTCGCCAACCCGAGTCCCTTGACGAACTCGTCAGCCATTATCACACCTCTCCGTTCGAGTCGTCTTTACTGTTTCCCATACCCTCCGCGCGGAACCGGCCCGCGTACGCGTAGACGCCCCCGCCGAACACGATGAGCAGAAGTCCGGCGAGCGCGCCAACGGCGTTCACTTCGCTCGGCGCGGCCTGCGCGCGGTTGGTCGCCACGTCGAGCGTGACGAACCCGAGGAGGACGCAGAGAACCGCGATGAGCGTCGAGAACACCGTCACCGTCTTGTAGAGCCGTATCGGAACGACGATTTCGCGGCTGCCGGAGTCGTCGCCCATCTACTTCGGCGGCCGGAGCCGGTAGTACCGGCGGTTGAGGTCGTACATGTAGCCCTCCCGCATCGTCTTCAGGACGGAGTACGCGACGCCGCCCGCGACGATGGGAACGATGAACGTCAGGTCGAACAGGAGGTGGGGGGCGATGATAGCCGCGAGCAGGTTCTTCATCGAGAGCGCGCTGATGGTGACGGCGAACGTCACGCCCGCGACGCCCACCGCCGCCCAGAACGGCTGTTCGACCGGCCGGCGGGCGCTCCCCTTGTTGAGGAAGGGGACGACGGCGATGATGCCGACGACGACGATGTTCGCGACCACGCCGAACGTGCGGTCCGCCATCAGTTTCTCCCCGATGATGGCGAGGTCGGGGTTCAACGGCCCCAGTTTCAACAGGCCGAACGACCAGTAGAGATACCAGTCGGGGAGGATGATCGAAGGCGTGTCACTCGGATTCGCGGGCGCTGCGATGTGCGGCGGCAGCGTCGCCGCGAGGAACAGCAACATCCCCACGAAGAAGAACACGATGGAGAGGTTCCGAATCATCTCGTGGGGCCACGTCGGGAACGCGAGCACGTCCCGTTCCACGTAGTCGGACTCCTCGCGGAGGTCCTGGTCTTCGCGTCGCGCGACCTCGAAGTACTCGTACGTGAGCCGGGAGAGTCCGGTGGTGCGTTCTTTGCGCTCTTGCCACGTCGGCGTCTCGTCGTCCGGCGGAACGCCGCCGTCGGCTCGGAGTTTGGTTTCGTCAGTCATTGTCTTAGTGGGGTTCCGCGATACCCTGCATCCAGACGAGCGCGAGGTGTATCGCGATGAGGGTGGTTACGATGAACGGTAACAAGAACACGTGAAGGATGTACATCCGCGTGATCGTGGACGCGCCGGGTGAGAACCCGCCGAAGATGAGTTGGGCGACCCACTCGCCCGCGAGGGGGACGGAGAGCGCCATCTCCACGCCGATCTGGCCCGCCCAGTAGGAGAGCTGGTCGTACGGCAGCAGGTAGCCCGTGTACCCGAAGCCCATCGTGAGGCTCAGGAGGACGATGCCGATGAGCCAGTTGAGTTCGCGGGGTTCCTTGTACGCGCCCGTGAAGTAGACGCGGAGCATGTGGAGGAAGACGGCCGCCACCATCACTTGCGCCGACCACCGGTGGATGGACCGGAGCATGAACCCGAAGTTCAGGTCGGTCATGATGAACGTGATGGAGTTGTAGGCCGCACTCGGGTCGCCGACCGTCGACGGTGCGTAGTAGAACCCGAGGAGCGCGCCGGAGAGCGCCGCCACGACGTACGCGATGACGGAGAACGACCCGAGCGCGTACAGCGGATACCAGTACCAGAACTTGTTGTCGAGGTTGTACTGTTCGGTGTGGCTCTTCGGGAGTTGGAAGTTCACCCGGTAGTAGAGCGTCTCCAACATCTCGAGGTAGTCGACGAGGCGGAGGCGCTGGTCGAGCCACATCAGGACGGAGAGGAACGTCCGCTCGATGGCGGTGAGGTCTCTCTCGTCGAGCCACGCGTCGCGGTCGAGTTCGGAGTCGTCGTAGCTCATCAGTTATCCTCCGGGCGCGGGTACGCGACGAACGATTGGTTCACGACGCTGAACGGGTCGTAGACGGACTGATGGCAGGGACAGTAGACGTCGTTCGCGGAGCCGAACTCGGCTGACTGCGCGGTCTTCTTGAACCCGGGCACACAGCAGAAGTGCGTGCACTTGTTCATCCACGCCATCACGCCCTGTGAGGTCGCGGCCTGCAGGAACTCGTTGTCCTGTGCGGCCTCCTCGATTTTCGTGCTACGGAGGAGGTGAATCGGAATCGTGTTCTTCGTGTCCTGTGAGCGCCACGTGCCGATGGCGGGCTTCCCGATGCCGCTCTCGCCGATTCCGTTCCCCCAGGTCTCGTAATCGGAGAAGTCGTCGACGTTCATGCGGTCACCGGCCGACACTTCCGAACTCTGCCAGTCGAATCCGCTGCCCGAGGAGTACCGGAAGTAGTTGTCGCCGTCGTAACTGGGGTCGACACCCTCGTAGCCTTGGACGCCGCAGTACTGGAACCAGTCCGGCGTGTAGGTCGCGCCGCCGATCTCCTGCTTTGCGACCTTCACCGTCTCTCCCGCCTGCGTCTCCTCGCTCACCGTCGGATAGATGCCTTTGATGTAGCCGTCCCCGTCGATTTCGAGCGGGATGAGGGGCATGCTGCGGGGTGCGGGGCCGTCTATGTTCTCGATACCGAAGTACGTCGTCGTTCCGCCGCCTTTCCCGGATTGCTGGGTGGTGACGGTGATGCTCGCCACCCCCGCCGTTCCGAGGCCGACCAGCGCGGAACTCCCGACGACGCCCTTCACGAAGCGCCGTCGGCCCGACTCGTCTGGATACTTGTCGTCACTCATTTCTTGTAGAATGGGTACACTGTTTGCTTGAACTGTTCGACCGCATCGCCCATGGAGTCGACGCCGTCAACCTCTTCTTCGCGGACGTAGAGGTCTTCCCACTTGCGCCGGCGTTTCTTCACGATCATCACGTCCGGCAAGAACTCCTTCCGGTAGAGGAGGAGAATGAACGCGAGGTCGACGAACGCCGCCGCGAGCAGGAATCCAAGGTACATGTTTCCGACGGGGTCGTACCCCCAGCCGGAGAGGAGGCCGTACGTGAACACGCTCGCGAACACCATCTCGATGACCGCGAGCAAGACGATGGCGACCGCTGCGACCGTCGATTCCGACGCCGGTTCGTAGCGATGGATGTCGCCGTAGTTGTTTCCTTTAGTAGACATGTTAATCCCTCTTGTTCGGCGCGCTCGCGTGCCGCGATTCGCCGTACTTCACCGTGAAGAACGTGTAGACGAGCGACATCACGACCATGAACACGGTGGCGATGCCGACGTACTGCGCCTGGAACGGCACACCGATCTCCTCGGGGTCGAGTTCGGCCTGTCCCCCACCGCCGCCAGGGGCTTGTCCGGAGTCGTTCACGACGATGTCGGCGACCATCCCGAGGCCCTTGTGAGGGACACACCAGTAGTGGTACTCACCCTTCACCGTGAACGTGTGCGAGTACGTGAACCCCGAGTTCTCGGTGGGTTCGTGACCCTCCCAGTTCGCGCCCTCGGGCTGTGAGTCCACGTGGATGTTGTGGTTGTCCGTCTTCCACACGAACTCCACGGTCGTTCCGGGCTGGATGTAGAGCGGTTCGCTGGTCCCGGGGTTGAACGCGTAGTCCACGAGTTCGACCGTAACGGTCTTGCCCGCGCCGGGCAGGTCGCCGCCCCCGCCAGTGGTCGTCGTCCCGTTCGCCGTCGTGTTATTGGAGGTGGTGACTGTCGTCGTCGTGCCCTCCTGGGCGGCCGCGGCCCCCGTCACGGCGGTTCCACCGGCGGCCCCGGTGGCGGCTCTCAGAAAGTCCCGCCTCTTCATACACGAGGAATAGCGAAAGCTGCTCCCATAAACCCACCGGTGATACGCCATCACATGACTTACCGGTTGGTGTCGTCTTCTCCCGGTTCCGGGACGAATTCTGGCCGCTCGTCGCCCGCCCGCTGCGTCGCTCGTAAGCGCTCACGGAACTCCTCGGAGCGGAATCTGTCGGAGAGCCGGGCGTTCGCGACGACGACGAGCAAGAACACGCCGAGCACGACGAACCCGAGTCCCGCGAGCGCGGCGACGATCGCGGACGACCCGAGCGGGTGGAGGACGACGCCCGCGACCTCGTACGCGGGTGCGGCGCGCGGGTCCGCGAACGTCCACTCGATTCGCGTGCCGAACGCGCGCACGAGCGGGTCGTACAGGAAACTCGTGAGCAAGAGGAGCGCGCCGAGACCGACCTGCATGAGGCCGATGGTCTGGAGGACGAGGTTTCCGAGCGACCCGGACCCCGACGCCACCTCGTCCGGGTCAGGGAGACTCGCGTCCGCGGGAACGTCCGGCACCTCGTAATCGGGCATCGATGCGAGCGCCACGGACGGTTTCACGTCCCGGAGAACGGTCCCGCGTCCCTCGACGCTCCCGTCCTCGTGGACGACCGCGTACCCTTCGTCGGAGTACGCGAGGAGTCGTTCGCCGTCCGCATCGGACTCGCGTTCGACGACCGCGAACACGTCGCGCTCGGCGATACGCACGCGGAGGTCGGCCTCCACGCGGTCGAGGAGTTCCGGCCCCGTGACCCACGAGTCCGCGTCGAACGCGTCCTCCCACTCCTCGGCCGACATTCGCTCCATGTCGCGCGGCCCGAAATCCTCGAAGTCGTACTCCTCGGCGACCCGCCCGCCGCCTTCGGTCTGCGGGTCGTCACCGTCACTCATTGTCACCGAGTAGTGGACGCGGCGCGTAAACGCTTTCCGACGCGCGACGACGGACCGAACGTGTTTATCAACTCGAACGCCAAACGCGGACGATGGCCGACGCCACCGTCGCCGCGCTCTGTGCGCTCTCCGTCACCGCGAGCCTCCCCTTCTTCGCGTACGGCGCGTGGCTCGTCCTCTCTGCTGACGTGGTGACGTGGCGGCTCCTCGTCCGCCACCTCCGCGTCGTCTTCGTCGGACTCCTCCTCACCACGGTTCCGCTCCTCGGGTGGATGCTCCCGCGCTTTCCCGACCAGTTCGGCGGATTCGCCGCGCTCCACGCTTTCTTCGGCGTGCAGGCGTACGCGCTCCTCGGGTTCGCGCTCACCGGCATCGTCCCCATCTTCCGCGCGAAACGCGAAAACGACCTCTACGGCGAACACGCCGGCGACCGCCGCCTCGCCGACCTCCACGAGGACGTCGACGACTGGCGGTTCAGGTTACGAGTGGGCGTGTTCGGCTTCCTCATCCTCTGGGTCACCGCGTGGGTGCTCGGCCTCGTCCGCTTCCTCGGCCGGTACGTCCTCTAATCCCAGGGCTCGCCGCTAGCCAAATCCACGTCGTTGTCGACTTTGCTCGACGGACAGATATCTTCGAGCAGACAGTCAGAGCAGTCCGGATTGCGCGCCGTGCACGTGTCGCGGCCGTGCGCGATGAGCCAGTGCGTGTAATTCTTCCAGCGCTCCCGGGGGACGACGTCCATCAGGTCTTCTTCTATCTTCGTCGGCGTCTCCTCCTCCGTGATACCGAGTCGGCGCGAGAGCCGCTGAACGTGCGTGTCCACGACGACGCCCTCAGTTATGTCGTGGCCGTGCTGGAGGACGACGTTCGCCGTCTTCCGCCCCACGCCCGGCAACTCCGTGAGGTCGCTCATCGAATCCGGTACCTCGCCATCGTACTCCGCGACTATCTTCGTGCAGGCGTCCTTGATGTACCCGGCTTTCGAGTTGTAGTACGTGATGGAGTTGATGTCCTCCGCTAACTCTTCTTCGTCCGCGTTCGCGTAGTCCTCGGGGCCATCGTACTTCGCGAACAGGTCGGCGGTGACCGTGTTCACGCGTTCGTCCGTACACTGCGCGGACAGCACGACCGCGATGAGGAGTTCGAGGCGGTTCGAGAAGTTCAGCGAGATCTCCGGCTCCGGATACTCCGCAGAGAGTCGGTCGATGACCTCCGCAGCCTGTTCCGTCGGCGAGTCGAGTGGTTCGCCCATACGGGAGACGCCACCCGTGACGCCTTCAGCGTGACGCCTTTCGGCGACCTAGACGGTTAACCGGGAGCGAGCGCAACGGATCGGTATGACTGTCACGAGCGGCGTTGGCCTCGTCCAACGCAAGGACGGCCCCGTCGAGGAGATCCGCGCCGGCGACGTCGTCTGGTTCCCACCCGGCGAGACGCACTGGCACGGCGCAAAACCCGAAAAGAGCATGACCCACATCGCCGTCCAGGAAGAACAGGACGGGGAGGCCGTCACGTGGCTCGAACACGTCACCGACGACCAGTACCCGGGAGTGACGACGCAGCCCCCAGCTTTTCGAGAGTTCCGACCCGTCCGGCAGGCGGTCAGGGCTTCGCGGTCGGGACGTCGACGAGACTGAGTTCGTCGCTCGCGATGGCAGCGGCGAGGTCGTCGTGAAGTTCTCCTGCTGTTTCGGGCCGGTAGGCCTCCATCCCGAAGCTCTCGGCGAACTGGACGAGGTCGGGGTTCGTGAACTCCGTGCCGAAGGAGTCGCCGTGGGTCTCGCGCTGTTCTTCCGTGATGAGGCTGAGTTCGTCGTCGCGGAAGACGACCGTGGTGAACGAGCAGTCGAGGCGTTCGGCGGTTTCGAGTTCGGCAGCGTTCATCAGGAAGCCGCCGTCCCCCGTCGCGGCGACGACGTTCCCGTCGGTGCAGCAGTCCGCCGAGACCGCGCCGGCGACGGCGATACCCATCGTCGCGAGGCCGTTCGAGATGACGACCGAGTTCGCCTCGTACGTCGGGAACTCCTGCGCGAGCACCATCTTGTGCCGCCCGGTGTCGGAGAGGAGGACGTCGCCGGCGTTGAGCGCGTCGCGCAGTGCGGGAACGACGACCTCCGGTTCGAACGGCGCGTCGGCTGCGGGCGCGTCCGCAATTTGGTCGGTGACGCGTTCGCGGTAGTTCTCGTACCACGCCGTGTCGAACGTCGACTGCGCCGTCGCGTCGTCGAGTTCCGCGACGCTCCGCGCGATGTTCCCGACTATCTCTATCGTCGGGTCGTACTCGGCGTACACTTCCGCGGGCTGGCTGTCGACGTGGACGATATCGGCGTCCTCTCGGTGGAAGCCCGCCGGGTCGTGTTCGGCGACGTCGTAGCCGACCGCGAGCACGAGGTCGGCCTCCGCGAGCGCCTCGGACCCCGCGCCGTTCCCGGAGTCGACGGTCATGAGGCTGCGCGGGTCGTCGTCGGGAACCGCGCCCTTCGCCATGTACGTCGTCACCACCGGAATCCCGGTTCGGCGGACGAGCGCGCGGAGGACGTCGGCGGCGCGCCCTCGAACCGCGCCGTTCCCCGCGAGGATGGCGGGTCGCTCCGCCTCGCGGAGGCGTTCGGCGGCGTCCGCGACCGCGGTCGGGTTCGGGTCGGACGGCGGGGCGGGTCCGCGCGTCCGTATCGGCTCCGCGTCCGCCTCCTGCGCGGCGACGTCCTCGGGGAGTTCGAGGTGGGTCGCGCCCGGTTTCTCCGTCTCCGCTATCTTGAACGCCTTCCGCACGGCCTCGTGCGCGACGTCGGGGTGGTTGACGCGCGTGTTCCACTTCACCACGGGTTCGAACGCGTCCACGACGTCGAGTTGCTGGTGGCTCTCGTGGTGCATCGTCTCCATGCTCCCCTGGCCGGTGATGGCGACGAGCGGGCTCTTATCGAGGTTCGCGTCCGCGATGCCCGTGATGAGGTTCGTCGCGCCCGGCCCGAGGGTCGCGAGGCAGACGCCCGTGTTGCCGGTGAGGCGGCCGTGCACGTCCGCCATGAACGCCGCGCCCTGCTCGTGGCGCACCGGGACGAAGGTGATGTCGGAGTCGCGGATGGCGAACATGAGGTCCGTCGTCTCCTCGCCCGGAATCCCGAAGACGTGCTCTACGCCCTCGGTCTCGAGACCTTCGACGAGCAGTTCAGCGGCGTCCATCTCACTCCACCCAGACGGTCTTCCGGTTGACGAACTCCCGGATGCCGTCGCTCGCGAGTTCGCGGCCGTACCCTGACTCCTTGATGCCGCCGAACGGCACGCGCGGGTCCGACTTCACGAGCTGGTTCACGTACACGCAGCCCGCGTCGATGCGGCGCGCGAGGCGTTCGCCGCGCTCCCTGTTCTCGGTCCAGACGCTCCCGCCGAGGCCGAACGGCGTGTCGTTCGCCACCTCGACTGCCTCGTCCTCGTCGGCGACCTCGAAGACGGAAGCGACCGGGCCGAACAGTTCCTCGTCGGCCGCGGGCGTCCCATCGGGGATGTCGGTCAGTATCGTCGGCGGGTAGAACGCGCCGTCCCGGTCCACCGGTTCGCCGCCGAGCGCGACGTTCGCGCCCGCGTCAACGCTCTCCTGCACTTGCTCGTGGAGTTCCTCCATCAGGTCCGCGCTCGCCATCGACCCGACGTCGGTTCCCTCCGCTTCGGGGTCGCCGAGGTCGTACCCCTCGACTTCGTCCACGAACTTCTCCATGAACTCGTCGTAGACGTCCGTGTGCACGACGAAACGCTTGCCCGCGATGCAGGACTGGCCCGTGTTCTGGTAACGCGCCCACGCGATGGTCTCCATGTGTTCCTCGAGGTCGGCGTCGTCCAGAATTACGACGGGGTCGCTCCCGCCGAGTTCGAGTACCGTTTTCTTCAGTTCGCGGCCCGCTTTCTCGGCGACGGCGCGACCGGCGGGGCCGCTTCCGGTGAGCGTCGCGGCTTTCACGCGGTCGTCTTCGAGGATGCCGTCGACCTTCGACGACCCGACGAGGAGCGTCTGGAAGACGCCTTCGGGGTAGCCGGCTTCCGTGAACACTTCCTCGATGGCTTTCGCACACCCGGGGACGTTCGACGCGTGTTTCAGGATTCCCGTGTTGCCCGCGGTGAGGTAGGGTGCGGCGAACCGGAACACCTGCCAGAACGGGTAGTTCCACGGCATAACTGCGAGAACGGTTCCGAGCGGTTCGTAGGACGTGAAGACGTCGGTGCCCGCGGGACTCGCACGTGGTTCGTCGCCGAGGTGTTGGCTCGCGTGTTCGGCGTAGTACTCACACCCCCACGCGCATTTCTCTATCTCCGAACGCGCCTGGTCGAGGGGTTTGCCCATCTCGCGCGTGATGAGTTGTGCGTACCGCTCTTTGTTCTCTCTGAGGACGTCCGCGGCGTTCGCGACGAGTTTCTCCCGTTCCTGAATCGGGGTGTCGCGCCACTCCTCGAACGCCTCGTCCGCCGCCGACAGCGCCGCTTCCACGTCGCTGTCGTCGTGTTCGTCGTAGGTTTCGAGTGCCTCTGTCGTCGCAGGGTTCCGACTCTGCATGTGTGATACATCCACGCACACACCGTAGTTCTTTACGGCGACGCAAATCCTTCCGGGGCGTTTATGCCCGCGACGCGTGGCCTACGAGGTATGAAGGCGACCGCGAAGGCTCACCCGATTCAGGGCCTCGTCAAGTATCACGGGATGCGGGACACCGATGCGCGCTACCCCTACCACGACAGCATCAGCGTCTGCACCGCGCCGAGTCACACGAAGACCACGGTGGAATTCCAGTCCGACGCGGCCGAGGACACGTACGTCATCGACGGCGAGGAGGTCACCGGCCGGGGCGCAGAACGCGTCTCGCAGGTCGTGGACGAGGCGCGGACGCGCGCCGATATCGACGACCCGGTGCGCGTGGAGTCCGAGAACTCGTTCCCGTCGAACATCGGCCTCGGTTCGTCCGCGTCCGGGTTCGCGGCGCTCGCGGTCGCGCTGACGGAGGCCGCCGGGATGGACCTGAGCCTCCCCGACGTCTCGACCATCGCCCGCCGCGGGTCGGCCTCGGCGGCGCGCGCCGTCACCGGCGGCTACTCCGACCTGCGCACGGGGTTGAACGACGACGACTGCCGCAGCCACCGCATCGACGCCGCCGAGAACCTCGAAGACGACGTCCGAATCGTCGTCGGGAAGGTGCCGGCGTACAAGGAGACCGAGGCCGCCCACGAGGAGGCCGAGGCGAGCCACATGTTCGACGCGCGATTGGCGCACGTCCACGAGCAGCTCGCGGAGATGCGCGACGCCCTCCCGAACGGCGACTTCGAGCGCGTGTTCGAGACGGCGGAACACGACTCGCTCTCCCTCACCGCGACGACGATAACGGGACCGGCGGGCTGGGTGTACTGGCAGCCCGAGACCATCGCCATCTTCCACGCCGTCCGCGAACTCCGCCGCGAGGAGGACGTGCCGGTGTATTTCTCGACGGACACGGGCGCGACCGTGTACGTGAACACGAAAGCGGAGTACGCCGAACAGGTGGAGGAAGCAGTCGCTGCCACGGGCGTCGATACGGAGGTCTGGCGCGTCGGCGGCCCCGCCCGCGTTCTCGAACAGAGCGAAGCGCTGTTCTGAGCCCAAGGACTTTCGGTTGATTCGTCCCATTACTCTGTATGCGAGTCCTCGTCCTCGGCGGCGGCTACGCCGGCCTACTGGTGGCGCGAAAGCTCGAACGCACCCTCCCGGACGACGCCGAACTCGTCATCGTGGACGAGACAGGCGACCACCTCGTCCAGCACGAGCTCCACCGGGTCGTACGGAAGCCCGACCTCGCGGACGCCATCTCGATTCCGCTCTCCGAACTCACGGAGCGCGCGAGTATCGTGGAGGCGCGCGTGCGCGAAGTCGACACCGAGGAGAAGGTGGTGGAGTTGGTGGACGGCGACCGACTCTCCTACGACGCGGCCGCGGTCTGTCTGGGCGCACAGACCGCGTACCACGGGCTTCCTGGCGTGAAGGTGCACTCAACGCCGATGAAGCGCCTGGAGCACGCGGCGGCGGCGCGCCGCGAGTTCCTCGACGTGGCGGAGACCGGCGGAACGGTCGTCGTCGGGGGCGCGGGGCTGTCCGGGATTCAGGTCGCGGGCGAGTTCGCGGCGTTCGCGCGCGAAGAAAACGTCGCCGAACACGTCGACGTCGTGGTTCTCGAACAGATGGAGTCGGTCGCACCGTCGTTCCCCGAGAACTTCCAGCGGGCGGTGCGGGACGAACTCGACCGCCTCGACGTGACCGTGGAGACGGGCGTAACGGTCGCGGCCGCGACAGAGGACGAAATCGAATTCGAGGGCCGCGACCCGCTCCCCTACGACCAGTTCGTGTGGACGGGCGGCATCCGGGGCGCGGACGCGCTCTCCGGGGAGCGTCCGCAAGTCCGCGCGACCCTCGAACTCGCGGACGGGACGTTCGCCGTCGGTGACGCCGCCCGAATCGTCGACGCTGACGGCGAAGCGGTGCCCGCCAGCGCGCAGGCCGCGGTGCGGGCGTCCGCCGTCGCCGCGCGGAACATCGCGAAGAGTCTGGAGACGGACGACGACGGCTTCCGCCCCCGGTTGGAGCAGTGGCGGTTCGACAGTCCGGGGTGGCTGGTGAGCGTCGGGGACGGCGCGGTCGCGCAGCTCGGCCCCGAAGTCGTCACCGGGCAGGCGGCGAAACTCATCAAGTCGAGCGTCGGCGTCGCCTACCTCGCCGAACACGGGTCGCTGCGTGACGCCGTGGCCGTCGTGCGCGAGGACCTCGGGGAGACGGTGCCGGAGTTCGACCGGACGTGAAAGGGCTTTTCCCGGAGGGAGTAGAACCCGGACGTATGCCTGAAGACGAAGGCGACGAGAACGGCGAGGAGGAATCTTCGTTCCGCGAGCGAATCGAGGAGATTCGAGAGAAACGTGCAGAAGAACGCGAGGAGGGCGGTGAGTCCTCCGAGGAGCGCCGCGAGAAGATGGAAGAGATGATGGGCGGCCCCGGCGGCATGGGCGGCGGCGGAAACCCGTTCGCGCAGATGATGGGCGGCATGATGGGCGGCGGCCCCGGCGGTGGCGGCCCCGGCGGCATGGGCGGCGGCCCCGGTGGTCCCGGCGGCGCGCCCGGCCGCGAGAGCGAGGGCGGGTCGAGCGAGAAGATGGAGCGCGAACTCGAACAGCTCCGCAAGGAAGTCGAGCGAACGAACGCGAAGCTCGAACGCATCGCGCAGGCGCTCGAAGAAGACGACTAGAGGACGTCCGCGTAGACCGACTCTAGACTGTCGACCGCTTTCTCGACGCTCCACTGGTCGCGACGCGCGAGACACGTCTCCGAGAGCGATTCGCGGTCCGCGAGCGCGCGACCCACCGCCTCTCGGAGTTCGGTGACGTCGCCGGGCGGGTAGTGGTAGCCGGTTTCGCCGTCGACGACGGTTTCCGCGAGCGCGCCGGCGTTCGCGCCGACGACCGGCGTGCCGCACGCGTTCGCTTCGAGCGCGACCAATCCCTGCGTCTCGACGGGACTCGGGAAGCAGAAGACGTCGAGCAGCGAGTAGAATTCGGGTAGTTCGTCGCGGTCGAGGAACCCGAGGAAGTGCGCGTCGACGTCCCTCTCTCGCGCGCGTGCTTCGAGGTCGTTCCGCGCGGGACCGTCACCGCCGAAGACGACGGTCACGTCCAACTCGGCGGCGGCGTCCACGAGGTCGCGGAGGCGTTTCTCGTAGCCGTGTCGGCCGGTGTACCCGACGACCGGGCGGTCCGTCGGGAGGTCGTAGCGCTCCCTGAATGGTTCGGGGTTCGTGTACGAGAAGCGGTCGAGTTCGATGCCGTTCGGGAGCGTTTTCACGGGTGTCGTCACGCCGATGGTGTCGCTGACGTGGCGTTTCGTCTCCTCGCTGGGCGTGAGCACGACGTCCGCACGGTCGAGGAACAGGCGCTCCCAGCGTTCGCACGCGCGTTCGGTGAGGCCGGCGGCGACGTCGGGAACGAGGTACTCAGCGTACTCGCTCGTCGGCGTGTGGTAGTGCGCGACGAACGGCAGGTCCTCGCGGCGGGCGAGCCGATAGCCCGCGACGCCGAGCGAGAACGGCGTGTGCGCGTGAACGATGTCCGCGTCCTGGACGGCCTGCGGAATCTGTGGCGTCGCGACCCGGAACCCCTCGTAGAACGGGAAGGGGAGGCTTCGAACCGGATACTCGCCCGATTCGGGGTCGTAGTCCGCCGCTTTCGGGTAGACGACGGGCATCCGACCGCCGCGTGCGCGCCAGCGCTCACGCCACGCCTCTATCGTGTACGTGGCCCCGTTGACCGTCGGGAGGTATGTGTCGGTGAACGCGGCGACGCGTGGCTGCATTGGCGGCGATACTCGGTCCCGACTTATAGTGAATGCTCTTTCTCGTCGGCGACCCGTCGATAAATCTCCATCAAGCGGTCACCGACCACGTCGAGGCTGTGCTCCGCGGCCGTTTCGCGGGCGTTCTCTCCGAGGCGCGCTCGCAGTTCGGGGTCGTCGCGCAGTCGGCGAAGTGCTTCTGCGAACTCGGTCTCCGTATCGGCTTTCAGGCAGTCCTCGCCGTCCGTGAAGAACTCGCGGAAGACGGGGATGTCGCGGAGGACGACCGGTTTGCCGCACGCCATCGCTTCGAGGACGGCGATGCCCTGGTTCTCGACTTTCGCGGGGAACATGTAGACGTCGCCCGCGCCGAACGCCGCGCGCTTGTCGTCCATGTAGCCCGTGAACGTCACGTTCTCGGGCGGGTCGCCGACCCAGCGCCGCGTCTCCTCGGACGCGCTCGCACCCGTCTCGTAGGGACCGAACCACGCGAAGTCGAAGTCGGTGCGCTGGGCGACCCGGCAGAACGTCGTGAGGCCCTTGCGCTCGATGACTTCGCCGACGGAGAACACGACGAGTCCGTCGAGGTCGAAGCGCTCGCGGGTCTCGTCGCGGAACGCCTCGTAGCCGTCCAGACTCTCGGCGTCGACGCCGTTCGTCACCGTCTCGATGGGGGCGTCGACCGGATACGAGGAGAGGAGGTCTTTCGTGTACTGGCTCGGGACGAGCACGAGGTCCGCCTGCGAGTAGAACCAGCGGAGATAGCGCTTGAGCGCGGGAGCGGCGCGCGTGGAGAATCGAAAGGAGTCCGCGAAATCCTCGGCGGTGGTGTGGCCGTGGAGGACGAGGGGAATGTCGTTCCGGCGGGCGTGCCGGGCGACGGCGACCGTTCCCGGGCCGATGGTGTTCGTGTGCGCGACGTCGTAGTCCGCGAAGAAGGACTCGCCGCCGAGCAACGCGGACGCACCCGATATCGGCGACCCGCCGCGCCACGGGGACGTGGTGACCTCGACCGGCGTGTCCGCGAGCGCCCGCCGCTGCTGGCGGGTCGCGGTCACGATACCGCCGCGGAGGCGGTCTTCCAGTTCGAGGTAGTTCAGAACGCGCATACGGAGTCCACCCGGGGCGGTCGAATAATCCCATCGGAACCGTTTTCGGCGGCCGAACCGGAGGGCCTCTATGACTATCGCGGGAGAGCGAATCGACCGCCTCCACGCGCTCGCGCGGGAAGCGGCGCGCGCGGGCGACGACGACCGGGCGCGGACGTACGTCCGGCGCGCCCGCCGCATCGCGGAACGCCACCGACTCTCGCTCCCCCGGACGTTCAAGCGGTTCACCTGCGACGCCTGCGACCGCTATCTCGTCCCCGGGCGGAACGCACGCGTCCGCACGCAGGACGGCCACGTGGTCGTGACGTGCGAGTGCGGCGCGCAGGCACGCTATCCGTACGATGCCTAAAGGTTCAACTGTGAGGCGCGAGAAAGCGGGTGTATGTCGACCGATTTGAAGTCGAAGGCCCACAACGCGGACGTCACGGTGTGGGTGGGGAAGGCGGGAATCGACTCCGTCGAGGACGAACTGGCGGACCAACTACAGGACCGAGAAGTGGTGAAGGTGAAATTCCTGCGCGCCGCCCGCGGCGGCACGAGCACGGAGGAACTCGCGGACGAACTCGCAGACCGAGTGAACGCTGACCTCCTCGAAACCCGCGGGAACACCGCGGTGTATCACTGATGGCGATCGACCCACTGCCGTTCATCGACGACGCGATTCCGCAGTACGCGGTCGCGGTCACCCAACTCATCTACTTCGTCGTCACGTTCGCCGTCATCTACGTCGTGGGTCGCGCCGTCATCGTGCCGCTCGTCGACCGCATGCTGTCCGCACGCGACCTCGACGTGCACGCCCGCCGTCCGCTGAAGCGGTTGACGCGCATCGTCGTCGTCTTCGTCGGGTTCGGCGTCGCGTTCGGGTTCGCGGGGTACGGGAACTTCCTCACGAGTCTCGCGACCATCGCCGCGGCCGCGACGCTCGCCATCGGCTTTGCGATGCAGGACGTCATCCAGAACTTCGTCGCGGGCGTGTTCATCTACACGGACAAACCGTTCCGCATCGGCGACTGGATCGAGTGGGACAACGGCACGTACTCGGGCGTCGTCGAGGACATCAGCCTCCGCGTCACTCGCGTGAAGACGTTCGACAACGAACTTCTCACCGTCCCGAACTCCGCGCTGACGGACGGCGTCATCAAGAACCCGGTCGCGAAGGACAAACTCCGCCTCCAGTTCCTCTTCGGCATCGGGTACGACGACGACATCGACAAAGCGACGGACATCATCGTCGAGGAAGCGGAGAAACACGACGGTATCATGGACGACCCTGGCGTGAGTGTTCGCCTCACCGAACTCGGTGACTCCTTCGTCGGCCTGAAATCCCGATTCTGGATCGACAACCCATCGCGCTCTGACTTCGTGAAGACGCGCGCCGAATACGTCCAGAACGTCAAGGAACGGTTCGACGAGGAGGACATCAACATCCCCTACCCGACGCGGACGCTGGAGGGCGAACTGGAGATTCACGGCGACGAAATCGCCGGCTTCGGCGAGGAATAAGCTTTTCTCGCGTTCCTCTCGACGTACACGCGTGAAGGACTCTCAGCGATTCATCCTCGCCGCGTGTGCGATATTCGCGCTTCTCGCCGGAGCCGTGGCGCTGCTCTTGCCGCCGGACCCGTACAGTACGCTCTCCGGAAACGTCGCCGCGATACTGCTCTGCTGGCCCATCGCGTACTGGGTCGTCTACTATCGACGCGGAAAACAGCCGTTCTGAGGGGATAGCACCGGCTTCGCAGTGTAGAATTCCGTATGAATGGTGGACGGGCCGTGGTCGCCCGGGCGTTCCCGCTTGGGTAGTCCCGGTTGCCTCCTCCACCCCGCGACCCTTCGAGCGGCGACCGTCCGATGGTCCGCTGCTCACTTCCGTGCCTGACGGGGTCCCATCGACGAACCACGCCGACGACGCCCCTGCAGGCGTGCGACGTGGACCGTCGTCCCCGAAGGACGAGGCTTCTCTGTCGGCTTCCGGGGCCCGAGCGGGTTGGCTCGGACTTCCACGGTGTTCGACCCCCGCTGATGACCATGGTGCGGGCGAGGGGCGGGGCCAAACCGCCCGGCCTAGTCCACTTCAACGTAGTCGAGTGCTACATAAGGGCCTTTCGTATTCAGGGGTGTGGTGGGTGCGCGTGAACGGAAGGCCCATTGGGGAGGCGTGTCACTGTTCTGGTATGGGATTAGGCAGCACGGCGAAGAAAGTTCAGAAGCTCGCGGACGTGGCGGAGTCGCTGCAGACGCGCGTGCAATCGATTCGGGAGGACGTAGAGGAGACGCAGGGGACGGTGAAGGACACGAACGAGCGCGTGATGGCGCTCGAACGAGAGGTGGCGCGACAGGGGGAAGTGCTCGACGCGCTCGCGGACGAACTCGACGTAGATACGGGCGAGTCGACGGGCGATAACAACGCCTAAAGAACACCGGCAAATACGTCCGGGTAGATGACGTCGCACCGCGAACCACTCGCTTCCGTTCTCGACACCATCGGGGAGACGCCGCTCGTCCACGTTCACGCGTCGCCCGACGGGGCTCCCGTGTACGCGAAACTGGAGTCGTTCAACCCCGGAGCGAGCGTGAAAGACCGCATCGGGAAGTACATGCTCGAACGGATGCTCGAACGCGGGGACGTCGACCCCGGTGGAACGATAATCGAACCGACGGCCGGGAACACCGGCATCGGGTTCGCGGTGGCCGCCGGCCAACTCAACCTCGACGCGGTGTTCGTCGTCCCCGAGCGGTTCAGTCTCGAGAAACAGACGTTGATGCGCGCGCTCGGCGCTGAAGTCATCAACACGCCGACCGAGGACGGGATGGGTGGCGCGATAGAACGCGCACACGAACTCTCCGAGGAACTGGAGAACTCCGCGGTCCCCCAGCAGTTCAAGAACCCGCTGAACGCGGAAGCCCACTACGAGACCACGGGTCCCGAGATTCACGACGCGCTCGACGGTGACGTCGGCGCTATCGTCGCTGGCTGTGGGACGGCGGGCACCCTGATGGGGACCGCGCGCTACCTCCGCGACCAGAACGAGGACACGTACGTCGTCGCCGTCGAACCCGAAGGCTCGCTCTACTCGACGCTCGAAGGCGAGGACGTCGAGGAAGACGAGTACAAGATGGAGGGCATCGGGACGCACGACCCGACGACGAACGAACTGTTCGACCCCGATTTCGTGGACGAAATCGTCCAGGTGTCGGACGAAGCCGCCCACCACGAACTCAAACGCCTCGCGAGCGAAGAAGGCCACCTCGTCGCGTCCAGCGCCGGCGCGGCGTCAGTCGCCGCCCAACAGGTCGCCGACGGCATCGCGTCCGGCGACATCGACGCCCCCCACGACACCGTCGCCACCATCTTCCCCGACTCCAGCGAACGCTACCTCTCCAAACACATCTACGGCAGCTACACGGAGTGGGAAGGCTGAGAACAGCCCTATCCGAACAATCGGCGATGTTCCACCTTCATGCACTTGTCCTGAACGACGCGTAGCCCGGCGTCCATGGCGCGTTCGGCGGCGTGGTCGTCGCGGATGCCGAGCTGGAGCCAGACGGCGTTCACGTCGTCGCGCTCGATGGCCTCGTCGACGATGCCCGGAACCTCGTCGCTCGGGCGGAACACGTCCACGACGTCGACCGCTTCGTCCACGTCGCTCAGCGAGTCGTACGGCTCCATCCCGAATATCTCGTCTGCGTACGGATTAACCGGAATCACCGTGTACCCGTGCTCGCGGAGGTACTTCGGTATCTCGTGAGCGTCCTTGCCGGGGGTGGCCGAACACCCGACGACGGCTATCGTGTCGTACTCGAGAATCTCGCGGAGTTCCTCGTCTGTCTCAGCGGACATACCCGGAGATAGGTGGGGCGTTCTCAAAAAACCTAGACGGTGAGACGGCCGACGACGAACGCCGCCGCCGCGAGGAACATCCCGTACTTGAGCACGCTCTGACTCGCTGCCGGGTCCGAAAACCCGCGGTAGGCCGCGAACGCCATCACGAGGTCGGCGAGCGCGACCACCGCGAGATACGGCGCGCCGAACGTCCCCCAAACGTAGGGAAGCGGACTCGCCGCCACCGCGACGACGAGCAAGACCGCCGCGAGCCACAGCGACGCGCGCTCACCCACCGCGATAGGGAGCGTGTTCAATCCCTCCTCGCGGTCGCCCTCCACGTCCTCCACGTCCTTGATGACCTCGCGCGTGAACGTCGACAGCGCCGCCAGCACGCCCAACACGACGCCAGCCATCGGATCACCGACCGCCGCCGCCCCGAACACGAACGTACTCCCACCGAGATACGACACCACCGCGTTCCCCGCACCCGGCAACCCCTTGAAATACTCCGTGTACGCCACCAACGCCACCAGATTCACCGCCGCGAGCGCGATGGCGAACACCGGAAGGAACAACGCACACACCACCGCCCCCACGAACAACACCACGCTGAACGCGAGCGCCCCCCGAGGCGACACCGCCCCACTCGGAATCGGCCGCCCCGGCTTGTTTATCCGATCAATCTCCCGGTCGAAGTAATCGTTAATCGCGTTCCCCGCACCCACCGCGAGCACCGTCGCCGCCACCGCCGCCCCCACCCGGACCAGCGACCCAGCAACACCACCCGCAACGAACGCCCCGATGAACGTCAACACCCCCGCCGCAACCGCGTTCACGGGCCGCGTCAACTCCACCAACCCCCGAACGCGCGAACTCCCAGACATATCCGTTCCTCACTCCCCGCCCCCAATAAAGGAACGACATCCCGCCCCCGCAAATCGAAACGCACAAACACACCCCGCGGGAATAACACGTGAGGGCGCTTAGCTCAGCCTGGACAGAGCACTTGGCTTCGGACCAAGATGCCGCGGGTTCAAATCCTGCAGCGCCCGTTTTCCGGCGAACGGAGTGAGCCGTGAAAGCGGCACGACGGATTTGAACTAAGGAGCAGCTTCGCTGCGACTGAAGTTCACAATCCTGCAGCGCCCGCTTGCAAAAAAAAACCTTCTTCGGCTACAAACTCGTTCCTGCCGAATAAACCTTCTAACGCGGCTTTTCGGGCGGATTCGCTTTCCGAAAAGCGGCGTGTATTCTAAGTTCGTTTCGTCTCCTTTCGCGGCGTCGTGCGTTCGCGTTCTCAAATCGGGGTGGTTCGCGGTGACGGACTTCGCCTCGTATCTGCTCTATCACTGTCACTCCTGTCAGGAGGTCTGTTTCAATCCGGTTACGGATCGCCGCACTCGCTACCGTGAGTGTCGCGGCTGTCACTCGGTCCTGTTGTTCCTCGCGCACCGTGCAAACGGGTGGGGTGTGGCGAAGCACTTGCGGGCGATGCCGGACGCGGTGCAGGTGGACCGTAAGCGCGCCCCCGGTGACGACGGTCACGTCGAAGAGTACGCCGCCGACCTACGCGACGGTGGGGGCGAGAAGTCGGAGACAGTTCGGGAACGTCGGGAATCGGGCAAGCTGATGCCGAGTACGAACTTGATGCGGTGGCGCTTCAGTTGTTCTCGGACTGACGACCGGCCGATAGCCTCAGGAGATATCCTGTTCCCATAGAAATATAATATCGGATAAATTTTTATTGGTACCTAAGGATGACCGGATCTTCTCGTGAATTATCAGAGATAGTCGTTCAAGCCGTTGCGGAGCAGCAAGGCGTTGAGGGGCCGGATCTCAAAGAGCCACTCTACGATGCGATTGATCCTGATGCACTCGACTCTCTGTTTCGGGATACGCAGGGTGAAGTCACGTTCCAATATCAGAATCTCGTCTTGACTGTGGGTTCGAATTACGAGGTGTTCGTGACCACGCGCGAGCAGAGCAGTCTGCTCACTCAGTGAGCGTCCAGTACTCTGAAGGAAGTGGTGTGAGAAATCGGACCTCGGGAAGAGAGTGCGGGAAGTGTGTGAAGCTTCGCGCGTCCGATTTCCCACGGGTGGTAGCTACCATAACCCAACTGTGCCCAACGCACAGCGACACCGGGTTCCCGGTATCCGAAAGTGGTCGCTTTCCTAAGTTAACAATTTCTATGAAAGTTTTCCTTTGGTACATTTTCACGTGTCCGTTGACCAGTAATATAGTGGCGCCAATGTCCTCGTGGAGGACCATCCGACTCGCCCGGCGAGCGTAAATTCATGTCCGAATGCGCGCCCGGCTTCCGGGAAGCTGAACGAGGAGTCCTCCGCTCCGCGTTATCGTCGGTAGCCGAGGAGTCGGAGTCCGTTGAGTGAGACGAGAACTGTCGAGCCTTCGTGTCCGACGACGGCGAGCGGAAGGGGGATGCCGCGGAGGAGTATCGTAGCGACCATGAGCCCGATCGCGCCGAACGCGATGGCGAGGTTGACGGCGAGCGTCCGACGGGTCTTGCGCCCCAATCCGAGGACGTACGGAATCTTCGTGATGTCGTCGCCCATCAACACGACGTCGGCGGTTTCGAGGGCGACGTCGGTTCCCGCACCCCCCATCGCGACGCCGAGGGTGGCGGTGGCGAGCGCGGGCGCGTCGTTCACGCCGTCCCCGACCATCGCGACGTTCTCGTGGCGCGACACCAGTTCCTCGATGGTTGCGACTTTCTCCTCGGGGAGGAGTTCGGCCTGATACTCGTCGATTCCGACTTCGTCCGCGATTCGTTTCGCGACGCGTTCGTTGTCCCCGGTCAGCATCACGACGTGTTCGACGCCGAGTTCGCGGAGGTCGGCGATCATTTCCGCCGCGCCGGGGCGGACAGTATCGGTATACGCGAGCCAGCCGAGAACGGTCGCGTCGCCGTCTCGCTCTCGCGCGACGATGACGCTCGTCTTCCCGTCGGCTTCGAGCGTTTCGAGGCGGTCTATGGCCGCGTCGTGACCGTCGATCTTCACGTCTTCGAGGACGGTCGCGAAGTAACTCCGATTCCCGATGTGGACGGTGGCGTCCCCGATGTCCGCGCGAACGCCCTTCCCCGCGACCGACTGGAACCGTTTTGCGTCGGGCACCGAGAGCGAGCGGTCGTCCGCCGCGGTGACGGTCGCGCGAGCGAGGTGGTGTTCGGACCGACCCTGCACGGCGGCCGCGAGCGCGAGGAGTTCGTCCTCGCTCCGCACGCCGTCCGGCGCGTCCGTGCGAACGAACACGTCGGTCAACTGGGTGTCGCCCTGTGTGAGCGTCCCCGTCTTGTCGAAGGCGACCGCGTCGACGGTCGCGGCCGTCTCGACGTGCTCGCCGCCCTTGAACAGAACGCCCTGCCGCCCCGCGGACGCGATGGCGGACAGCACCGCCGCGGGCGTCGAGAGGATGACCGCGCACGGTGACGCCGCGACCATCAGCGTCATCGCGCGGTAGAACGTGCTCGTGAACTCGGCGCCGAACGCGAGCGGAATCGCGATAGCCGCGACGGTGAGGCCGAACACGCCGAGGACGTACGGTTGTTCGAGGCGGTCGATGAGGCGCTGGGTCGGCGCTTTCTCGCTCTGCGCGCGTTCGACCATGTGGATGAGGCGGGTGAGCGCCGACTCGTGGACGCGCCGCGTCACTTCGATTTCGACGCTCCCGCTTTCGGTTATCGTTCCGCCGAACACCTCGTCGCCGCGTTCTTTCGGGACTGGAACGGACTCGCCCGTGAGCGAGGACTGGTCTACGGTTCCCTCTCCGGAGACGACCACGCCGTCGAGGGGAATCCGGTCGCCGGGACGAACGACGAACACGTCACCGATGCGTACCTCGTCGAGTGGGACTGTGACTTCGTCGCCGTCGCGGAGGACCTGTGCTTCGTCCGGCCGCATCTCCACGAGCGACTTGATGGCTCGCCGCGACCGCCCGATTGCGTAGTGTTGGAGTGTGTTCGAAAGCGAGAACAGGAAGAGGAGCATCGCACCCTCGAACGGCGCGCCGATGGAGAGCGCGCCGAGCGCCGCGACGATCATCAGGAGGTCGATGTCCACCGCCCAGTCGCGGAGCGTCTTCAGGGCGCCTTTGAGTCCGTACCAGCCGCCGAAGACGTACGCGACGCCGTACCCCGCCCACGCGAGAACCCGGGGGCCGTCGAGCCAGCCGGTTCCGAGTCCGACCGCCATTCCGACGAGCGTCAGCGCGACGAAGACCGATTCCCGTCGTAGTTCCGAACGGCTAGCCGTCTCGTCCGTCGGTGTCTCTGAGCCGTCCCGGAGCGAGACGCCGTGTTCGCGGATGGTCCGCCTGAGAGCGTCTTCGGACGTAGCGCTCTCGTCGTAGACGATTCGCACGCTCCCGGTTCGAAACGAGACGTCCACGTCACGAACGCCCGGCGTGTCTCGGAGTTGGCGTTCGAGCGCCCGCGCACCCGCGTCGCCACGTCCGCCTCGTCGCGGTATCTGAACGGTGCACGTCGACGGAGCGGAGGACTCGGTCACGGCCGCCCGTTCGAACTCACCAGTTCCCATCGTTCCCCCGGAGGTCGTCCAGCACCATCACGAAACCGGCCGGCGGGTCGCGTCGACTCATCGAAGAATCGTCACCGGCGTCTCCGCCCGGCGCGTGACAGTCTCGGCGACACTCCCGAGAACGAGACGGTCGATGCCTTCGCGGCCGTGACTCCCCATCACGATGTGGTCGATGTCGTGTTCGCGGGCGTACTCCAGAATCTCGTGGGCGGCCCCGCCGACTTCCGTGACGGTCGCGAGGTCGACGCCGTGGGCTGCCGCGATGTCCACTGCCGTCGCGTGAACGTCGGATGCCTGTTTCCGGGCGACGTCGTACCACTCCGTCGCGACCGGCAACCCACCGGTCTCGACGTCGAGAATCGACGTGTACGGGTCGATAACGTAAATCGACGTGAGGGACGCGTCCGGGAAGGTTTCGAGCGCGAAGCGGAGCGCACGCTTCGAGAGCGGGGTTCCGTCGAACGCGACGAGCACACTATCGGGCACACGACGCAGTTCGTGATAGATGAGAATGAACGTATCGCCGTTCGACCGGCCCGTCTACCGTTCCCCGAACGCTACTCGCGCTGAGGAGACGTGACGGAGAGGATTTCGTCGACGAGTCCGTCCCCTCCCTGGAAGACGTTGCCGTCGACCCCGAATCCGACGCCTTCTAACTCGTTGATGTTCACGAAGACGATTTGGACGTTCTCGAAGTCGTGAATGGTCGCGTTTCGCGGGCCGTACCCGAGTTCGTGCAGCACGCGGTCCGACTCCATCGACCCCATCATGAACTCGTCGACGAGCGCTCGCAGTCGTTCGTCGGTGACGCGAGATTCGAGGTCGTCGCGGACGTAGAGCGCCTCCGGGGCCGCACGCTCGTCGACGTAACCGACCATCCGCAAGTCGTCTCCGAACCTGTTCCGTAGATGTGAGACGAGGGCGGTGGTGTCGAACGGCGCCATGATTAAACATATCAACCTGCTATAAGTAGTGCTTTCGGTCGCCCGAACCGGGGTGTCGCGGTGGTACGTGGTCGGTCCGCGACCGTCTCACTCGCCAGTTCGGTCGGGCGCGTCGAACTCAATGCCGCGGAGTTCGAACCGAACGCCGCCGAGGTCGCTCTCGCGAACGCGAATCTCCCACTCGTGGGCGTCCACCAACTGATTCACCGTCGCGAGGCCGAACCCGGTCCCGTCTTCTTTGGTGGAGTGCCCGGGTTCGAACACCTCCTCGCGGGCGTCCTCGGGAATCCCGGGGCCGTTGTCTTCGACGTAGAGCCCGTCGCCGTCGGGGAGCACGCCGACGCGGACGGATACGTCCCCTTCGCCGTGTTCGATACTGTTCCTGAAGAGGTTCTCCAGTATCTGCTGGAGGCGGCTGGCGTCGGCCTCCACCGGTCTCGTGTCCGCGATGTCGAGCGAAGCGTCGTCCCGGCGAATCATCGTCCACGCGCGTTCCGCGACTCCGCCGAGGTCGACGGTCTCGTAGTCACCGGGTTCGATGAGGTCGCCGGTCTGGGCGAGGTCGAGAACGTCCGTGACGATGGCGTCCATCCGGTCGAGCGCGTCCTTCGCGGTCTCGTAGTGGGTTTCGTCGCCGGTCTCGGAGAGGAGGTCGAGGTGCCCGTTGGCGATGGAGAGCGGGTTCCGGAGGTCGTGCGAGAGGACTTCCGCGAAGTGTTCGAGGCGTTCGTTCTGCCGCTCTATCTGTCGCTCGTACTGCTTGCGTTCCGTGATGTCGCGGCCCAACCCGATGCGGCCGAGCACGTCACCCCGGTCGTTCAGCACGCGCTTCGAGATGAACTCGTAGGGGACGAGTTCGCCAGTCTCGAGCCGTAACCGGACTTCGACGCGGGCTTGGCCGGTCTCGCGCGTCGTCCACACGTAGTCGTTCATCGCCGCTCGGTCGCCCTCGTACACGAGGTCGCGTGGCGTGATGGTCGAGAGTTCCTCGGGGCCGTAGCCCGTGACCTGTTCCACCCGTTCGTTCCAGAATTCGAGCGTCCCGTCCTCGTCGAAGAAGAACGCGAGGTCGTCCAGCGCATCGAACACGTCCGCCAGCAGGCCGTGTTCGAAGTCGGGTGCGATGACGTCGACGTTACACACCATCAGCCCGCTCGGCGTGTAGGAGAGCGCGTGGTCGGTGACGAGTTCGTCGCCATCGGCGGTGACCATCGTCGTCTGCTCTCTGAGCACGCCCTCGTCGGGGATGCTCGGGATGAGTTCGTCGTGAACGTACTCGGTGTGGCCGTCGGGGTAGAGGACGTCCCAGTGTTCGCCGAGTAACTCCGTGGATTCGTAGCCGTACGTCTCCGCGTACGACGGGTTCACGTAGACGAACCGGCCGTCCCGGTCGATGAGGCTGATACCCTCGCGCGCGGTTTCGATTGCGCTGAGGAGTTGTTCGGCGTTCCGTTCGGCCCGCGTCTTCTCGACGGCGTTCGTGATGCGGTTCGCGAGAACGGCGAACTGGTCTGTGCCGCGTTCCTTCTGGAGGTAATCGGTCACACCCGCGGAAATCGCCCGCCCAGCGACCTCCTCGGACCCCTGTCCCGTGAAGAGAATGAAAGGCAGGTCGGGATGGTTCTCGCGGATAGCTTCGAGGAACTCGATGCCGTCCATCCCCGGCATCTGGTAGTCGCTCACGATGCAGTCGAGTGCTACCGAGTCGTCCGCCAATCGTTCGAGTGCGTCCGCGGCGCTCGACTCCACGATAACGTCGAAATCGGGATTTTCGCGTTCGAGGTACGTCGACGTCAAGTCGGCGAAATCGGATTCGTCGTCCACGTGGAGAACCGTGATAGGGACGATATCCGCCAAGACGTCGAAATCTATCGCGGATGGAGAAACGGAGAGTTCTGAGTTCCCAGCCATCGACGGATACTACTCGGTAGTCACGGAAATGCCGGCTACCCTCTGAGAGGGGTATGCGAAAGGGTAGCGTAGTCAGTCCACGTCCGTGAAGAGGGTGTCGAGGAGTTTGCGGAGCGCGGTGTGGAGGTGTTGGCCGAACGTCGACGGCGAGATGTCCATCTTCTCGCTGAGGCCGGACTGCGTGATTCGGCGCGGGCGGTCGAAGTACCCGTGCGTGAACGCGAGGTCGAGCGCGCGCCACTGCCGGTCGGTGAAGCGCTCGCGGAGCATCGACTGGAACGCCGTCCGCGTCGCGAACGGCGCGGCGAGCCGCGTGGGTTTCTTCCGAACGAGCGTCACGCCAGCGTGGTTCTCCTGCACGAGCGAGAACACGTCGTCCGGCTGACGTTCGGGGGGGACGGTCGCGACGAACCGCGCGACGCCGTCCGTTATCACGAGCGACTGCAGCGGGACCTGTACGGACGCGAGCGTCTCGAACACGCTCTCCGTCAGCGACACCTCGGCGACGCACCCGCGGTCGTGTTGCTTCAAGACGCGAACGTCTCGCGCGTGGCCGGCGGGACGGGCGTGTTCGGCCACGGCGACCGACCGACCGCAGGTCACGTCGAAGAACGCGGTCGTCGTCTCGTCGGAGGACCGAACCGCGTCCAACAGCTCGACACGACAATCGAGGCTCTCGGAGAGCCGGACTGCTGGGTGTTCGTCGTCGGCGAGCGTGAATTCGAGTTCCACGAACGCGTCACTCCCACCCATAATGGTTCGTGAAGAGTTTTGGGCCAAACCGGTTTATCCTTGCGGGCCATTGACGTACCAAGCGCGTACCAGCGACGGTCCATCGGCGGCGGTGTAGCACTCGTTCTGGGGGACCCCGACGCACTGGCCCGCGTTCAGCCTGGGCTGACTTCGAATGACACGGACCACCATCGACGAGCCGACCGACGCGCAGACTTTCGAATCAGGACTCACCGAACTCCTCCGTATCGCCGCCGAGAACGGCGTTCCCATCGAGCGCGCGTGGGAGTGTCGCGCACGAGACGAACACAGTTGGGAGGTGGAGATCGTCAGCCTCCTCGCGGAGAACGCTTCCGACTAGTCGCGTTCGCGGACGCGAAAGGTTCTTGCGGTGCGTTACCAATCCACTGTATGGCCGAGTTCGGGTACTTGTTGCCGACGCGGGGAATCGTACAGTCGAGCGCCGACACGGCGGACATCACGGAACGAACGCGCACCGACATCACGGAACGAGCGTCGACCGTCGAATCACTCGGCTTCTCCGCCATCTGGGCGGGTGACAGCGTGCTCGCGAAACCCCGCCACGAACCGCTGTTGACGCTCGCGGCGGTGGCGACGGCGACCGACTCGATAGACCTCGGGACGGCGGTCTACCTGCCGGCGCTCCGCAACCCGGTCCACGTCGCCCACCAGACCGTGACCCTCGACCAGCTCAGCGGCGGGCGGTTCCGGTTCGGTATCGGCGTCGGCAGCGGCCCCGACGTGAAAGCGGAGTACGGGAACCTCGACGTCCCCTACCGGGAACGCGGCCCGCGGACGGACGAACTCCTCGACATCGTGACCCGCCTCTGGGACGGCGAAACCGTGACCTACGACGGACGGTTCTACCAACTGGAAGACGCGAACCTCGGGTTCCGGCCAGCGCGCACGCCACCAATCTACGTCCCGACCGCAGCGTTCGACCCCACCGACGGGTTCCCCGACCCCATCGCGCGCCGACTCGCCACGCACGGCGACGGCTGGCTTCCGACGGCGATCGCACCCGACACCTACTACGGGTCGCTCGACGGCGTACACGACATCCTCGCGGACGCGGGCCGCGACCCGTCCGCCCTCGACCACGCGGCGTACGTGAACGTCGCCATCGACGACGACGAGGACGCCGCAATCGGGATGGCGCGGGACTTCTTCGACGCGTACTTCCCCGCCCGCGACCCGATGAGCGCCGACGCTATCAGGGGCGGCGGTGCGGTCGGTACGCCCGAACAGGTCGCGGGGCGAATCGACGAGTACGTCGACGCGGGCGTGGAGACGTTCGTCGTCCGGTTCGTCGCACCGGACCAGCAACGGCAGTTAGAGCGGTTCGCGGACGCGGTGTTCTAGACGACTTCGGCCGGGTTCTTCGCGGGCCCGGTGTTCCGACTTCCCTCCACGAGCACGTCGCCGTCCACGAGCACCGCGGAGACGCTCGGATAGTCGCCGTTCTCGATGGCGGCGAGGGCGTCGTCGCCGACGCTCCCCAGCGGCGCGTCCAGCACGCAGAGGTCGGCGGGTCGGCCTTCCGCGAGCACGCCGGTGTCGAGGTCGTTGTGCGCCGCGGGCGTCCCCGTCATCAGGCAGAGGACGTCCCCCGCCGACACGTCCGTCATGCTCGCGAGAATCCCCGCCTCCAACCACATCCCGCACGGGACGACGCCCGTGCCGGTCGGCGTGTCCGTCGCTATCTGGACGCGGTCGAGTTCGCCGCGCGCCATCATCGTCTCCAGCGTCTCCACGGACGTCCGCTGATTGCCGGCGACGACGAGTTCGACGTCGAGGTCGGTGTCTTCGACGAGCGCGTGACGTTCCTCGTCGGGAATCGCGGTCGGCCCGCCGTTGAAGTGGAGGGCGATGTCGGGTTCGATGGCGCGGAACATCTCCTCGCCGATTGGCTGGGTACCGGGGACGCTCGCGCCCCCGCAGTGCATCATCGTCGTCATCCCCAACTCCTTCGCGCGGGCGACGAGCGCCGCCGCGTGGTCGAGGTCGGAGAGCGGGAAGATGATCTTCGTGTGGTCGACGCCCTCCGCGTGGACGTCGTCGATGTCCGACACGTCGAGGTCGTCCGTGAGAACGAGTGTCCCCGCGTGCATCTTCACGCCGCCTGGTCGCTCGTTCTCGAACGATTTCTTGTTGAGGACGGCGAGCGCCTTCGTCCCGGCGGCGTCTTTCGGCCGCCCCGGCTGGTGGATTTCGCCCGCGGACACCATCGACGTCACGCCGCTCTGCAGATAGCTCTCCGTCCATCCGAGCGTGTTCTGTCGGGGCGTGAACCCACCCGAAACCGGGTGGACGTGACCGTCGATGAGACCGGGCGCGACCGTCGTCCCCTTCGCGTCGACCACGGTATCCGCGGTCGTCGTTTCGGAGTCGAACTCCTCGATAACGCCGTTCCGGATGTAGATGTTGTCGACGTGTCGCAGGGGCGTTTCGAGGTCCCCCGTTACCACCGCGCCGACGTTCTCCACGAGCGTGTCGGACATACGTGCACGTGGGATGGTAAACAGTAACAATCAATCTACCGCACGGTCCGACGCCAGCGAAACACGGCGAACCTCCGAAAAAACCGTGTGAACGGACGGAACAACTGGGAGCAACTGCAACGACTCTCCCGGTTTATTCAGTCCCCCGGCGTCCGTCAGAATGCAGTATCCCCATGAAGAAATACGCACTCCTCGCCATCGGCGTCTGTGCGCTCCTCGTTGTCGCGGGCTGTTCAGGTCCCTCCGGGAACGGGTCCAACAGCACCGCGCCGGGGACGACAGGCGGCGACCTCACGACGTCGGGTATGGCCACGACAGACAACGCGGGCACGACCAGCGCAGGAACGACGGCGGACAACACGACGACTGCCGGCGGAACGACCACGAACGGAACGACGGCGGACAACACGACGACTGCCGGCGGCACGACGAACGCGACGACCTCGTAGCTCGTCGCGCGTCACCCCATCTTTTCTGCGACGAACCGACCAACGTGCTCGACGGCGACCGTGGCGGAAAGCACGAACACCGTGCCGACGGCCCACACCTGCCAGAGCGTCGAGAACGGAACGCCGTGGCGGAACCCGGCGACGGCCGCGGTGATGGCGACGCCGAGCACCGCCGCGGCGACGACCGAGACGACCCACGGCCGACCGGTGTCGTCCGATTCCTGCCACTCGCCGACCACCGTCCGCCGGGTGTCCACGACGCCTTCTTCGGGGTCGAAGACGAGGAGTTCCGCCTCCTCGAGCGCGGGTAAGTCGACCTCGTAGAGGTGGTCGTGGATGGCCGCCCAGTCGCTCGTCAACCCGCGTTCTTCCTCCCACTCGGCGACCACGTCGGCGAGTTCGTCCACGGTGACGGTGCGCCCACAGTCGTGGACGGCGGCGAGGATGCGCTGGCGGCGGTCGCCGACGAACGCGTCCAGGTCCTCGGTCAGGTCGTCCATCAATTCGTCACCCTGTCGAATTCGTGGTCACTCGCGCGTTGCGGCCGCGACGCCGGAGAGGACGCTCGCCGCGAGCCCCGGATACTGGCGGGGGCTCGGCCGACGCGCCCGCACGAGATACCGGAGACCGGTCCCGAACCGTCCCTCCGCGAGATAGGCTTTCGCGAGGAAGTACGCGTGCGCGCCGCGGATGTCGCGGCCCGCGGCCTCCAACTGGTCGACCGTCTCCGCGAACGTTTCGAGGTAGTGTTCGTCCGCCTCCCGTAGCGCGTCCGCCGATGGACTGCCCGACGCGTACCGTCGGACGAGCGGCGCGTCCACGAACGCGAGTTTCCCCTCGCGGAGGACGCGCAGGAGGAACTCGGGGTCCTGAAACCGGTCGAAGGACTCGTCGAACCCGTCGATTTGTTCCGCGACCGCGCGCTCGACGAGGAGCGTCGACCCGGCGCTCGTGTGCAAGTCGTCCGCGAGCACCGCGCCGACGAGTTCCGCGCCGCCCTCCGCGCCCTCCGTGTCGTGCAATCGGCCGAACCGCCGACGGAGCGCGCCGAGAACCCGGTTCTCCCGGTTCTCGCGGACCATCGTGACCCCGCAGTACGCCGCCACCCAGTCGTCGTCTCGGCCTTCGAGTTCCGCGAGCTGGCGTTCCAGTTTGCCAGCCCGCCACTCGTCGTCGGAGTCGAGGAACGCGACGTACTCGCCCGTACTCGCGTCGATTCCGGTGTTTCGCGCGGCGCTCCCGCCGCGGTTCTGTTCGTGTCGGAGATACGTGAGTCGGTCGTCCTCGTACGCGGCGACCACCGCGCGCGTGTCGTCTGTCGACGCGTCGTCCACGACGAACAGTTCGAGGTCCTCGTGCGTCTGAGAGAGGACGCTCTCGATTGTTCGCGGGAGGGCGTCGGCGCGGTTGTACGTGGGGACGATGACGCTGACGGTTGGCATGTTCGGGTGGTACGGGCCGAGAGGGGTTCACTACCCGCGCGATAAACCGTGAAACGACCGCTTAGAGGACGCATAAGTCCTACGTGCTCGGATAGGAGTCGTTCGAGAGGGAGACAACGGTCCCCCGGTTCTCGACGCCGTTGTACAGCACCGAGTCGGTGACGGTCACGTCCGAGTAGCCGTCGAGGAGTTTGAGCGCCTCGTAGCCGTCGTAGGACTCCGCGACGACGTCGTCCATCGACGTGCCGTCCGCGACGTTCACGATGGGGTGGTGGGTGGAGCGGTACGCGCCCGCGTCGATGGTCGTGTCGTCGCCGTGGATTTCGAGCGCGCGCCGGTAGTTCGGGCCGGGTTGGTGGACGACCACGTGGTCGAGGGTGACGCCCTTGCGCATCACGCGAATGGCGTTCCGGCCGTGGCGTCCGTTCGCGTCCCCGGTGACGCGCACCCGGCGGAGCGTGACGGGGTCGTCGCTGTCGTCGTTGTGGCCGTGGACTTCGATCGCGTGTCCCGCGCCGTCGAACGTGATGTTCGTGTCGAGGACGTCCACGACGCCGGCGTCGTCGGAGATGACGATGGCGTCACTCGGACGGTCGCCGACGTTGATGGTGGAGTCCTGAATGCGTGCGGACACCGCGTCGTCCTTCACGCGCACGACGGGGCCGTTCGGGGTCGGTGCGTCGATGGTCGTGTTGTACATCCAGAGGTGTTCGCCGCGGTCGAGGCGGACGCCGGTCTGCGTGTGGCCGTCGAGCACCTCGTCGATGATGACGTGCGCGTCCATGACGTAGCTCAAACTCCCCATCAGCCGGATGTTCGAGACGTTGGAGTTCCGGTAGGTGCCGCCCTTGACGACGACGCGGCCGTTCGGGCTGGAGCCGTAGAGGCCGTTGTCGGGGAAGGACCCGAGTTCGCAGTCGCGGAACCAGAGTTTTCCCTCGTGACTCGGCGGTACGAGCATCCCGGTCGGTCCGACGTGGATGTCGCCGACGGTGTTCTCGCTGAACTCGCCGCCGTCCAGCGCACGGAATCCCTCGACGGTCGCGATGCCGTTCGGGTCCGTCACCGAGAACATCCCGGGGCCGAACGTGCCCGTGTCGTGTTCGCCGAGGATGTCGATGTCTTTGACGACCATGTCGTCCGAGACGTACGCCTCGATGGCGCGCAGGCCGGAGGACTCAGCGGTGAAGTCGAAGTCGAACCCCTCGACGTGGAGTTTCTCGCCCGGCGCGTAGACGACGCCGAGGCGGAACAGGCGCGCCGCCCCCGAGAACTCGCCTTCCGTGACGACGTTCCCTTCGACGTTCTCGATGGACCCGGGAACGATGGTCGCGTCGTTCCCCACCATCCCGAAGTTCGAAAAGCCCGTGAAGCGGAACTGCGAGTTCATCTTGTACGTCCCCGGCGGGAAGACGAGGAGCGTGTCGTCGCCCGCGTTCCGTTCTAAGACGTGTGTAATCGATTCGCCGCCCGTGTCGTCCGCGCCCGCTTCGGTCACGTCGACGACGGTGTCGTAGTTGGCCGCGTACGAGTCGTACCACGTGGACGCACCGGCCGTCGTCGAGAAGAGACCGGAGAGCCCCGCCGCCGCACCGACGGTCGCCCCCAGGTAGGTCCGTCGGTTCATCCCCCTCCGCCCGTCGCTTTTGTCAGACGCTCTGAATTTGCTCATGTTATTTTCTATGGCCAATAGATTAATTTTAGTACTCTATTAGCCTTATCTCACCATCAAATGGCCACAACACCTAAATATTGCGGTTGCCGCGTAGAGCGTCTCTCTAACTGAATTTCGGAATATTACGTCTACAGAAAACGTTCGCCAGAGCGCCCCGGACTTATCCGCGCTATAATGAAACCGACACGGGCCAACGGTCCCGATAGAGAGCGATGACGAGACAGCAGACGGACGAAACACACTGAGATGTACGACGGACAAACCATCGCCGCGGTCATCCCGGCGTACAACGAGGAGAATCACATCGGCGGCGTCATCGACACCCTCCCGGCGTTTCTGGACCGCGCGTACGTGGTCGACGACGGGTCGACCGACGACACGCGCCGCGTCATCCGGGAACACGCGGACGCCGCCAACGAAGAGGAGAGAGACGCGCCCACCACGGACACGGGCGTCACGCTCAGTCCGCGCGTCGTCCCCATCATCCACGAGGCGAACCGGGGTGTCGGCGGCGCCATCAAGACCGGCTACCTCCGGTCGCTCGCCGACGGCGTCGACGTCACCGTCGTGATGGGGGGCGACGGACAGACCGAGGCGGACATCGTGGAGCGAATCGTCCGCCCCGTCGCCGCGGGACGCGCGGACTACGCGAAGGGGAACCGCCTCGGCAACACCGACCGGGACTCGATGCCCCGCCACCGACAGGTCGGGAACTTCGTCCTCTCCTTCCTCACGAAAGTCGCGTCGGGCTACTGGGACGTGATGGACCCCCAGAACGGTTCGACCGCCATCACGCGCGAAGCGCTCGAAGCGGTCGACATCGAAGAGATGTACGAGGACTACGGCTACTGTAACGACCTGCTCGTCCGCCTGAACGCCATCGACGCCACAGTCGCCGACGTCCCACGGCGCGCCGTCTACAAGGACGAGACGAGCCACATCGAACTCTCCTCCTACGTCCCCCGGGTATCGATGCTCCTCCTCCGCGACTTCGCGTGGCGACTCCGCGCGAAGTACGTCGAACGCGGGTCGTACTCGGTCCCCCTGCTCTACGTGCTCGGCGTCCTCGGAACCGTCGGCGGGTTCGTGGCCGCGCTCGCGGCGCTCACGTTCGCGGGAGACGCCGGCGACGCGCTCTCGGTGCTCCTCACGGGACTATTGTTCGTCGCCGGGGCGATGGTCCTCGAACGCATCGAGAGCCGCGGTCTCGCCGTCGACGTCTAGAACTCGCGGTCGACGAACGCCGGCACCGACTCCGATTTCGTGACGTACTGGTTTTCGATGAACCGCCGCACGCGGTCGAGTTCGTCGTCGGCGTGCGCGGCGAGGCGTTCTTCGAAGTCGGCGTCCGTCTCCCCCCAGAGACCGGGGTGGGTGAGCACTTGCACGCGGTCGGGTAAGCCGTCCGCGAGCGGATGCTCGTCCCGCCAGCGCTGGCGGGAGTCTGCGCGATAGTCGATCTCCTCGAAGAACCGCGGTTCGTACGTCGACGGGAACGCGTCGAACGTCCGCGCGAGCGTCCACTCCGGCGGCTGATGGAACGAAATCGTCTCTATCGGGTCCACGACGGCCGACAATGCCTCGCGCTCCATCGTAACTCGCTCGCCGAGTCGGTACGCGGGCGGCCGGCGTTCCCAGTACTGGTGCGTCGAGAAGTGCAAGCCGACGTCGTGGCCGAGGGAGTGGATTTCCGCGAGCACGCGGCGGTTCCGACGGTGGAAGAGGTTGTAGAAGGGAGAAGAGAGCAGGAAGAAGTAGGTCGCTCGCACGCCGCGCTGTGCTTCGATGCGCGCGGTTTCGAGCGCGTTCCGGGGCGACCAGTCCACGTCGTGGCGGAGGAGGACGTCCCCGGAATCGAGGGTGTCGTCGTAGCCGCGGAACCGTCGGTCGCGCGCGACGAGCGCGTCGAGAAACTGGCCGTACCAGTCGAACGTGAACGTCACGTCGCCCGTCTCCACGAGCGCGCGGGCCTCGCTCATCGCTCACCCCCGATGGGTCGCGCGGGCGACCCGGCGACGCGCGCGCCCGCTTGGACATCCTCGATGACGACCGACCCCATGCCGAGTTCCGCGCCGTCGCCCACCGAGACGTCCGTCGCGACGGAGACGTGCGGGTGAACGGTGACCTGTTCGCCGATGGTCGCGCCGCCAGCGAATCCCGCGCCGAACGCCACCGTCGTCGCCGCGCCAATGGACGCGCCGTGTGCGACGTGGACGCCCGCGCTGAGTTTCGCGTCCGACCCGATCACCGTCTCGTCGAACGGCGCGCGGTCGACCGTGCAGTTCGCGCCGAGTTCCGCGCCCTCCTCGATTCGCACCCGCCCGAGGTGGGGTTGACGAACGGGGCCGTCCTCGCCCGCCACGAACCCGAATCCGGGGCCGCCGAGGACGCAGTTCGACCCGACGACCACGCGGTCGCCGAGCGATACCTGAGAACCGATTCTCGCACCGGGGCCGACCGCGCAGTCGTCGCCGAGTTCGGCGTCGGGGCTGACGGTGGCCGACGGGTGGACGCCGCGTGCGACGGCGCCGCCGACGCGCGCGCGGAGCAACCGCACGAAGTCGCGCTTCGGGTCGGGAGAAGGGATCACGGTGCGGCCGTCCGGCACGGAAACGTCGGGATATGCGACGACGATTCCGGCGTCGGATGCGCTGATTGCGGCGGGGTCGTCGTAGGTCGAGAAGGCGAGGTCGTCGCCGGTCGCGTGGGAGAGGGCGGCGACGTCGGTGACGCGCGCGTTCGGGCCGAGGTACGTGACGCCGAGTTCGTTCGCGAGGTCGGCGGCCGTGGCGTCGAACCGCGCAGTGTCCTGCGTAGCCATCACCGAAAACCCGGTGTGCTGCGCGCTTACTTATACGGCGTGTAAGCGCCGATTCAGCGCCCGAGCGCGCGAACGAGTCCGGTTCCGGGCGTCCCGTCGTACACCCAGAGCGCGAAGACGGCAGCGAGCGCGAGGAGGTAGGCCGCGACCCACGCGAGCATCGCGGGGTCGGCGAGTTCGTGCGCGAACCGGCCGAGGTAGTAGACGGTACGCCCGACGAAGCCGCGGTCGTGGGCGTACGACGGGAAGGACGAGAGCGGCCAGAGTACGCGCCCGAGCGCGTTCGGCGCGCCGTCCACGAGCGCCACCAGCACGTCGCCCGCGAGGTGAGAGAAGTACGCGACGGGGAACGCGAGCGCCGGCAGCGACCGCTTCTCGATTCCGTACGCGACCACCGCGACGAGAACGGGGCCCGCGACGAAGACGGAGTGCGCCGCGCCGTACCCGGTCGGGTAGAGCGAGAGCCCCCAGGAGAGCGGTTTGTCCACGAGGTCGGGGAGCTGGGTGGCGAGGAGGACGACCGCGGCCTCGCGGTCACGGGGTGGGCGGCCGGCGACGATTCGGGTGAACAGCGAGACGAGCACGTAGCCGAAGGCGAGGTGGCCCCACGGCATCACGGCTATCGTCCCCCGGTTATCGCGTAGTGAACGACCCGGTACGCGGACGACATCGAGGGGGCGGAGGGCGCGTCACCGCGGTAGAGGAGGAAGACGAGGCGGCGGTCGTTGCCGCCCGGTCCGGGGTCGGGCGTGAACCGGACGCTCGCGGTGTCGCCCGTGCCGACCGTGACTTCCTGGCTGTCGAGGACGCGCTGGTCCACGACCGAGAGCGAACTCCCGTCCGACCGGACGTGCTGGACCGCGAGCACCACGGTGTAGGACTGGTCGTGGCCCTCGTGGTTCCCGACGCGCGCGACGACCGGTTTCCCGGCGTCCGCGGGGAAGTCACGTGGGTAGTCGCTCGCGGTGAATCCCGAATCGGCGTGGGTGCCGACGTAGAACTCCGTGAACGAACTTCCAGTCATCGCGGTAGCGGCGAACGCCGTCGCGACGACGAGCGCGACGACGCCGACGGCGAGCGCGAGGTTCGCGACGCGCCCCTGTCCTGATTCGGACCGCCCGATACGAGAGCGACGCGGCCCGAACGGGACGCCCGGGTGGAACGCGGCGACGCTGAACCGGGATTCCGGTTCCACGGCGGCGCGCCGGGAGAGCGCGAGCAGCGCGCCGCCGGCCGTCACCGCGCTGATGCCGAGGAGGACGCGCTCCGCGCTCAATCCGCCCGTCTGAACGGTGAACAGCGCGAGCGCGGGAACGATTACGAGGCTCGCGGCGACGGCGAGCCCGACTCTGCCGGCGACGGTCGGCGGGAGGTGTCGTGGCGACGGTTTCGCGACGGCGGCGGCGTTCCCGGGGGCGGGGTCGGTCGGACCGGGGACGCGTCGCTCCGGATACAGCACGGCGACAAGCGCGTAGCCGGGGCCGAGCAGAACGAGTGGCGCGAGGAGGGCGATGCGGACGAACGGCGCGGTGACGCCGGCGACGACGATGAGGACGTCGGCGACCGCGACCAGCGCGAGGAGACAGACGAGGTCCGCCGTCCACGCGGCGGTGGTGCGTACCATCACCTGAGACTACGTCCGGACGAACGTAAACCGAACAGACCGTTGCACGCGCGAACCGTTCTGTTACGCTACATAGACGGCCTCTAAGCCGGTTCGTTCGGCGTTCGTTCGGGCTTACCCGCCGTATAGCAATGCCGCGTTCCCCCGAGTCGTCTACCAGCAAGGCGTATGTCCGGACACTACTCTTCGAACGATTCGCACGCCCGACACTCCACGAGGTGTGAGAGATGACCGACGTCCCCATCGCCGCTCCCGTCGTTGGCGACGCAGAGCGCCGCGGCGTCAGCGACGTGCTCGACTCCGGCCAACTCGCCGACGGCGAGCAAGTCCGGCGATTCGAACGCGAGTTCGCCGACTTCGTGGGTACCGAGAACGGGGTCGCGACCTCGAACGGAACCACCGCGTTGCACGCCGCGCTCGAAGCGCTCGAAATCGGGGACGGTGACGCCGTTCTCACGACGCCGTTCTCGTTCGTCGCGACGGCGAACGCGATTCGGCTCGCGGGCGCGACACCCGTCTTCGCCGATATCGACCCCGAGACGTACAACCTCGACCCGCAGGCGGTCGAACGAATCCTCGACGAGCGCGACGACGTGGAAGCGATTCTCGCCGTCCACCTCTACGGCCTCCCCGCGGCGATGGCCGAGCTCCGCGACCTCGCGGACGAACACGACGCGTCCCTGATAGAGGACGCGGCGCAAGCCCACGGCGCGACCTACCGCGGAGAACCGGTCGGCTCCGTCGGGGACGCGGCGTGCTTCTCCTTCTACCCGACGAAGAACATGACCACGGGCGAAGGCGGGATGGTGACCACCGACGACGCGGAGGTGGAGCGAAACCTCCGCCGGTTCGTCAACCACGGGCGCGACCAAGCGGGGTACGAACACGTCTCAGTCGGCCACAACTTCCGCATGACGAACCTCGCGGCCGCCATCGGCCGCGCGCAACTCGACCGCCTCCCGGCGTTCATCGACGCGCGACGCGGGAACGCCGCCGCGCTCACCGACCTGCTCGAAGACGCGGACGTGACCACCCCGCGCGTTCCGACGGACCGGACGCACGCGTTCCACCAGTACACCGTCGACTGCGACGACCGGGACGCGCTCACCGAACGACTCGACGCCGCGGGCGTCGGGTACGGCGTCTACTATCCCACGCCCATACACGAACAACCGGCGTACGACGGCGTGGACGCGACCGCACCGGCCGCGGAGCGGGCCGCGCGCCGCGTGCTCTCGCTCCCTGTCCATCCACAACTGTCCGAGCGCGACGTCTACCGCGTCGCGGACGCCGTTCGCGGGGTGCGCGTCGATGAGTGACCTCGCCGTCGGCGTCGTCGGCGTCGGGAGCATGGGCGAACACCACGCCCGCATCCTTTCGGACCTCGACGGCGCGCGACTCGTCGGCGTCTCGGACCGCGACACCGAGCGCGCCGCCGCCGTCGCGGACGAGTTCGACGCAGACGCGCTCGATCTGGACGCGTTGCTCGCCCGCACGGACGCCGTGTCCGTGGTCGTGCCGACGAGCGCGCACGCCGACCTCACCACCGCCTGCATCGACGCCGGTGTTCACGCGCTCGTGGAGAAACCGTTCGTCGAGAATCCCGAACGCGGACGCGCGCTCGCAGAACGCGCCGACGACGCGGGCGTCATCCTGCAGGTCGGGCACGTCGAACGGTTCAACCCCGTCGTGGACGCCGTGCACGAACAGCTATCGGACGGGGAGGTGCTCGCCGCGCGCGCGGACCGCCTCTGCCCGCCGCCGAACCGCCGGATTCCCGATTCCGTCGTCCTCGACCTGATGATTCACGACGTGGACGTCCTCTGCACGCTGTTCGACGAGACGCCGCACGTAATCGGCGCGGCCGCGGCCGCCGACGGCGAGTACGCCACCGCGACCCTCGACTTCGACGGACTCGTCGCGACGCTCTCCGCGAGCAGGGTGAGCCACGACGACGGGCGCACGCTCGCCGTGACAACCCCCGACAGCACCGTCAGCGCGGACTACGCCGCCCAGTCCGTCACCGTCTCGAACGGCACGGATCGCGACCTCGGCGTCGCGGAATCCGACCCGCTGTCGCGCGAACTCGCGTCGTTCGTGGACGCCTGCCGAACTGATTCTGACCCCGTGGTCGGGCCCGACGACGCCCTCCGCGCGGTCGAGGTGTGTCGGGAGATAGAGCGCATCGCGGGCCTCCGAGACGACGAGAAACGGCGCTTAGACGCCCGATAAGCCGTTCCTTACCCGACCTATAGTGAACAGTCGTCGGCGGGTACACCGTATCGAGCGGGCACCACGTTGCCCGCAGTCATCCATGAAACGGAAAGCGATTCTCGCGTTCGTCGGTGTCGTCACGCTGTTGACCGTCCTGCGACTCGCACGGGGGCGGACGTGACGGTAGAACTGGACGGCGCACGCGTCGCGTCGGGTGCATCCCTCGGCGAGGACGCCACCGTGCGCTCCGGAACGGTCGTCTACGACGACGTGACCGTCGGCGCGAACTTCGCCACCGGCCACAACGCGCTGGTCCGCGAGAACTCCACGCTCGGCGACGACGTGCTCGTCGGCACGAACGCCGTCGTCGACGGCTCGTGCACCATCGGCGACCGCGTGCGCCTCCAGACGGGCGCGTACGTCCCGACGAACACCACTATCGGCGACGACGTGTTCCTCGGCCCCCACGCAACCCTCACCAACGACCCCTACCCCCTGCGTGGGGAGACGGAACTCGTCGGCCCGACGATAGAAGACGGCGTCTCCATCGGCGCGAACGCGACCGTCCTCCCCGGCGTCACGGTCGGCGAGGGTGCGTTCGTCGCCGCCGGCGCGGTCGTCACCGACGACGTCCCTCCGAAGTCGCTCGTCGTCGGCGCTCCAGCCCGGTTCGAACCGCTCCCCGACCGCCTCGACGCCCCTAACGAACTATGAGTGTGACACGCACCGCGTTCTACGGGTCGGACGCTGACGACGACGCGCTCGCCGCGGCGTTCCGGGGGGGCGACGTCCCCGTCGGCGTCTACGGCCTCGGCAAGATGGGGCTCCCGTTGGCCGCCGTCTACGCGGACGTGACCGGCAACGTCCTCGGCGCGGACGTGGACGAAACCGTCGCGGACGCCGTGAACGACGGCCGTTCCCCTGTCCGCGGCGAACCGGGGCTGGACGAACTCGTCGCGGACCTCGCCGCAGACGAGTCGCTGCGCGCGTCCGTCGACCCCACCGCGGTCGCGGAACGCTCACAGGTCCACGTCGTCATCGTCCCCACGCTGGTCGACGACGACCGACCCGACACGTCCATCGTGGAGTCCGTCGCCCGCGACATCGGCCGCGGTCTCGCCCCCGGGGACGTCGTGTTCTTCGAATCCACGCTCCCGCCGGGCACCTGTCTCGACACGCTGGTCCCGATACTCGAAAACGAGAGCGGTCTCTCCACGGGCGAGTTCGGCGTCGCCGTCTGCCCGGAACGCACACTCTCCGGGCGCGCGCTGTCGGACATCCGCGACGGCCACCCGAAAATCGTCGGCGGCGTCGACGCGGAGAGCACCCGCATCGCGGAACTCGTCTACGGCGAACTCGTCGCCCAGGACGTCGTTCCGGTCTCCGACGCGACGACCGCTGAGGCCGTGAAAGTGTTCGAGGGCGTCTACCGCGACGTGAACATCGCGCTCGCGAACGAACTCGCCACGCACGCGAGCGACCTCGGAATCGACGTTCTCGACGCCATCGACGCCGCGAACACACAGCCGTACTGCGACATCCACACGCCCGGCGCGGGCGTCGGCGGCCACTGCATCCCCTACTATCCGCACTTCCTCATGGACCGCGTCGGCGACTCGCCGCTCGTCCGGACCGCGAGAACGGTCAACGACTCGATGCCCGGGTACACCGCATCGCTCGCGCACTCGGGCTTGCTCTCGGCCGGCCTCTCACCCGACGCGGCCGACGTGCTCGTGCTCGGCCTCACGTACCGGCCGGGCGTTCAGGAGATACGCGCGACGCCCGCCCTCGGCGTCGTCGAATCGCTCGCCGACGCCGGCGCGACCGTCACCGCGACCGACCCGCTCGTGACGGACGCGACGCCGTTCGAGGACGCGGGCGCGACGGTCGTTCCGCTCTCCGACCTCGACGACTCCTACGACGCCGTGGTGCTCGTCACCTATCAGGAGGCGTTCGACGCGCTCGACGTGCCATCGCTCGCCCCCGACGGGCGGCCGCTCGTCGTTGTCGACGGCCGGCAGGCGCTCACCGAGTTACGTGACCGCGACGGCGTGCTGTACACGGGGGTGGGGTTCGATGAGTGACGCCGCCACCACCGTCCAGGACGCCGAACAGACGGCGATATGCGTCGTCGGCCTCGGCTACGTCGGCCTCCCGCTCGCGCTCGCGTTCGCCGAGGAAGGCGTCTCGGTCACGGGGTTCGACGTGGCGGAGGCGAAAGTGGACGCGCTCGCCGCCGGCCGCGACCCGACCGGACACGTGAGCGACGACGGCGTCTCCCGCACCGACGCCGAGTTCACCGCGGACCCCGCGCGGATTCGGGGCGCGGACTACGTCATCATCGCCGTGCCGACGCCTGTCGAAGGGAAGGTCCCAGACCTCTCCTACGTCGAGGCGGCCGGCCGGACCGTGGGCGAGAACCTCTCCCCGGGAACGACCGTCGTCCTCGAATCCACGGTCTACCCCGGCGCGACCGAGGAAGTCCTCGTCCCCGCACTCGAAGCCGCGTCCGGCCTCGACTGGGGCGACGGCTTCCACGTCGGGTACGCGCCCGAACGCGCCGCCCCCGGTGAGACCGGACGCGGCGTGCGTGACGTGACGCGCGTCGTGAGCGGCGACACCGACGCCGTGCGCGACGAACTCGCCGCGCTCTACGGCCGCGTCGTCGACGCCGGCACGTACCCCGCGCCGTCCATCGCGACCGCGGAGGCCGCGAAGGTCATCGAGAACGTCCAGCGGGACGTGAACATCGCGCTCGTGAACGAACTCGCCGTCGTCTGCGACCACCTCGACCTCCGAACCGAGGACGTGCTCGACGCCGCCGGGTCGAAGTGGAACTTCCACGACGAGTACCGACCCGGACTGGTGGGCGGCCACTGCATCCCCGTCGACCCGCTCTACCTCGTCCACCGCTCCGAAGGCGCGGGGTTCTCGCCGAAACTCGTCCTCCAGGCCCGCGAGGTGAACGAGTACATGCCGAAACACACGGCCGAAGTCACCCTCCGGGGGCTGAACGACGCGGGAAAGGTCCTCCGCGACAGCGAGGTGTTGGTGCTCGGCCTCGCGTACAAGGCGAACGTCGGCGACGTCCGCACCTCCGAGGTTCACGGCGTCGTCCGCGGCCTCCGCGAGTACGACGTGGACGTCACCGGCTACGACCCCCACGTCCCCCGCGAGATGGCGCGCGAAGCGTTCGACCTCACCGTCGCCGACGAACTCGACCTCGCCGGGTTCGACGCGGTGGTTCTCGCGACCGGCCACGACGAATTCAGTGACATCTCGCCGACCGACCTCGTGAACACGCTCGCCGACGACCCCGTGGTCGTGGACGTCCCCGGCCTGTTCGACGGCGACGAAATGACCGACGCCGGAGTGAGATACGTCGAACTATGAGCGACGTACAGGACGCGACGACGAGTGCGACGGTGCGCCCGCAGACGGTGGTGCTCTCGATACAGCACCCCGCGCACGTCCACTTCTTCAAGCACGCATACCGCGAACTCGACGCACGCGGCCACGACGTACACGTGTTCGTCCGCGACAAGTCCGTCGTCCGCGACCTGCTCGACGCCGAGGGTATCCCGTACACCGTCCTCCTCGACGCGTCGGGCGGGAACGTGTACACGAACCAACTGCGCTACGAGTGGCGACTCCTCCGCGCGACCCGACCGCTTCAGCCGGACGTGTTCGCGGGTGTCGGCGGCGTCTCCACGTCCCACGTCGCGTCCGTGCTCGGCGCGCGCAGCGTCGCGTTCACGGACACCGAACACGCCACGCTCTCGAACGCGCTCGCGTTCCCGTTCGCCGACCGCGTGTGCACGCCCGTGTGCTTCGAGGGGAACGCCGGCGAGAAACACGACCGCTACCCCGGCTATCACGAGCTCGCCTACCTCCACCCCGACCGGTTCACGCCCGACCCCGCGGTGCTGGACGAGGTCGGCGTCAGCGAGGACGAGCGGTTCGCCGTTCTCCGACTGGTGGCGTGGCAGGCCGCCCACGACGCGAATCAGGGCGGGTTCGGCGACGCGCGCGAGGTCGTCGAACGCCTCGAAGACACCGGCGCGACCGTGCTCATCACGTCCGAGGCGGGGTTACCGGACGCCCTCGCGGACCGCCACGCCAGCATCGCCCCCTACCGGATGCACGACCTGCTCGCGTTCGCGGACGTGTTCGTCGGGGAGGGCGCGACGATGGCCGCCGAGAGCGCCGTCCTCGGCACCCCCGCCGTCTACGTGAACACGCTCCGGACGGGACTGACGGACGAACTCTCGGAGTGTTACGGACTCGTGTTCCGGTGTCACGGCCCCGACCGCCAGCGCGAAGCCGTCACGCGCGCCGCCGCGGTGCTCGACGGCACCATCCGCCGCGACTGGGACGCCCACCGACAGGAACTGCTCTTGGAGCGCGTCGACACCACGCCCGTCGTCGTCGACGCGATACTCGGAGGGGACTCGTGAGAGTCCTCCAGCTCGCGACGACGAACGCCCCGTTCTTCGCGGAACAGGTGCGGGCGCTCGAAGACCGCGGCGTCGACTGCACCGTCCACACCGTCCCCGAGAACGCGGGCGGGCGGTCCATCACCTCGTACGCCTCCTTCTACCGGACCGTGCTCCGGGAGACGCGGCGGAAACAGTACGACGTGGTTCACGCTAACTACGGACTCTTGGGGCCGCTCGCGCGCTTTCAGCCCGCACGACCGTTCGTCCTCACCGTCTGGGGGTCGGAAGTGATGGGGTACTCGAAGCGCCTCGACGCCATCACGCGGTTCGGCATCGCGGGCGCGGACGCCGTGGTCGCGCCCTCGCAGTCAGTCGCGCGGAACGTCGCCGCCCCCACCGACCTCGTGCCGTTCGGCGTCGACACGGAGCGTTTCCAACCGATGGACCAGGCGGCGGCACGCGCGGAACTCGGCTGGGACGAAGAGGAGAACGTCGTCCTCTTCCCCTATCATCCCGACCGGGACGTGAAGGACTACCCGCGCGCCGAACGCGTCGTGGCGGCCACAGACCCCGACGCTCGACTGGAGTGGGTGGCGGGCGTCCCCCACGACGAGGTCCCCGTCTACATGAACGCCGCCGACGCCGTGCTCGTCACCTCGAAGCGCGAGAGCGGGCCGATGGTCGTCAAGGAAGCCGCGGCCTGCAACGTCCCCGTCGTCTCGACCGACGTGGGCTTCGCACGTGACGTCCTCGCCGGCGTCCGGCACTCCGACGTGGCGGACGACGACGACGAACTCGCGGACGCACTCTCCCGGGCGCTCGACGCCGACACGCCCGCGGACGGCCGCGACCGAATCGACGTGCTCGGCGTCGAACGCATGGCCGAAAAATTGGAGGGCGTCTACCGGCGCGAACTCGCGCGCCGGGGGGCGGCGTGACGCTCACCGGTCGCCTCGACGCCGTGCGATTCGACGTCGTCGCGGCGGCGCTCGGTCTCCTGCTGGCGCTCGTCCTCCTCCCGCTTCGCCTGCTCTCCTCCCAGATCTACATCGTCACCCTCCCGCTAGTCCTCGGCGCGGCGTGTCTGCTCTACCTCGTCTCCGTGCGCTGGCGAAGCGACGGCGACGCCATCCGTCTCCCCGCGACGGTCACGAGACTCCTCCCCGGCGTCACCTTGGTCGGCGTCGCGGTGATGGTCGCGCTCGCCGGCGTCGCTGGCGGCCGCGCCCTCCCGTTCTACGTCGCCGCCGGCGCCGTCGGCACCTTGCTGCTCGCGCAGTCGGTGTTCGCCGCGGACCACGACCTCCGCCCCGGCCTCGTGCTCGCGCAGGTCGTCGTGTTCGCCACCGTCCTCCGGTTCTCCGCGCTCCTCACCGCGCCCGGCGTCATCGGTATCGACGGCTGGTCGCACCTCCGGTACGCGCAGATGGTCCACGACGCCGGGTCGCTCGCACCCATCGCGGAGAGCAAGTACTACGCATCACCCTTCTTCCACCTGCTCGCCGCGGTCGCCGCGGATCTGTTCGGCGTGAGCGTTCGCGACGGCATCTACCTCACCGTCGGCGTGGCGATGCCGCTCGCCGTCGCGTTCGTCTACGCCACCACACGCCTGTTCGTCCCCGCGAAGTGGGCGCTCGCCGCCGCGACCCTGTTCGCGGTCGCCGACCACAGCGTCCGCTGGGGGATTCACATCATCCCGACGAGCCTCGGCGTCCTCCTGTTCCTCGCCATCGCGTACATGCTCACCCGCCTCCTCCACACCGACCACGGCCCTCGGGACATCTTCCTCCTCGTACTGTTCGTCTTCGGCGTCGTGCTCACCCACCAGATATCGTCGTTCATCGTGCTCGTCGTGCTCTGCGTCGGCCTGCTCGCGCAGTTCCTCCTCCGATTCGAACTGTTCAGGAACGACGCCGACCGCGACCCGCTCTCGTTCGGCGGCACGGAACCCGTGAACCTCCTCGGTCTCGCCGTCTTCGACTTCGGACTGAGCACGCTCGCGTGGTCGATGACGCCGTACAAGGGTGACACCTTCCTCGGCACCGTCGTCGGCTACCTCCAGTCCACGATAACCGAGTCCGCGGGCTTCCTGAACCTCGCCGGTCCGTCCGGCGAGGCGGCCGCCAAAGGCGGGGAGACCGCGGGGTCGCCCGCGCTCGCGAACCTCGCGCTCTACCTCGACACCGTCGGCTTCCTCCTCGTGCTGTTCGCGGCCGTCGTCGGCTGTCTCGTCGTCCTCAACCGCAAGTGGGCGACGCAGACGACGTACACGTACGTCGGCGTCGTCGCGACGATGCTGTTCTTCGTGCTCGCGCTCCCGCTGTTCGGCATCCGGAACTTCGTCCCCGGACGCTGGATCGCGTTCCTCTACCTCCCGCTCTGCGTCCTCGGCGTCGTCGGGTTGCGTCACGTCGCTCGGCGCGTCCCGCCAGCGGTCGCGGCCGTCGTCCTCGTCTGCTTCGTCGTCTCGGTGCCGGCGCTGATGGTGGTGTCGAGCGACGCGACCCCCGACAATCCCGTGATAGAGCAGGAGCGCGCGCGGTACGCGTACACCGGCGACGAACTTGCCGCCGTCCACGCGCTCTCCGCAATCGAACCCACGGGACGGACGATGCACGCGGACCACCCCTACCAGACGGTGTTCGACCGCCTCGAAACGCGCCAGACCGACCCGATTACGCTCGAGAACGGAACCATCAACGGGTCGGGGACGTTCGTCTATCGGACGTACGACTCTCAGGGCGGGGCGTACGTCGCGTTCGCGGGCGGCGGTGCGGGCATCCACTACCTCTCCGAGGACACCGTCTGTCCCGACACGGCGGACGTCGTGTACGCGAACGGGAACGTCACCGCGTGCCGACGGGCCTGACCCCGCCCGCTTATAAAGTGCAACAGTACGAAACAGTCTTCGACGCGAAATTCCGGCGTGACGCGGCCCCGTTAGACGGTCGCAAAACGGACCGCAACAAAACCTTATACGGCTGCAAGAGGGCCTGAAACGGTCGCAACAGCACGAAACGGGTTTCTGGGTTTAATATCGGACTCCCGTAAGTCGAGCCTACGATGTCCACCCAACACACGACGACCGACAAGCCCACTGGTCAAGAGACCGAGACTACTCCGCCCGACGCGGCGGCTGCGGAGAGCCAGACGGACGCCCTCGAGGCGGACGACGTCTTTCACTTACTCCAGAACCAGCGGCGGCGGTTAGCGTTGCGCTACCTGCGAGATGCCGAGGAGGACACGGTGCGGATGCGCGACCTCGCAGAGCAGGTGGCCGCGTGGGAACACGACACGACGGTCGCGCTGCTCTCCTCCCGGGAGCGCCAGCGCGTGTACATCCCGCTCTACCAGAACCACCTCCCGAAGCTCGCGAAGCAGGGCGTCATCGACTATCAGCAGAGCCGCGGGGTCGTCACGCGGTTGGACGCCGCGGACCAGCTCGATCCCTACCTCCCGACCGTGTCGGACGAGGAGCCCGCGGGCGGGCGGTCGTGGCCGATGTACTATCTCGCGACGGCGCTCGCCGGGATGGGAGTGCTCGGTGCGGCGTGGACCGACGTATCCGTGTTTTCGGCGGTTCCGGATGCGGTCGCGGGAGCCGTAGTGGTCGCGGCGGTGGCGCTGGTCGCGTTCACGCAAGCGGTTGCGGAGCGGAGTGCTCCGTCGCCCTGACGGAGCGCACAAACCTGTCTACTCGATTTAATTTCCTTTTTGAGTTTGTGGAAGCAAAAGACCTAAGCGGGCACGACGACTTTCGACAGCAAGGCATTCGCCGGGCTTTCGCCCGATTCGTCAGCGCCAATGAACGCCAGACTCGCCGCCCTCCTCGTCGTGTGCGCCATGCTCGCGCCGATCGCTGTCGCCGCTCCCGCGGCCGCCGACGGACCCGCCGTCACGAACACATCGGCAGTGACGACGCCGACGTTCTCCGGCCCGGGCGTCTACCACGCACCGGACGGCACCACCTACCTCTGGCGGGGTGACACGACGAACATCACCGCGACCGTTCACGCCAACACGTCGTCCTCGTACGGCGTTTGTGCCGTTCTCCCGTCGGCGGACACGAAACCGCAGGCGTGTACGTACGTTCACCTGGACGCGAACCAGACGCACAACGTCACCGTCTCCGTCTCGAAGTGGCCGGCAACTCCCAAAAACGACACGAGCGCCAGCCAACCCGTCGTCGTACAACTCACGAGCGGTGTGAACGGCGACGAAGTCGCTCGGACGAACGCGACCGTCCGCATCGTCGCCCGTGACGGCAACGTCGACGGCGACCAGCTCACGAACGCGGAGGAGGCCGAACACGGCACGGACATGTTTAGCAAAGACACCGACGGAGACGGCCTCTGGGACGGTGAGGAGCTCAAGACCCACGACACGAACCCGCTGAAGAAAGACACCGACGGCGACGGTTTGCTCGACGCCCAGGAGGTCAACCGCGGCACCAACCCGAACGTGGCCGACACCGATGGCGACGGCCTCGACGACGGCCCGGAGGTCAACGACTACGGGACGAACCCGATGAAAACAGACACGGACGGCGACGGCCTCCCGGACGGGGCGGAAGTGAAGGACTACGCGTCGGACCCGACCGTCGCCGACAGTGACGGGGACGGACTGAACGACGGCGCGGAGATTCACCGGTACGGCACCGCACCCGCGACCGCCGACACGGACGGCGACCTCCTCTCGGACGGCACCGAAATCGCCCTCGGGTCGAACCCAACGGACGCGCTCTCCCCGTGGCTTCCGCTCGGTATCGCGGGCATCGTCGTCGGCGGCGTCATCGCGTCGTATACCGCCGGCGTTCGCGTGAACTTAGACGTCCGCGAATTCGACGACCGCGAAATCACGGTCCCCGTCCTCGTACGGAACAGCCCCGACTCACCGAACACGCAGCCGCCGCCATCGTCCACCGACACCGCCACGCCTCCGAGCGCGGAGAACACCGGACACTCGGAGCAGGACACGACGGACGTGTTCCTCACCGACGAGGACCGCGTGCGCCACCTCCTCTCGAAGGGCGACGGCTACCTCCGCCAGCAGGAGCTCGTCTGCGAGACCGGGTGGTCGAAGTCGAAAGTCAGCCGGTTGCTCTCCCGGATGGAGGACGACGGCGAAGTGACGAAGATTCACATCGGCCGGGAGAACATCATCGCCCTCCCCGGCGAGGAACCACCGGGAACGCGGTCGCCGTTCGAGGAGTGAGTTGCGGACTGTTTCACGCTTAAAACGACGTATAAGCCTGTCATTACCCGACCTATAGCAATGGGTGGGCCGTGCGACGTCCGGGTATCGGCGGCCATCCGGCCGCAGTTCACCCATGAAAGGACTCGCCTTCCACGTCTCACGCACCGCCCGCTCGCCAGTCGCCGTGTCGGGGGTGTCGGGCTGATGTGCGGCATCATCGGTCGCGTCGGCAGTGACGACGCCGCGAACGCCCTGCTCGGCGGCCTCGAGAACCTCGAATACCGCGGGTACGACTCCGCCGGCATCGCTGTCCGCGCGGAGACAGGCGTCACGGTTCGCAAGCAGTCAGGCGACGTCGACGACCTCGAAGGCGTCCTGCGCCACGACAACCTCCCCGGGTCGGTCGGTATCGGTCACACGCGCTGGAGTACGCACGGCGCGCCGACCGACGCCAACGCCCACCCGCACACCGATTGTACGGGCCGCGTCGCCGTCGTCCACAACGGCGTCATCGAGAACCACGCCGAACTCAGAGACGACCTCCGAGAGAGCGGGTGTTCGTTCACCAGCGACACCGACACCGAAGTCGTTCCCCACCTGTTCGCCGCCCGTCTCGCGGAACGAGACGCGGAGACGATAGACGAAGCCGCCGACGCGTTCCGCGAGACGCTGCGCGAACTCCGCGGGAGTTACGCCGTCGCCGCGCTCGTCGACGACTTCGACTGCGTGTTCGCCGCCCGACAGGGGTCGCCGCTCGTCCTCGGCGTGGGCGACGACGGCTACTTCCTCGGGAGCGACGTCCCCGCCTTCCTCGACAGCACGGACCGCGTGCGCTACCTCCGCGACGGCGACGTCGCCGTCATCACGTCGGACGATGTGACGCTCACCGACCGCGTCGACTCGCCCGTCAGTCGACCCGTCGAACGGGTCGACTGGTCGGCCGAGGACGCCGGGAAAGCCGGCTACGACCACTACATGCTGAAGGAGATTCACTCCCAGCCAGACGCGCTCGCGGACACGCTCAGCGGCCGCGTCGACCCCGAATCAGGCGACGTGTGCTTCGAAGCGCTCGACGACGGGGCGTTCGCGGACGTCACACAGGTGAGTCTCGTCGCCTGCGGCACCTCGTATCACGCCGCGCTCTCCGGCGCACGCCTGCTCCGGGAGGCTGGACTGCCCGCGCACGCCGAACTCGCGAGCGAGTTCACGCTCCCCGAGCACGCCGACGAAGACCACCTCGCCGTCGCCGTCACGCAGAGCGGCGAAACCGCGGACACGCTGGAAGCCGTGCGGCGCGCCGCGAACGCCGGTGCGCGGACGCTCGCGGTGACGAACGTCGTCGGGTCGACCGCTGCCCGCGAGTGCGACGACGCGCTGTTCATCCGCGCCGGCCCCGAGATCGGCGTCGCCGCCACGAAGACGTTCACCTCGCAGGTCACCACGCTCAGCCTGCTCGCGCGCCGCATCGCGGCGGACGCGGGTCTCGACGCCCCCGGCGAACCCGGCCTGCTCGACGGCCTCGAGTCACTCCCCGACACCGTGCGCGAGGTGACGCGCTCCGATACCGCACGCACCATCGCGCACCGCTACCGCGGGAGCGACGCCTACTTCTTCATCGGCCGCGGCTCCGCCCACCCCGTCGCGCTGGAGGGCGCGCTGAAGTTCAAGGAGATCACGTACGAACACGCGGAGGGCTTCGCCGCGGGCGAACTGAAACACGGCCCGCTCGCGCTCGTCACGCCCGACACCCCCGTCTTCGCCGTGTTCACCGGGGAGGGCGACGAGCAGACGCTGACGAACGTCGAGGAAGTGCAGTCCCGGGGCGCGCCCGTGGTCGCCGTCGCACCCCCGGACCACCCCGCCGCGGACGTGGCGGACGACCTCGTTCCCATCCCGAGCACCTCGCCGACGTGTGCGAGTCTGCTCGCCGCGGTGCAACTCCAGTTGCTCTCCTACCACGCGGCGGAACTCCTGGACCGCGCCATCGACAAACCCCGGAACCTCGCGAAGAGCGTCACCGTCCAGTAGATGCAGACGGAACTGTTCGGCGTCTTCGGCGACCGAGACGCGTTCGAAGCGCTGCGCGACCCGAGCGAGTTCGACCGCGTCGTCGACGCACCGGGCGTCACCGTCGGCGTTCGTGACTCCGCATTGGGCTATCCCGGCAGAACCGCCGTCGACCCCGACGAGGGTTGTGTCGTGTGGGGCGAAGCGTTCACGCCCGACGAGCGCGGGGAGCAGAACACCGCGTCGTGGCTCGCACGCGCCCACGAGGAACGTGGAACGGACGCGCTCTCCGACCTGAACGGCTCGTACCTCGCGGTCGTCGCGGGTTCGACCCCCCGCGTGTACACCGACCGGGCGCGAACGTGGGAGTGCTTCTACGGCGACACCGCACACGGCCGCGTCTTCGGCACGGACTCCGCCGAAATCGCGCGCGCCGTCCCCGACGACGCCCGCGCGCTGCTGGACGACGCGCTCACCGAGTTCGTCCTCCTTGGCGTGGTTCTCGGCGACCGCACCGTCCTCGACGGCGTCCACCGCGCGCCCTTCGACGGCTACCTCGAACCCGACGACACGGGCGACCTCAGCCGGTTCGTCTACGAACCCCGCGAGTTCGACTACGCGCCCGAACTCGCCCGACGGTTGCGCGCGGCGTTCGACCGCCGTCGCGACCTCCCCGGCAAATCGGGCTTGCTGTTGAGCGCCGGGTACGACTCCCGCACCGTCCTCGCCGGCGTCCCCGACGTCGAAGCCTGCTACACCGTCGGCCGCCCCGACGACCCCGAAGTCGACGTCGCGCGCCGCATCGCCGCCCAGTACGACGCCACCCACGACACCCTCCCCGCGGACGGCCGGTACGTCCTCACCGACCCCGCCGACACCCAGTTCGGCCTCGGTATCAAGGAGTCCCTGCACGTCCACCACGGCGGCTACAACGACTACCTCGACGTCGACTCGGTGTACCACGGCTTGCTGTTCGACACCTTCCTCCGCGGCTACTTCCTCCCGCGGGACGCGCTCTCGCTGTTCGGCCGCAGACTCCCCCGCGACCGCCTCGAATCCGACCCCGACGTCGGGTCCGTCGTCGCCGGGAAGTTCGGCTACCACCCAGAGTTCGTCAGCACCGTCCCCGACTGCTCGCGCGTCCCCGACGACCCCCTCGGGTTCGTCCGTGACGCCGTGGACCGTGAACTCGACGCGCTCTCCGGGCGCTACGACTCCATCCACAACGGCATCGCGCTGTTCGGCATCCAGAACCAGCCGACGACGCCGTTTCGCGCCCACCTCGCGGACCAGTACGTCGAGTCGTTCGTCGCCGCCGACACCGGCCTCGTGGACTGGCACCTCGCCACGCCACCCGAACACCGGAACGACGAAACCTACCTCGACGCCCTCAATCAGTTCGACCCGGACGTCCTCCGCCACCACCCGCCCGACCGCCCGCACGCCACCTACCGCCGCAACCAGATTTCGAAGTTCCTCCACGAGGTCGTCCCCGTTCTCGAAACCTACGGCACTCCACTCCCGAATCGGGACGCCCTCTACGACCAGCACGACCTCGACACGGTCGTCCTCGACGGCGACGACGGACTCAGTGCGCTCCCCGTCCGCCTGAAACTCCGACTCAACGACGCGAGAAACTGGCTCGAACGCACGAACTGCGGCGACTGGACCGCCCGCGACGTCCTCTGTCCGTGACGGGAAAACCGTCGTTTCGTCGGCACTAACGGCGGCGTTCGGGGGGTAAAGCGACGCGAATCTACTTACTGTCGTGTCACCACGTGACACGTGTTGATCGTTCCGTCGACCCGGCTGAGTGGCGGCCTGCTGACCGGCCTCGGGAGCGCACTCGCCGTATTTCTCGCCTACGACGCGGTGACGTCCCCGAGTCCGCTCTACTGGGTCGTCGAAGCCTATCCGATTCTGCTCGCGCTCACGCTTTCGGGGACGGGCGTACTCCTCGCGCGCGGCCACCTCGTCGTGGACCGCTACCGAGGCCGCCTCTTTGCGTGGACGGCGGGCAGCACCGCCGTGTTCCTCCTGCTCACCGCCTACCTCTACACGCTCCTCGTCGTGTTCGCCGGCAACGACCTCCGCCCCACCCCCGTCGCCCTCATCACGATACCGACGCTCGGCGTGCTCGTCGGACTGCTCGTCGGCGTGTACGACGCCCGGAATCGCGAACGCGGCGCGGCCATCGAGCGGTTGAGTCAGGCGAACAACACGCTCCGCATCGCGACCGGTGAAGCCGTCGAACGCCCCGACCGAACCGCGCTCGAACGCGCCGTCTGCGCCCGCCTCGCCGAATCGAACGCCTACGACGCCGCGTGGGTCGTCCGCTCGGACAGCGGCGACGCCCGAACCGTCTCCGCGTCCGCAGGACTGGACGACGTACCCGGCAGCACGGAATCCGGCGACGCGAGCGCATTCGACGCCGCCCGCCGCACCCACTCCGTTCAGCTCGTCCCCGACGACACCCCGGCGGACGATGCGCGGCAGAACCCACTCGGCACCGACCGCGCGTCGATGGCCGTCGTTCCGCTCGTCGGCGCGGACCGCGTGCACGGCGTCCTCTCCGTGTACGCCGCTCGACAGAACGCATTCTCCCACCTCCGCGACGTGTTCGACGAACTCGGCGAAACCATCGGACGCGCCATCGACTCACACATCGCGCGCGACGCGCTCTCCCGCCGCGAGAAAGAACTCGAACGTCAGAACGAACGCCTCGACGAGTTCGCGTCCGTCGTCAGCCACGACCTCCGGAACCCGCTCGCCGTGATACTCGGACGCGCCGAACTCCTCTCGGACCCCAGCGAGAACGAACACAGCGACGCCATCCTCCGCGCGGGCACCCGAATGGAGACGATAATCGCCGACCTCCTCGCGCTCGCCCGCGCCCGCCGCGCCGTCGAAGACCCGCCCTCCGTCGCCATCGCGGCCACCGCCCGCGATGCCTGGGCGACCGTGGACACCCACAACTGCACGCTCGACGTCTCCCTCGCCGAGAACGCGACTGCCCCCGCGAACCGCGCCCGCCTCCGAACCGTCTTCGAGAACCTCTTCAGGAATTGCGTCGACCACGGCTCCACCACCCCCCACTCGCACGCGTCCGGCACGCCGACGGCGCGCGACGCGACCGAGTCGGATGCCCCGTCGCTGACGGTGCACGTAGGCCCGCTGCCCGATGGGTTCTTCGTCGAGGACGACGGTTGCGGGATTCCCGCGAACCGCCGCGAAGACGTGTTCGAGCGCGGCTACACCACGAACACCGACGGGACGGGATTCGGCCTCTCCATCGTCGCCCAAATAATCGACACGCACGGCTGGACGATTTCGGTCACCGAGAGCAGAACGGGCGGCGCGCGCTTCGAAATCCGCACGAACGCCGCCGACTGACCGCCTACAAACGATTCACGCCCGCCACCCCGACCGAAACGACCCCGCTCGTCGGCTTACGCCGTCGTCGTTCCGCTCGTCGTCTGCGCTGTCGTCGTCTCCTGCGTCGTACTCTGCGTGGTAGACTGTTGGGTCGTCGTCTCCTGCGTGGTAGTCGACTGTAGCGTGGTAGTCGACTGTAGCGTGGTGGTCGATTGCTGCGTCGTACTCTGCGTGGTAGACTGTTGGGTTGTCGTCGTGTTCTGTGTCGTACTCTGCGTCGTGGTCGATTGCTGCGTCGTTGCCTGCGTCGTCGTCGTGTTCTGTGTCGTACTCTGTGTGGTCGTCGGTTGCTGCGTCGTCTCTTGAGTCGTGCTCTGTGTCGTACTCTGTGTAGTGGTCGGTTGCTGCGTCGTACTCTGCGTCGTCTCTTGAGTCGTGCTCTGCGTCGTCGTTCCGAATTGCGTAGTGGTTTGAGCGGTCGTCTGCTGTGTCGTGTTCTGCGTGGTCTGCTGGGTGGTGGGATAGGTGGTCTGCTGGGTGGTGGGATAGGTGGTCTGTTGGGTCGTCTGCGTCGTGGTCGGCGTACTGGTGGGATACGTCGTCGAGCGTGTCGTCGTGGACGGATCGTGGGTCGTGCGCGTCGTGCGCGTCGGTTCCCGCGTCGTCTGCTGTGTCGGCGGCGGCGGTGAGTCGGTGGTCGTCGGACGAGCGGTCGTCGCGGATCCGGTCGTCGGTGTGGGCGTCGCGGGTCCGGTCGTCGGCGTGGTCGTCGCGGGTCCGGTCGTCGGCGTGGTCGTCGCGGGTCCGGTCGTCGGTGTGGGCGTCGTCGTCTGCGTGTCGTTCGCGGGGGTCGGGACGGTGGTGACGGGGCCGCCGGAGAGGGCGACGCCGACGCTCGCGACGAACAGGACGACGCCGACCGCGAGGAGGGTTTTCTGCGCGAGACCGGCGGCGGACGCGGTGACGTCGCCGCGTGCGGGGATGCCGACGAGACGGGAGATGCCCGGCATATTCGACGCGACGCCGCTAACCTCGCCCGTGGAGAGCGCGCCGGTGAAGAACGCGGTGGTGGCGAACGCGAGGAAGCCGACGACGGGGACGACCGCGAGCGCGGTCCACGGGTCCGTGAGCGAGTCCGCGACCCAGAGCGTCGTCACGCCGCCGAGGAGTATCGTCGTGCCGACGGCGAGCGGCCGGAAGTCGGAGAGCGGGTCGAAGCCGACGCGTCGGGCGGCGACGACGTGGAAGAGCGCCATCGAACCGTAGCCGACGCTCGTGGAGATCGCCGCGCCCGTAGTCCCGTACCGCGGGATGAGCACGAGGTTCAGGAGGAAATTGAGGACGGCGGCGACGCCCGTCGCGGTGACGAGCGGCGTCAGGTCGCCCTTCCCCTGTCCAACGGCGAGTATCGGGCGGGCCATCGCGAACCCGACCGCGCCCGGGAGTAAGACGAGGAGCGGGGTGACGCTCGCGACGTACTCGCCGGGGTAGAGTATCGGGATGGTGTCCCGTGCGAGCGCGGCGATGCCGACCGCGAGCAGCGCGGTGAGGAGGACGGTGTATCGGGTGACGCGGGCGGCGAGGCGGCCGACTCGTTCGCCGTCGCCCGACGTCCAGAGGTTCGACGTGGAGTGCAGGAGGACGGTCTGGAGCGACGTGGGGACGAACCAGACGAGTTCGGCGAACACGAGCGCGACCTTGTAGTACTTGGTCGGTTCCGCGCCGGCGATGGGGCGCAACATGAGGACGTCCACCTGATAGAGCGACGTGAGGAGGAGCGCGAGGACGATGCTCATCCCGTTGAACGCGAGGAACTCGCGGCGGGAGACGCCGCTCGGGAGGCGACGGAAGACGGCGGACGTGCGGACGCGCCGCGAGAGCACGAGGAATCCGAGGAGTGCGGTAACGAGACTCGCGAGTACGTGGCCGGCGAGCACGCCCGCGACGCCGTAGCCGAGCCACGCGAGGCCGACGCCTGCGCCGACGAACAGCGCCTTGTGCAGGACTTTCAGCGACTCCGAGTAGGGTTCGAGGCTGAACCCCATCAGGGTCCGGCGGGTGTACGCGCGGAGTTGTGCGGCGACGACGAGCGCCGCGAGCAGATAACAGTACGTCGTGAACTGGGGGCCGAGGAGGGACGCGGCGACCCCGGTGAACGCGACGATGGCGAGCACGGCCGCGCCGACGAGGGCGAGCGCGACCGCCGCGCGGAGGTAGAACCCGGCGACGAGCGACTTCCACTCGGGATACGAGCGGTCTTCCGCGACGTGTTTGCGGACGCCGTCCGTGATGCCCGAACTCACGAACAGCATGAACAGTGAGAATGCGGACAGGAGGAAGGCGTAGTCGCCGTACCCGTCGCCGAGCAGCCGGGTGAGCAGCGGGGAGGTGGCGAGGCCGAGGACGAGGATGACGACTTTCGTGCCGGCGACGGCGAAGACGCCCGAGGTGATGGAGCGTGCCACGGCCTATCGGTCCCGCGTCACCACCTCGCCCGGCGCGGTCCGTGCGCCCGGGGAGAGCGTGACGCCCGGCGCGAGACTCGAATCGATACCCGTCTTCGCGCCCTCGCCGACGACGACGCCGAACTTCCGGCGGCCCGTGGAGACGCGGTCGCCTTTCACGGTGAGTTCGACGTCCGCGTCGTCGTGTCGGAGGTTCGCCACCGTGGTGCTCGCGCCGAAGTTCACGTCGACTCCGAGCACGCTATCTCCGACGTAGGAGAGGTGGGGGACCGTCGCGCCGGCCATGAGTACGCTGTTCTTCACTTCGACCGCGTGCCCGACGTGCGCGCCCGGCCCGAGGTAGGTCGCGCCGCGGACGTACGCGTTCGGCCCGACCGTCGCGCCCTCCCCGACGTAGACGGGGCCCTCTATCACGACGCCGGATTCGATTCGCGCGCCCTCCTCGACCACGACGGTGCCGGAGAGCGAGGCGTCCGCGCTCACGTCGCCGTCGACCCGAGGTTCGAGGTCCGCGAGTTTCCACTCGTTCGCCTCCAGCAACTCCCACGGCCGGCCGACGTCGAGCCAGCGGTCTATCGTGACGGGCGTCACGTCCGCGCACGCGATCGCTTCCGCGAGTACGTCCGTTATCTCGTACTCGCCGCGTTCGCTCTCGGGGACGTCCAGCCACTCGCGGGCCTCGGCGGGGAAGACGTACGCGCCGGCGTTCGCGAGATCCGTCGGCGGGTCCGCGGGCTTCTCCACGATGTCCGTGACGCGCCCGCCGTCCGTCGACAGCACCCCGTAGTCGGAGGGGTTCGGGACGGTGTACGCCCCGACCGCGGGCGCGGCGTCGAACAGGGTGGAGATGCTCTCCGAGTCGTAGAGGTTGTCCCCGTTCAGGACGGCGAAATCGCCGTCGAGTTCGTCGCGGGCCGCGCGCACCGCGCCCGCGGTTCCGTTCTGGTCTTCCTGGACGGCGTACTCGACCGGGATGTTTCGATAGCTGTCGCCGAAGTAGTTCCGTACTGCGTCGGCCTCGTACCCGACAACGAAGACGAGTTCGGTCGCGCCCGCGTCCACCGCCGTGTCCGCGGCGTGCGCGGCGAGCGGCCGGTCCGCGACCGGGAGGAGTGGCTTCGGCGTCGACGCTGACAGCGGGCGGATTCGCGTTCCTTCGCCCGCGGCGAGGATGACGGCTTGCATCGACTTCTCCTAGCCGCGAACGGGCGTTTATTATAGGCGTGCTAAGGCCGCTCCGGGGAAACGGCGTGTTCGCGGCCCTCTGAAATCAGGTCGAGCGCGGTCGCGAGCAGGTCGTCCGCGGTCGCGTCGTCTCGCGCTTCCGCGGTCGCGCGGACGAGCGGTTGGGTGCCGCTCGCGCGAACGAGAAACCACCCGCCGTCCGTCTCGACGCGCACGCCGTCCAGTTCGTTCACGTCGTCGTACGCGTCGAGGATGCGTTCGCGGACGCCGGCCATCACCGCGTCCTTGTCGTCGACTTCGACGCTCTCGCGGCGGAGCGGATACGTCGGGATGTCGTCCACGAGGGCGGAGAGCGAGTCGTTCGCCGCGACGAGTTCGACGAGTTTCGCGGCGGCCAGCGGGCCGTCCGGGCACAGGGTCTCCGCGCTCCAAATCCACGCGCCGGAGGGTTCGCCACCGAACGCGAGGGTTCGGGAACTGATGCGTTCTGCGACGTGGACGTCGCCGACTTTCGTCCGGGAAACGGTCGCGTTCTGGTCGGCGAGCGCGTCGTCCACCGCGAGACTGGTGTTCAGGGGTGCGGCGACGGCGCCGCCACGCGGGACGGCGGCGCGAGCGAACAGCGCGAGCAGCGTGTCACCGGGAACGACGGTCCCGTCCTCGGTGACGGCGACCATTCGGTCCGCGTCGCCGTCGTGTGCGATGCCGAGGTCCGCGTCCGTCGCGGCGACGGTGGCGGCGAGGTCGCCGAGGTTCTCCGCGGTGGGTTCGCTCGGGCGACCCGGGAATCCGCCGTCGAGTTGCGCGTTCAGCGTGCGCACCTGACAGCCGAGGCCGTCAAGGGCGTCCGCGGTGAGGCCGCCCGGGCCGTTTCCGGCGTCCACGACCACGGAGAGCGGGCGGGCGAGCGAGACGCGGCGCTCGATGGCGTCGACGTGGCGTTCCACGGGGTCGAAGTCGGGCGTGTGTTCGACGCCGAAGCCGTCCCACGCCGCGAACGCGTAGTCGTCGTTTTCGACCAGTTCCGCGATCTCCTCGCGGTCCGCGGGGCCGAACGCCTTCCCCGAGGGGAGCCAGAGTTTGATGCCGTTGTCTGTCGGTGGGTTGTGCGACGCGGTGACGCTCACGCCCGCGTCCGCGTCCACCCAGCCCACGGTTCGTGCGACGGTTGGCGTGCTCGCGATACCGAGTCTGTACGCGTCGCCACCGCACTCGCGGAGGCCCGCGGAGAGCGCGTCCGCGAACGCCACGCCCGTCTCCCGTGCGTCCCGACCGACGACCACCCGCTCGTAGCCCGCGGACGCGAGCGCACGCCCGACGCGCAGCGCCGTGCCCGCCGTCACCGCGTCACCGACTGGTCCCCGGATGCCGCTCGTTCCGAACATACCGGCGCGTCGCGGACGGCCGGGATAAATATGGAGGGTGTAATCCGCTCGTAGTGCGTTTACGGGACCGCTAACGCTCGCAACGGTGTCGGCGATTGATACGGCACACCCGCATCCGCATCCGTATGTCCTTTCCCGACCTCTCCGCGCGCCAGCGCGACCTCCTGTTCGTCGTCGCGGGTATCGGCCCCGCGAGCGGCCAAGACGTGAAGACGGAACTCAGAGAGAGCCAGGAAATCGACCTGCTGCCGGGCGTCCTCTACTCGAACCTCGACGAACTCGTCGACGCCGGCCTCGTCTCGAAATCGAAAGCCGACGGCCGGACGAACCAGTACGCCGTCACGGACGCCGGTCGGCGCACGCTCGCAGACTTGCTCTCGTGGCAGCGCCGCTACCAGCCGACCGCCGAACACTGACCGTTGCGGTCCGTTTCCCGCGACCACCGGGGCTTACCAAACCTATAGTAAACCCCGGCCGGTGCGAGGAAGCGACTGTATGACAGACCGAACGACGCGACGGCGTCTGCTCGTCACGGTCGGCGCGGGCGCCGCCGCGGCGATTGCTGGCTGCTCTGGCTCCTCGAACGACACCGAGAACAACTCGACCACTGCGACGACCACGCAGACGACGTCGAAACCGACGACGACCGCCACCGAAACCACGAACACGAGTGGCGGCGACGCGTCCACCGGTCCCCGGCAGGGCGACGACCTCCCCTCCGATCCGAACCCCGCGGACGGCTATCCGCCCGAGTTCGACGCGACGCTTTCCGACCGCAAGGTCGACCCGTCGTCGTTCGACGTGATTACGCGCCACGAGGTGGACGTGAAACTCGTCCCCATCGACGTCGCCTACTACTGGTACGTCAACGGGGACGCGCGGTTCGTGGACGCGCGGAGCAAGAGCGAGTACGACACCTCGCACGTGTTGGGCGCGGTGAACAGTCCCGCGGGCAACGAGAAAGTGGAGGGAGACGACCCCGAGAGTTCGTGGCCGAAGTCGGACCGCATCGTCGCGTACTGCGCCTGCCCCCACCACCTCTCCTCGCTGCGCGCGTCGACCCTCCAGAAGAACGGCTACGAGGAAGTGTACGCCATCGACGAGGGGTACACGGAGTGGCGTAACCGCGACTACCCGATGAGCGGGTCCGAACCCACGAAACAGCCCGACGTGAAGACGATTCGCGGTGAGGCGCCGAAGAAGTTCGCCGGGAAGACGGCGTGGGCGTACGACACCACGTCCGACCAGAAGGAGGCGACGACCATCGGGAAGGACGGCAGTTACGAACTCGAACTCAAGTTCGTCGACGTCGACGCGAACACGAAGATACGCGTCAAGACGCCCGCATACGAGGTGACCGCGAAACTCTCCGCGCTCACCTCCGGCGGCGTCACGAAGGACGGCACGGTCGGTGACAGCACGAACTCGCTGTTCTCGCCGTTCCGATAAGCCGGTCGCGCTGCTGACGACGCGATTCCCGTACACCAATTTCTGCGGACAGCTACCCGAGACAGAAATCCCCACAGGGTTTTCGAAGAACCGAACGTCCAATTACTCCCTGTATAGAGTCCCGTATCTGAACCCTCAACCGGACTCGGGGGACGATACGTCTACTATCTGTTTAAGGAATTTAACGGATACGCTTATAACGTCGTTTCCGAATACTCGGGTGTTGGCGGAATCACGCCGCGAGGTGGTCCCGTCAGCGGCCCCGTCGTATCGCCTAACGACCCACTGCCGACGTGCACTCGGTCCGCATCACCGGACCCCACCGGGGAGCCATCCCCGGCTACGCATTCTCCGAGAAACGAGTTCTACAGTCGATCGAGTATCGCGTCGCCCACGTCCTCCGTCCCGGCGTCGCCGCCGAGGTCGGGCGTGCGTGGGCCTTCGCGGAGCACGGACTCGACGGCGGTGCGGACGCGGTTCGCCTCGCCCTCGTAGCCGAGGAAGTCGAGGAGCATCGCCGCGGACAGCACGGTCGCCGCGGGGTTCGCGATGCCCTCGCCGGCGATGTCCGGCGCGCTCCCGTGTACGGGTTCGAACAGGCCGCGCTCGCCCCCGATGTTCGCGGACGGGAGCAAGCCGAGGCCCCCGACGAGGCCGGCGGCGAGGTCGCTCAGCACGTCGCCCGCCAGATTGGGCGTCGCGATGACGTCGAACTCGCCCGGCGAGAGACAGAGGTGGGTCGCGAGCGCGTCCATCAGGACGTCGTCCGTCTCGACGCCGTGTTCGTCCGCGACGCCCTCCACGGCTTCGAGGAACAGTCCATCAGTAACGCGCATCACGTTCGCCTTGTGCGCTATGTGGAAGCCGTCCGGCGCGTAGTCGCACGCGAACTCCGCGAGGCGCTCGGAGGCGTCGCGGGTGACGACCCGGGTGAGGGTCGCGCGGTCGCCGTCGCGCTCCTCGATGCCGGCGTAGACGCCCTCCGTGTTCTCGCGGAGGAACACCACGTCGAGGTCAGGACAGAGCGCGTCTACGCCGGGGTAGGCGCGGGCGGGCCGGACGTTCACGAACGACTCCACCGCCCCGCGCAGGGGGAGGATGACGTCCGCCGCCGTCTCGCCCACCGCACCGAACAGCGTCGCGTCCGCCGACGCCGCGAGGTCGCGGGTTTCGTCCGGGAGCGCGTCCCCCGTCTCCGCTTTCACGGCGTCGCCGGCGTCGGCGTACGTGAACTCGAAGTCGCCGAGTTCGTCCAGCACGTCGACCGCGACGGGCACGACCTCGGGGCCGATGCCGTCACCGGGGATGACGACGACGTCCTCAGTCATCGTACTCCGTGTAGGGCAGGCTCTTCGCGGTCTCTTCGACGGCGTCCGCGTTCGCGGTGAGCAGGGCGGTCGTGTCCCAGACGCCGTCGACCAAGGCCGTGTGCTGGGCGTCGTCGACGTTCCCCTCGACGGTGGTGTCGTCGTACGTGATGGTCTCGTCCGCGACGTTCACGTCTATCTCGCCGTCGGGGTTCTCGTCAATCCAGTCCTGCAGCGCCACGACGTCCTCGTGGCTCGCGGTGACGGTGGGGATGCCGAGGCCGAGGCAGTTCCCGGCGAAGATGTCGGCGAAGGACTCGCCGACGATTGCGTCGATACCCCACCGCATCAGCGCCTGTGGCGCGTGTTCGCGACTGGAGCCACAGCCGAAGTTCGAGTTCACGACGAGGACGTTCGCGCCCTCGAATCGGTCGTCGTTGAACGGGTGGTCGAGCGGCGTGTCGGCCTCGATTGGGCCTTCGCCGACGTCCGTCTCGTCCGCCGAGGGGTTCGCGAATCGCTGGTCGAAGAAGGCGAACTGGCCGAGGCCGTCGAACGTGACGACCTTGAGGAAGCGCGCCGGGATTATCTGGTCCGTGTCGATGTCGTCGCCGCGCACGGGAATCCCCGTGCCCGCGACTTCGCGCACGGTGTCCGCTGGTCCGTCGCTCACGCCGTCTTCACCTCCGGCAGCGTCCGCACGTCAGTGACTTCACCGGTCACCGCGGCGGCGGCGACCATCCGCGGGTTCATCAGAATCGTCCGGCCCTCCTTCGAACCCTGGCGGCCGACGAAGTTCCGGTTCGACGACGAGGCGCAGACTTCGTCGCCTTCGAGGGTGTCGTCGTTCATCGCGAGACACATCGAACACCCGGGTTCGCGCCACTCGAAGCCCGCGGCTTTGAACACCTCGTCCAGGCCCTCGCGCTCGGCGGCGGCCTGCACGCGCTGACTTCCGGGGACGCAGAGCGCACGCACGTCGTCGGGAACCGTCCGGCCGCGAATCACTTCGGCCGCGGCGCGCAAGTCCCGCAGGCGCGCGTTCGTACACGACCCAAGGAACGCGACGTCGACGGGGTAGCCTTCCATCGTGTCGCCCGGAGAGACGCCGACGTGTTCCTGCGCCGCTCGCGCGGTCTCGGGGCTGTGGCAGTCCTCCGGCTCCGGGACGGGCTGGGTGACGCCCGTGCCGTGGGCGGGCGTCGTCCCCCACGTCACCATCGGCTCCAGCGAATCGGCGTCGATGGTCACGACGTCGTCGTACTCCGCATCCTCGTCCGACCGAATCCCCTCCCAGTACGGCTTCAGTTCCGCGAACTTCTCGGGGTCGTCGGCGAACGCGTCCGTCTCGCGCAACCAGTCGTACGTGGTCTCGTCGGGATTGACGTACCCGGCGCGCGCGCCGCCCTCGATGGACATGTTACAGAGGCTCATCCGGCCCTCCATCGACAGCGACTCGACGGCGCTCCCGGCGTACTCGTAGACGTAGCCGACGCCGCCCTCGACGCCGAGCTTTCGGATGATTTCGAGGATGACGTCCTTCGCGGAGACGCCGTCACCGAGTTCGCCCTCGACGCGGATCTGGCGGACCTTCGACTTCTCCATCGCCACCGTCCCCGACGCGAGGACGTCCCGGATCTGGGTGGTGCCGATGCCGAACGCGAGCGCGCCGAACGCGCCGTGCGTCGCGGTGTGGCTGTCGCCACAGACGACCGTCATCCCGGGCTGGGTGAGTCCCTGCTCCGGGCCGACGACGTGGACGATTCCCTGATCGCCGGTGTCCGTGTGACTGAACTCGATACCGGCGTCGCGGACGTTCTCCTCCAACTCGGAGAGCATCTCCTCCGCGGCGTCGTCCGCGAACGGCCGGTCCCGGTTGTCGGTTGGGACGATGTGGTCCACCGTCGCGTGCGTCCGCTCGGGGTACGCGACGTCCATGTCGCGCTCCGCTATCATCCCGAACGCCTGCGGACTCGTCACCTCGTGGACGAGGTGCAATCCGACGAACAACTGGTCCTGACCGGTGGGGAGCGTGGCGACGCGGTGGCGGTCCCACACCTTGTCGTAGAGCGTCCCCTCACTCATCAGTGAACTCGCCGCCGCGCTCGAACACGCGGTTCGGCGCTCGCTCACCCGGCGCGTGGTCTACGGCCCGCATCTCGGTGGCGGGTCGGCCGCCGTCCGGCACGGGTTCTTCCCCGCGCGCGTACAGGCGTCGCAGACTCGTCGCCGCGTCGTGGTTCGTGTGCGATATCTCCTTCATCGATGTGCTCTCTGTCATTGTCAGTCGTCCGCCGGTGCCGTCTCTTTCTCTCGCTGTTCTTCGTTCCACGCGAACAACTCGCGCAGGTCCGCGCCCACGTCCTCGATGTCGTGGGCTTCCTCCGCCGCGACGAGCTGGTCGTAGCTCGGCCGACCGGCCTGGTTCTCCAGAATCCACTCGCGGGCGAACGTGCCGTCCTGCACCTGCTCGAGGACGTCCTGCATGTTCTCCCGCACCTGGTCGTCGACGACGACGCTGCCGCGGGAGAGACCGCCGTACTCCGCCGTGTCGGAGACCGAGTGCCACATCTCGGCGAGGCCGCCCTCGTACATCAGGTCGACGATGAGTTTCAGCTCGTTCAGGCACTCGAAGTACGCCATCTCCGGCGAATACCCGTCGTCCACGAGCGTCTCGTACCCGGCTTTCACGAGTTCCGTGACGCCGCCGCAGAGGACGGCCTGTTCGCCGAACAGGTCGGTCTCGGTCTCCTCCTGGAACGTCGTCTCGATGACGCCCGCGCGGGTGCAGCCGATGCCCTTCGCGTACGCCAATCCGATGTCGTGTGCGTCGCCGGTGACGTCCTGATACACAGCGAGCAACCCTGGCGTACCCTCGTCGTTCTCGTAGTTCCGGCGGACGAGGTGGCCGGGGCTCTTCGGCGCGACCATCGTGACGTTCACGTCGTCGCTCGGTTCGATCTGCGAGTAGTGGATGTTGAACCCGTGCGCGAACTGGAGGGTGTCGCCGGGTTCGAGTTCGTCCTCGATGGCTTCGTAGACCGCGGGCTGAACCGTGTCCGGCACCAGAATGCTCACCACGTCGGCTTCGCGGGCGGCGGCGACGGGCGTCGTCACCCGCAAGCCGTCGGCTTCCGCGGCGTCCCGGGAGGAGGAGTCGGGGCGCAGACCGACCACCACGTCCACGCCGGATTCGTGGAGGTTCTGGGCGTGCGCGTGGCCCTGACTCCCGTACCCGAGGACGGCCACTGTCTTGTCTGCTAAGTACGATTCGTCCGCATCTGCGTCGTAGTATACTGGGTTCTCGAAGTCGCTCATTTGAGTCTGTCTGGTGCTATCGCGGTCTTGGTTTCGCCGCGCGCGAGCGCGGTCTTCCCGGTTCGCGCTATCTCCCGGATGTTGAACTGGCGGAGCGCGTCCAACGCGTCGTCAATCTCGCGTTCCGCGCCCGTGAGTTCGACCGTGATGGTGCGCGGACCGGCGTCCAGCGTCGTCCCGTCGTACATCTCGGTTATCGCGTGGACCTTCTCGGGCTCTTCCGCGTCGAGTTTCACGAGCACGAGTTCCCGGGAGACCGCGTGGTCTTCGAGTTCCCGCGTGTGGATGACGGGCACGAGTTTGTCCAATTGTTTGGAAATCTGTTCGATGTTGGACTCGGGTTCCTCCACGACGACGGTGACCCGCGACCACTCGGGGTTCTGGGTCGTGCCGACAGTGAGGGACTCGATGTTGTACTGACGCCGGCTGAAGAGTCCCGAGACCTCGGAGAGGACGCCGGGTTCGTTCTGCACGAGCGCCGTCACGGTCGCGCGACGGCGCGGCGGTTCCGCCTCGACTTCGGGGTCGATGCGGATGCCCTGGCTGTTCCGTCGGCCCTCGGGCCGCGGTCGGTTCTCGGGCGCGGAACCGGGGAGTGCGTTCAAGTCGTCGGATTCGTCTGAACTCACGCGAACCACCTCGTGGTGAGTGTGAGGTGACAAGTCGCAGCCCGCGAGCGAAGCGAGCAGGACCGTCTTGACTTCGTCACAGGTGGTCACCTCCGAGTGCGAACAGTCCGTTGTCGCCGCCGCTCGGAACCATCGGGTAGACGTCCGCGGACGGGTCGATGTGGACGTCCACGACCGACGGGCCGTCCGTGTTGAGCGCGGCGTCGACGGTGTCCTCGACTTCGTCGTAGTCGTCGATACGGAACCCGGTCGCCCCGAACGCTTCGGCGAGTTTGTCGAACTCGGGCACCCAGTCGTACTCCGAAGCCATGCGGCGGCCGTCGAAGAAGCCGTCCTGCCACTGGCGGACCATCCCGATGAACTCGTTGTTCAGGACGAACACCGTGATGTCGAGGTTCTCGCGCGCCGCGACGGTGAGCTCCTGACACGTCATCAGGAACGACCCGTCGCCGTCGAAACAGACGACTTGCTGGTCGTCGTCCGCGGCGTACCGCGCGCCGATGGCGGCGGGGACGCCGTACCCCATCGCGCCCAGTCCGTGGGAAGAAACCCACGTCCGGGGTTCCGTGTACGTCCAGTATTGGCAGGCCCACATCTGGTGTTGGCCGACGCCAGTCGCCACGATGGTGTCGTCGGGCGTCGCGGCGTCCACCGCTTCGACGACGAACTGTGGTTTGACCGGGCCGTCTTCGTCTATCTTGTAGTCGAGCGTGTACTCGTCTTTCCAGTCTGCGCACTGCTCGCGCCACTCGTCGGCGTCGGGCGCGCGCGGGACGGCGTCGGTGAACTGGCGGATGACCGCGGCGGCGTCGCCGACGAGGCCGTAGTCCGCCTGCACGTTCTTCGAAATTTCCGCGGCGTCGATGTCCGCGTGGATGATTTCGGCGTCCGGCGCGAACGTCTCCACGCCGCCGGTGAGGCGGTCGTCGAATCGCGTGCCGACCGCGAACATGCAGTCGGTGAGGGTGAGCGCGAGGTTCGCGTACCCGGTGCCGTGCATGCCCGCGAAGGACATGGCGAGGTCGTGGTCCTCGGGGAACGACCCGATGCCGGGCATCGTCGTCACCACCGGGATGCCGTACTCGGTCGCGAACTCGAACAGTTCCTCGCTCGCGTTCGCCTTCACGACGCCGCCGCCCGCGAGGATGACGGGTCGCTCCGCGTCCGCGAACGCCGCCGCGGCCTCGGACACCGCGTCCGAGTCCGCGTCGTGGGGCGGCCGGTACGTGTCCGGCAGTTTCGCGGGACCGGGCTGGTGGTCCGTCTCTGCGTTCGAGACGTCCTTCGGCAAGTCCACGAGGGTCGGTCCCTGTCGGCCGCGTTCGGCCATCGCGTACGCCTCGCCCACCGTATCGCCCACGGTGTCGGGGTCGGACGCGAAGTAGGACTCCTTCGTGATGGGGCGCGTGACGCCCGTGGTGTCGGTCTCCTGGAACGCGTCGCTCCCGACGAACTCCGTCGGGACCTGTCCAGTGAGCGCGACCACGGGGTCCGAGTCCATGTCGGCGTCCGCGAGCCCGGTGACGAGGTTCGTCGCCCCCGGCCCGGAGGTCGCCATGCAGACGCCGGGCCGTCCGGTGACGTAGCCGTAGGCGTCCGCGGCGTGCGCCGCGCCCTGCTCGTGCGCCATCGTCACGTGCGAGAGCTCGGAGTCGTATAGCGCGTCGTAGACGGGCATGATAGCGCCGCCCTGCACGCCGAACACGAACTCGACGCCGGCGTTCTCGAGCGCGCGCACGACCGAGGACGCCCCGGTCGTCACGGGCGCTGGCTCCTCGTCCTCGCGCGGAATGGACTGTTCGCTACTCATGGTTCGTTCTGTGCTGTCGTCGGTGCGTGTGTCGGAACATCTGTCGCTTTAGGGTGGTCGAACGCTGTACGGGGTCGGAGAAGGATGTGGAGTGCGGGCCTACGGGGCCCGTACCGTCACAGCGCGTACGGCGGCCGCGTCGCTCGCGAGGGGCGTGCGACTGAGTGCGGCCTGCCGCGTCATGTGTCGTGTTCTCACGACCCGACCGGGCATAACGGTTGCGCCCGGTGCAACGTTCGCTCACGCGTTCACCTCCTCGCGTTCGCGTTCGACACCGGCGTCCTGCGCGAACTCCCGCAGGTCACTCATGGTGACGCGGCCCTCCTCGGCAGCGTACTCCTTCAGGCGTTTGGTCACCTCGATTACCTGGTCGTCCGTGGGCGCGTACCCGGCTTCGCGCATCCGTTCGCGGACGGAGTGCGTGCCCGAGTGCTTCCCGAGGACCAGTTCGCGCGCGCCGCCGACGTCGCTCGGGTCCATCACGCCGGTCTCGAACGTCGCGGGGTTCTCGATGACCCCCGCGGCGTGAATCCCCGATTCGTGGCTGAACGCGTTCGCGCCGACGACGGGTTTGTTCGGCGGGATGTCGATGCCGCTCGCTTCGGAGACGATCTTCGACAGCTCCGCGATGTGGGTCGTGTCGATACCGGTGTCGACGCCGTACGCGCCCTCTAAGGCCATCACGACCTCCTCGTAGGCGGCGTTCCCGGCGCGTTCACCGATGCCGTTCACGGCGACCTGCGCTTGCGACGCACCGGCCTCGAAGCCGGCGAGCGCGTTCGCGGTCGCCATTCCGAAGTCGTCGTGCGTGTGCACGTCGATGCGGGCGTCGGTGTGCTCGCGAACCACGGACACGAGGTCCGCGAAGCGCGCGGGCGTCCCCACGCCGCACGTGTCTGGAATGTTGATCCAGTCGACGTCGGCTTCGTCCACCGCGGAGACGATCTCCGCGAGGTAGTCGCGGTCCGTTCGGGTGGCGTCCATCGGTGAGAACATCACCTCGACGCCGGCGTCCTTCACGCGTTCGACCGCTTCGACCGAGCGTTCGAGGACTTCCTCGCGGGTCGCGTGCATGGAGTCCTCTATCTGGACGTCGCTGGTCGACGCGAACACGTGGACCATCGAGACGCCGGAGTCGATGGCGGCGTCGACGTCCGAATCCACCACGCGGGCCAGTCCGCACGTGGTCGTGGTCGTGCTCGCGGCGATGTCGCTCACCGCTTCGAACTCCGCGTCGGAGTTCGCGGGGAACCCGGCTTCGATGACGTGGGTCCCCATTCTGTCCAGCACTTCTGCTATCTCGCGCTTGTCGTCGTAGGAGAACGATGTCCGCGGTGACTGTTCGCCGTCTCGGAGTGTCGTGTCGAAAACTCGTGCTGTTGAGATTTCAGAGCGGTTACTTAACGTGCCCTGGAAGAACTCGACCCCCCTGGTTGGTACCAGAGGACGCACCAGTGTCGTTGTCGGACATGGTACCCGATGCCACGGCAGACGGAGTACATAAGCGTGTCCGTCGGACAGATTCTTGCGCCCTCGGTGTGCTGACACGAACGCGGAAATCGCCATACATCGTCGGTGCGGTATGAATTAAAGGTATATTAGGTAACTCGTATGCTGGGAGGGCGCGGCGCGGGACGAAACGTAAATTCCGAGTCTAGAAGTTTGGAATTTACTCTCGGGGCGCTCGCGCGCGGTCCAGTTCTGGACGAACACCCACGAAACGGGGGAGGGTCAGAGCGCGTCGAGCAGTTCGCGCACGTGGTCGAGTTCGTCCGGAATCACGGTGTGGCCCATCCCCTCGTAGAGCACCGTCTCCACGTCCGCGCCCATCGCGGTGAGGATGCGGTCGGTCTCGCGCACGCGCTCGGCGGCGATGTGGGGATCCACGTCGCTGCACCCGAGGAACGCGGGCGTGCCGTCCAAATCACCGGGGTAGTCGTCCTCGCTCACGGTGTCGCCGATGAGTCCCCCCGAGAGGACGGCGAGGCCGCCGTACCGCGTGGGGTTGCGCGCGACGTACTCCGCCCCGAGACACGCGCCCTGACTGAACCCACCTATCACCGTGCGCTCGCGTGGAATGCCGGCGTCTTCGACGGTCTCCACCACGTCGTCGAGTTTCGCGAGCGCGGACGAAAGCCACGGTTCGTTCGCCTCCTCGGGTTCGGTGAACGCCCGCGGATACCACGTGTTGCGCGCGGCCTGCGGCGCGAGGTACGCGATGCCGTCGGTGGGGAGTTGGTTCGCGAACGCGAGCACGCTCCGCGCCGTCGCGCCGCGCCCGTGCGCGAGGACGATAGCGGCGTCCGCGTCTTCGAGGTCGGTGCCGGCCGTGACGACCGGTTGGTCGCCGTGCGGGTCGTCGGTCATAGCGATGGGAGGCGTGCTTCGAGTTCGCTGCGTCGGTCTTCGAGCCACGGCGGCAGTTTCAGCGCGGACCCGAGCGAGTCGACGGACTCGTCCCGGTCGAATCCGGGGCCGTCGGTCGCTATTTCGAACAGGATGCCGCCGGGTTCCCGGAAGTATATCGACGTGAAGTACTGGCGGTCTTTCACGGCCGTGACGTTCAGGCCGGCGTCGGATAAGAACTCCCGCCACGCTTCCTGCTCGTCGCCGTCCGCGGCTCGCACGGCGACGTGGTGGACGGTGCCCGCCCCCGGCGTCCCGCTCGGCCCGTCGGTATCGAGCAAGTCGACGTACTCCGCCCGGTCGCCCGCCGCCGCGAACCGTGTTCGGTCGCCCTCGGCGGCGACTTCCTCGTACCCGAGCAAATCGAGCACGCGCGCGGTCTCGTCCGGCCGACGGCTGGACAGCGTGACGCCGTGGAAGCCGCGGATGCCGTACTCCGCGGGAACGTCGCTTCCGTCCCACGGCGCGACGTCGCTCTCGCCCGTGACGAGTTCGAGCGGTTGGCCGTCCGGGTCGCGGAAGGCGAGCACGCGCGCCCCGAACCGGACTTCGGGTTCGTCGTACGCCACGTCGTGTGCGTCGAAACGCTCAGTCCAGTAGTCGAAGCTGTTGTCGGGAACGACGAACGCCGTCGCGGTCTGCTGTCCACGCCCGGGCGTCCCCTGCGTCCCGTTCTCGAACGGGAAGAACGTCAGAATCGTCCCCGGCGTCCCCGTTCGGTCGCCGTAGTAGAGGTGGTACGTCCCCGGGTCGTCGAAGTTCACCGTGCGCTTGACTAATCGTAGTCCGAGGGTTTCAGTGTAGAAGTCGACGTTTCGCCGCGGGTCGCCCGCCACCGCGGTGACGTGGTGGACGCCCGCCGTCTCCAGTTTTATCGTGTTACCTGGTTCGGGAGCGAACCTATTAGTACGCTTCCGGACGAACACGATACCAGGTAACAGCGATGTCATCACAAGGAAGGACGCAGGAACCGGGGCCGTGCGGCGTCGTGGAGTCCATCTCGCAGATAGGGAGTCAGTGGCGACTCGTCGTCCTGCACGAACTCCTCGACGGCGAGAAGCGGTTCAACGAACTGAAGCGCGCGACCGGCGCGAGTTCGCGCACGCTCTCGCGCGTCCTCGACGACCTGCAAGACCACGGGTTCGTCGACCGACGCCTGGAGGAGGACGCGCCCGTCGCGACCTACTACTCGCTCACGGAGAAGGGAGCGTCGCTCTGCCCCGTTTTCGACGAAATCGAAGCGTGGGCCGACGAATGGCTCGAAAATTAGCGGTCGTGCGAACGCTTAAGACGGAAAACGTGTCTATCAGGAGATAGTCAATGTCGGCCACCCAAGTAGTCGTTCTCGGCGGGAACGACGACCGAACAGACGCACTCGCCGCCGCCTTCGACCGGACGGTCCATCGCGCGGCGAACCCAGCGGACGCCGCGGACGCCGCCACCGAGGCCGTCGTAGTCGTCTGCGATGGACGGGCCGACTGGCGCGAAGTCGTCGAGTTAGTCGGGGCGTCCGCCCGCGTGTTCGTCCTCACGTCGGGAGAGCCCACGCCCGCCGTCGTCGCGGAACACGGCGCGACGCCGATTCACGACGATGACGACTGGGACTGGACGGCGACCGTCGCGGCGGAACTCGATACCAACTCCGACGTTCGCGTCGCCGCCGACGAGAGCGACCACTTCGACAAACTGGTGGAGAACGCGCCGGTCCCCATCGCCGTCATCGGCCCCGAGTACACTGTTCTCCGGGTGAACGACGCCGCCGCGGACATCCTCGGCTACGAGACGACGGACGCCATCGAAGGCGTAAACGTCTCCGAGTTCGTTCACGAGGACAACGCGGACGCCGCGCACGAACGCCTCGACAGCGTCATCGAGGGGCGTTCCGTCGCGCCGCCGATGGAGATGTCGCTCCGGGCGGCGGACGGCGGGCGGGTTCGCGTGCTCGCCGCGACGTCCCCGGCGCGCGTGGACGGCGTTCCAGCGGCGCGCGCGATTCTCCCGCTGGACGAACCGTACGAGACGCGCCGCGAACTCGCCGACAGCAGGGAGAAAATCGAGGCGATTCACGACGTCGCGGTGGAACTCGAAACCGCGGAGACGACGGAGGCGGTCTGCGAGCGCACGGTCGCGGCCGCAGAGGAGATACTCGAATTCGACATCTGCGTCATCGACAGCGTCCGCGACGGCTACTTCCACGTCGAAGCCGCGTCCGAACACCTCCCGGACGAAAACGTCGCGCAGTCTCCCATCGAGGAGGGCGGACTCCTCGGCGAATCCTATCGGACGGGCGAGACCATCATCACCCACGACATCGCCGAATCGGAGATTGCGGACCCGCAGGGCCCGTATTCGTCCGCGCTCTCCGTCCCGGTCGGCACGTGGGGGGCGTTTCAGGCGGCGTCCACCGAATCCGGCGGGTTCGACGCGGACGACGCGGAACTCGCCGAAATCCTGCTGTCGCACGCGTCGGTCGCGCTGGAACGAATCGAACGAGAACGCGAACTACAACGCCGCGAACGCGCGTTCTCCGCGCTCCACGATGCCACCCGCGAGATGGCCGCGGCGAAGACGCAGGACGCGGTCGTCGACCGCGCGGTCGCCGCCGCCCGAAACACCCTCGACATCCCGCTTTCGAGCGCGTACACCTACGAGGCGGACGGCGACTACCTCCGCCCGGTCACGGCGACGGACGAGGCGGCGGCGACGTTCGGGGAGGTCCCGGAACTCCACCCGGGCGAGAGTATCGCGTACACGGCGTACCAGGACCGCGACGTCGTAATTCACGACGACCTCGCGGAGAGTGACGCGACCCCGCGAATCGACGGCATTCGGAGCCTGATGGTGCTCCCGCTCGGCGACTTCGGCGTGCTCGCATTGGGGTCGACGGAGCCGAACGCGTTCGGCGCGGTGGACATCTCAGCCGGCCGCGTTCTCGCCGCGAACACGCGAACGGTCCTCGAACGCGTCGACCGCGAACGCGAACTCATCGAACAGCGCGAACGCCTGGACGAGTTCGCGAGCATCGTCGCGCACGACCTCAGAAACCCGCTGAATCACGCGAGCGGCTTCCTCGAACTCGCCCGCGAGACGGACGACGCCTCCCACCTCGACCGGGTCGACGCGAACCTCTCACGGATGGACGACCTCATTCAGGACGTGCTCACGCTCGCCCGTCAGGGCAACGTCATCGGGGACACGGAACCGGTGGACCTCGCCACGGCGGCGAGAGACGCGTGGCGGACGGCCAGCGACGGCGACGGAACACTCTCCGTCGCGGGCGACGTAACGGTGTCCGCGGACCGCGAGCGGCTCGTGGAACTGCTCGGAAACCTGTTCGAGAACGCGCGCATGCACGGCGGCGATACGGTCACCGTCGGCACGCTCGACGACGGGTTCTTCGTCGCGGACGACGGTCCCGGCATCCCCGAGGACAGCCGCGACGACGTGTTCGACCACGGCTACTCCACGAACAGTGATGGCACCGGGTTCGGGTTGAACATCGTCGCCAGCATCGCGGACGCGCACGGCTGGACGGTCGACGTGACCGAAGGGGATGCGGGCGGTGCACGATTCGAGTTCCGGAACGTCACGGCGTCGGAAGCGTGACGACGACCGCAGACCCCTCGTCTCTGTCTCGAATGTCGACGTCGCCCCCGCAGTCGGTGACGAGGACGTTCACCGCGTAGAGTCCGAACCCACTGTCTCCCGCGTCACCCGCCTCGAACGCCGTCTCGCGCTCTCGCTCCGTGAACCCCTCGCCGTCGTCCGCGACGGTGACGACGGTTTCGCTCGCGCGCGCCCCCACGTCTATCGTCACCTCGGGCGTCCCCGTGTTGTGCTCTATCGCGTTCTCCACGAGCTGGTCGAACACGACGTGGAGCGCGCCGTTCGACGCGACGAACGAGTCGTCGGACGCCTCGACGCGAATGGTCGCGTCGGGGTGGGCGTCCCGGTACTCCGCGACGACGTCTTCGAGTATCGTCACGACGTCGACCGGTTCCGTCTCGGACTCGGCGGCGAGCGCGTTCGACACCGTCTGCACCGTACCGACGAGCGCCGCGATTCGGTCGCTGCGCTGGCGGATAGCGGTGACGTGCGCGCTCTCGTCGTCTTCGAGTTCGTCTTCGAGCAGGCCGGCGCGCCCGCGAATGATGGTGACGGCGTTCAGCACGTGGTGTCGGAGGAGTTGATTGAGGAAGACGAAGTCCTCGCGGCGCTCGCGTGCGACCTGGGCGTTCTCCGCGGCTTTCGCCGCGTTCGCGCGAGCGTCCGTCTCGTGGCCGCCGATGATGACGCCGAGCAGGCACCCGACGCTCGCCCCGGTCAACACCTGCACGAGGAGCGGGTACGTGGTCGCTGCGGTCGGTTCGAGGTACTCTATGCCGGTGACGAGTGACGCCGCGGTGACCGCCGCACCGACCAGAACACCCCACCAGACCACGTCCGCGGACCGGTCCGCGTCCATCCGCCACGCGATCCAGAGGAGGGCGAGCGAGGGCGCGAGCAGGACGGCGAGTTTGAGGCTGACGAGCGCAACCTCCGGGGTGCTGATCGACTGGCGGACTGCCGCACTCGCCGTGAGCGCCGCCGTCACCGCCGCCGCAGCGAACAGCAGGCAACCGAGTGTCCAGAGGAGGAATCGGCCGGTCGTTGAACGCACGCGGTGACGTTCCGAGTCCTGCGGGATAACGCTTTCCCGATTCGCGGGGCGAACGGCAACACGCTTATCTTTCGCGACTCGAACCATGGATATATGAAAAGTTCGGGCCGCCCGACGGTCCTCGTCGTCGACGACGAACCAGACATGACGAGCCTCTGTGAAGCTTGGTTGTCTGACGACGCCGACGTCCGGGTCGCGAACAGCGGCCGCGATGCGCTCGAAACCGTCGACGAGGACGTCGACGTCGTTCTCCTGGACCGCCGGATGCCCGACCTCCTCGGCAGCGAAGTCCTCGAACGCATCCGCGACCACGGGTACGACTGCCGCGTCGCAATGCTCACCGCCGTCTCTCCGGACACGGACATCGTGGACATGGGGTTCGACACCTACCTCACGAAACCCATCGACGCCGACGAACTCCGGGAGACCGTGCAGCGACTGGAAGCCCTCGACGACTACGACGACAGCGTCGGCGACCTCTACTCGCTCGTCGAAAAACGCGTCCACCTCGAACGCACGCACGCCGCGGACGAACTGGAGGACGACGACGCCTACCAGACCCTCCTCGACCGAATCGACACGCTTGAAGAGCGCATCGACCGGAACGTCGAGACGCTCGACGACAACGCGTTTCGCGCCGCGTTCTCAGAACTATAAGTACGCGCCGAGACTCGACTGACGGGCCGCGGGCGCGGCCTCGGAATCGAGTTCGTACCCCACGAGGTCGCGCATATCGACGCCGTACACCGTGTTCTCTCGCTCTATCAGCAGGACGCGTCCCTGCGTTCCCACCACGGTTCCGCGCGCGAGCGTCGCCGTGACCGGTCGCGCGTCGAGGCGGAAGCCGTAGTCGAAGCCGAACTCCTCTATCGGGTCGAAGTCACTGAGGACGTCCCGCCACGCCGCCTCATCGACGGTGTCGTGAATGCCGTCGAGTTTCGTCGGCACCCGCACCCGGTCCGGAATCTCCGTCGCGATGTCGGCCTCGATTTCGCGCGCGAGACGCCCGTTCGACACCGTCTTGACGTGCGCCGCGCGGTCCGCGCCCTGTTCTCGAAGCCGGGTTTCGAGCCGCCAGAGCCGGGTAACCCCGACCTTGAACACGTCCGGCGCGAACGCCGCGAGGTACACCGCGTGGTCCTCGTAGCAGTCCATCTCCTCCTTCAAGCAGTCGCCGGTACACCGCGCACACACCCACGTCGAGGAGTGCTGGACGCAGTACGGCGCAGCGTCAGCGTCGCAAGCGTAGTGCGTGTCGCCGTCCACCGCACCCGCACACGTCCGCTCGCCCAGCCCGTAATCGAGGGTCGTCCCCGGCGCAACCGACACCCGCGAGACTGTTCCCTCCTCGGCCACCACCAGCGCCGGGCCGTCCTCGCTCGCGGCCGTCCGATACCCCACGACTTGCACGCGTGGAGGTAGGAGAGAGGGAAGTAAAGCGTCTGCTATCGACCGAGTTCGTAGAACTCGTCGTTCGGCCGCATGTCGGCGACGGTGGCCATTCGATTGCTGAGGTTGAACAGGGAGACGATGCTCGCGATGTCCCAGACTTCCTCCTGACTGAACCCGGCGTCGCGGAGGCGTTCGATGTCCTCGTCCTCGACTTTCCCCGGTGATTCGGTGAGTTTCTCGGCGAAGTCGAGCATCGCGCGGTGGGCGTCCGAGAGGTCCGCGGTGCGGTGGTTGGTGGCGAGTTGGTCTGCGAGTTTCGGGGCTTTGTTGTAGATGCGACAGAGCGCGCCGTGTGCGACGACGCAGTAGAGGCAGTCGTTCACGCCGCTGACGGTGACGATTATCATCTCGATTTCGCCGCGTTCGAGCGTCGTGTCCTCCACGAGGGCGTCGTGGTAGTCGAAGAACGGACGGAAGTGCGAGGGCTTGTACGCGAACGCGTCGAAGACGTTCGGCGTGAACCCCGCGTCCTCGGTTTCGGCTTCGATTCGTTCGCGCACGTCGTCGGGCAGTTCGTCGTGGTCGGGGACCGGGAACCGGCCCATCGCGTCGTCGGCCATAGTTCGAGACTGTGGCGGAGCGGCAAGTAGATTGTCCCGTCCACGCCCGACTGAGAAGTAGGCGTCGGGTCGGCCGGTGGTGTTAGCGCAGCTCGATGTAGGGGTACGAGTCGAGATACTCGACGAGTGCGACCTGCCCGACTTCCGCGACCTCTCCCTTCTTGAGGCGGAGGTACTGGAGGCCGGTGTCGTCGAGCCACGTCTCGATACCGAGCGAGGTGGCGTCCGTGTAGAATTCGGCCATCCCGTCCTCCATCACGCGGGGGTTGTGGACGTCGAGGAGGACGTCGTCTTCGGTGATGAACTGGGAGGGAAGCCAGTAGCGGAACCGCCGGATCTGTTCGGCGCCGAGGCCGTGAACTTTCGCTTCCGTGTTCAACAGCATGAACAGGCCACTGCCGGCGCTTCGCTCCCGGATTTGTTCGAACAGATACTGGAGGCCGGCGTCCTCTCGGCGCGGATTGAACACGTTGTCGTGGGACTCCCACGCGCCGAGCGCGTCCACGACGAAGAGGCGGTCTTCGTCCAGCAGTTCGCGCGTTCCGTCGACCGAGAGGGAGGCGCGTTGAACGAGGTCGTCGATTCGGTCGGGCGACGTGTTCACCTGCGGGACGAGGACGATACTCATCCCGCGTTCGAGGGCGTTTGCGGCGGTCGTGAACAGGAGCGTCACGATGTTCGCCTGCCCGTCGTGTTCGAGGAGCGCGGTGTCGCCTTTCGGGAGGCCGCCACCGAGAATCTCGTCCAGCCGTTCGAGACCGGTCGAGAACCGCTCCCGTCCCGCCTCGCTCTCGGGGAGGGCGCGCCGGCGCGGTGCGACGTCGACGCCCGCCTCGGAGAACGTGAGTTCGTGCGGTCGGGTGTCGTGGTCGACGCCCCGCATCTTCATGACGTCGACGAACCGCCGCACGTCTCCGCGTTTTCGCTCGCGCCAGAGGCGGAGGACGCCGTAGACGTTGTACTGGACGGTGTTCTCGCTCGCGACCGTCTCGACGGCCTGCGAGCGGGCGGATTGGCCGACGTACTCGGACGTGAAGACGGTGGTCGCGTCGTGTTCGTCGGTGAAGTACTGGATGAGGTCGAGGACGCCGCGTCGGTACGTGTCGCGGTCCTCGGCCATCGGTTCGAGGCCGGTGACGCTGTCGACGACGACGCGGTCCGCCGGGAAGTGACGGTCGAGGACTTGCTGGATGCGGTCGCTCGTGAACGGCGCGGAAAAACCCTCGCCGATGACGTCACCCTCGCCGAAGCGCTCGATGACGAGTTCGGCGTCGGTGCTCTCGAACGTCCGGCCGGTGCGCGCGTGTATCGACGTGATGGTGAGGTTCTCGTGGTCGAGGTCGAAATCGAAGGGTGCGAAGGCGTCGTGGAGTTCGTCGAGCGTCTGTTCGGTGCTGACGAAGAGACACTCCTCGCCCCGTTCGAGACCCGCTTGCAGGAACTGCATCGAGAGCGTGCTCTTCCCGGTTCCCGGCGTCCCCGTGACGAGAATCGCCCGACCCGCCGGAAACCCGCCGTCCAGCATCTCGTCGAGCGTCGGTGCGCCAGTCGACAGCGAACGGGCCCTGCCGGTGGAACTCGGAGCGGATGTCATCGTACCCACCGGTTCGACTCCGACTCATATGGGCGTGGTGTCCGATTAACCGCGCGCGAAACAACGCACCGAGGAAGTAGATGACTGGTTCCGCCGACGCGACCCTGAAAGATAAGTGGATGCTCGGTGTACGGCGGGTATGACCGACGCGGAGACGCACGTGGAGGAACTTCGGGCCGAGTTGGGGGACGCGCTCCGCGGGGTCGTGCTCGCGGACATCAGAGACCGGGAGTTCGACGTGCTGTACATGCGAGACGACGTCTGGGAGATGTACGAAGCGGAGACCCAGCAGGACATCTTCGAGGACGCGGTGTTCGAGGCGCTCGGCCGCCAGCGCAAGGAAGACTTGTTCGACCCGCTCGGCGAACTCCGGTCGACGGTCCGCGTCTTCGACTACGGCATCAACGTCATGTCGTGGCAGGGACGCGACGGCGTGTTCGTCGGCCTCGGACCGGACGCGGACGCGATACCGGCCGCCGTCGAGACTGCGCACGCGCTCGCGGAGGAGTGATGTGCGGGCGCTACGCGGTGTTCCTCGACGCGACTGAGTTCGAGGCGACGTTCGGCGTCGCGCCGCCGGACGGTTTCGAGACGTACAACGCCGCGCCGAGCCAGCGCCTCCCCGTGGTTCGAGCGTCAGCGGGCGGACGGGAGGCGGTGACGCCGGAGTGGGGGTTCGTCCCGGCGTGGGCGGGCGACGAGTACAGTCCGAACAGCAACGCTCGCGCGGAGACGATTCGCGAGAAGCCGAGTTTCGAGGACGCGTACGCGTCGCAGCGGTGTCTGGTCCCCGCAAACGGCTTCTACGAGTGGCGGACCGAGGACGGCGAGAACGTCCCGTACTACTTCGAGCGCCCGGACGGTGAACCGTTCGCGATGGCGGGCGTGTGGAGCGAGTACGTCCCAGAGACGACGCAGACTGGTCTCGACGCGTTCGCGGCGGACGGCCCGGCGACCGAACCCGAACGAGTGGAGACGTTCGCCGTCGTCACGCGCGAACCGACAGGAATCGTTGCGGACTACCACCACCGGATGTCCGTCGTCGTCCCCGAATCCGAATACGACACGTGGCTCACCGGCGACGACCCGCTGGACGCGGTGACCGCGACGGACCCCACGTTCGAGGCGCGGCGCGTGTCGACGGCGGTGAACGACCCCGGGAACGACTCGCCCGACCTCACGCGACCGGTGTGAACGGTTCGTCCGCGGCGCGAATCGCCGCCGCCGTCTCCTCGTCGAGGCGGACGAAGTGACACACCGGGTGTCCGGGCTGGGCGACCGGGTTTCGCAGGAGGCCGGCTATCAGACCCCGGTACGGTGCGAGCACGTCCGTCTCCTCCGTGCCGAAGTGGTCGTGAACCGTGCACACCACGTCGCCCTCTTCGAGGACGTCGCGCTTTTCGGCCTGTAAGTCCACGAGGCCGCCCTGGTCCGCGCGCAGCCACGTCTTCTCCGTCTTCGCGTCGACGACGCGCCGCCACGCGGGTTCGACGCGGATACCGTCCACGACGCCGAGTTCGGTGAGCACGCTCTCGGTGCCCGCGAGCGCGCGCTCCACGTACCGGGGCTGGAAGCGGTGGGCTTCACCCATCTCCACCGTTATCGTGGGGATTTCGCGCGCCGTGCACGCGCTCCGAATGGAGTTGTCCTCCTCGCCGATGCCGGCCATCACGAGGTTCGCGCCGAACGCGTCCGCCATTCGCGCGACGTCTCGGTTCTCCAACTGTGCGCGCGTGTGGAACATCGTCGTCCGACCCCGCGTGCTCGTGTGGAAGTCGATGCCGTAGTCGCAGTGCGAGAACACGCCGCGGAAGAGTTCGTTCGCGATGCGCTGGGCGGGCGTGCTGCGCTCGCGACCGGGAAACGCGCGGTTGAGGTCCTGGTCGTAGATGGGAAGGTAGCGCTGTTGGGCGAGGTAGCCGGGGACGTTCACGACGTGCAGGCAGACGAGCGTCCCGGCTATCTCCGCGGGGTCGAACCGGTCGACGACGTCGTGGAGGACTTTCACGCCGTTCAGTTCGTCGCCGTGTACGGCGGCGGAGAGAAACACCGTCGGGCCCGGGTCCTCGCCGTTCACGACGGTGAGCGGGATGCGAACGGGTTCACCGAGAAAGGTCTCGCTTATCGCGTAGCGGCCGTGGTAGGTTTCGCCGGGCGCGACGGCCCCGCCTCCGTACTCGAACGTATCACTCATAGGGACGGTGACGCGGGACGTGACGATAATAACGACGGCCGGATGCGGGTCTGTCACGAACGCTCAGTCGGCCGCCCCGTCGGACGGCCGGAGCGTTCCAGAGGCACAGCCGGTGTTCACACACCAGCATCCTGTCGTGGGAAAGCCGCGACCATTAAGCCACCCGTTGAGTGTTCACTCATCCCGTGAACAACCCTTATAAATCGTCCGTGCATTTATATACGAATCGCGTGTAGTCTGACACATCTCGATGTATCATGATACGAACGACTCCGCGGCCGACCTCCTCAAACTAGTGGTCCAACGCGGCCCGTATCTCGCCGCTCTCGCGGACGGCGTCACCGAAAAACGCGCGCTCGCGGCCGAACACGACGCTTCCCGATCCACCATCGACCGCGCCATCCGCGAACTCGACGAGGCCGGCCTCGTCGACCGCGGCCACGGCTCCGTCGCACTCACGCTCCGCGGACGACTCGCTCTCGCGACCTACGAGGACTTCCGGGAGCGACTCGTCGGACTGGAGGCCGCATCGAACGTTCTCGAAACGATTCCCGACGACGCGTTCATCCACAGCGACTTCCTCGCGGACGCGAACGTCGTGGACGCCACCCTCCACACGCCACAACGACCCATCGACGCCATCGAGGACGTGCTCGCCGACGCGACGCACGTCCAGACGCTCGCGACGTCCGTTCTCCCCGACGTTCTCTCCGTCTACCGCGACCGCATCGTCGACGGCTCGCTCTCGGCCGACGTCGTCGTCACGCCGGACGTCCTCGACGTCCTCGTCGCCGACTACCACGGCCCGATGAACGACATGCTCTGCGCCGGCCGCCTCGAACTCCATCTCACCGACGACGTCCTCCCCTACGGCCTCGTCGTCGCGTCGAACGACGCTGGCGACGTCGCACTGTTAGTCTGCGGGGAAACCTCCATCGCCGGCGTCGTCGAGAACAAGACACCGACCGCCGTCGAGTGGGCGCGCGAACGCTTCGAAGCCGCGAAAACCGCCGCCACCCGACTCGCGTGACCCGCGGACGACCGCACCGATCCGGAACGCTCCGGCCGCATACACTAAGCCAGTCACACCGATACGCCGACGTGATGAACGGACGAAACAATGGAGTGAGGACACAGTGACCGGAATCGACGGAACCGCGGGCGTCTTCCTGCTCGTCGCACGCCTCCTATTCGGCTTCCTCCTCGCGTGGATGAGCCTCGACCACTTCCGAAATACGGAGATGCTGTCCGGGTACGCGGACGCGAAAGGCGTTCCCACGCCCGAACTGGGCGTCGTCGCGTCCGGCGTCATGCTCCTCCTCGGCGGCCTCGGCATCGCCGTCGGCGCGTACCCCGTCCTCTGCGCGGGAATGCTCGCCGTGTTCTTCGTCGTCACCACCCCGATGGTCCACGACTTCTGGGCCGTCCCGGAAGACCAGAAGAACGACGAACTGACGCAGTTCCAGAAGAACGTCGGGTTGCTCGGCGGGTCGCTCGCCTTCCTCGCCATCGGCGGCATGGAGTGGGCGTACGCCCTCGGCCCCGCCGCGTTCTGACGGCTACGCCGAAACGAAAATACGTCCCCCGTCCGGCTATCCGCTATGATAACCGTCGAGGGATTGGAGAAACGGTACGGTGACGTCCACGCCGTCCGCGGCGTCGACTTCGCCGTCGACCGAGGCGAGGTGTTCGGCCTCGTCGGCCCGAACGGCGCGGGAAAGACGTCCACCCTCAAGATGCTCGCCGGACTCGTCGAACCCACCGCGGGGAGTGCGACGGTCAACGGCTACGACTCGCAGGACCCCGAGATGCGGCGAACGCTCGGCTTCCTCCCCGAGGAATCACCGCTCTACGAGGAGATGACGCCGCGCTCCTACCTTCGCTTTTTCGCCGACCTCTACGACGTCTCGCGGGACGACGCGAACGACCGCATCGAACGCACGCTCGACCGACTCGACCTCGACGCGCGCGACCGCCCCGTCGGCGACTTCTCGAAGGGAATGAAGCGGAAAGTCGCCATCGCGCGCTCGCTCGTCAACGACCCCGACGTCCTCATCTACGACGAACCCGCGTCGGGACTCGACCCGCTGACGACGAACACCGTCGTCGAGTTCACGCGCGAACTCGCAGAGCAGGGCAAGACAGTGCTGTTCAGCGCGCACGACCTCTACCACGTCGAATCCGTCTGCGACCGCGTGGCCATCGTTTCGGACGGCGAAATCGCCGCACAGGGGACGCTCGAGGCCATCCGGGAGGACTACGGGCGAATCGAGTACCGGGTGTTCACGTCGGTTCCCGTGCTCGACGCGACGCCGCGCGGCGACCGCTACGAGGTCACGGTGGACGGGATGGACGGCGTCGAACGAGTGCGGGACGCAGCGGCGGATGCGGGCGGCGAAATCGTGGACGTTCGTACGCGCGAATCGACGCTCGAAGACGTCTTCCTCGACGTCACCGGACGGGGAGAGGCGTGAACGCGCGCCGCGTCCTCCGCATCGCGCGCTGGGAGGTCGGGAAGAACACGGGGTCGATAGACCGGCGGACGGCCGCCATCCTGGTGGGCGTACTCGTCCTGCTCGCGGCGGTCGCGCCCGTGCTCGTCGCCGCGAACCCCTCGCCCGGGCAGGGAATCTACCGCGTCGGCGTCGCCGCGGACGACCCCTACTATCCCGCCGTCGAACGCAATCCGCAGTTGCGGGCCGTCGAACCCGACGCGGGGATGGTCACGAGCGGCGACGCGGAACTCCGCATCGAGGGAACGCGCGTCTACGTGGGCACGTCCAGCAAAGCACAGGCCGCGCTCGCGGAACTCCGGTCGGCCGTCGTCTCCTACAACGACTACCTGATGCGCCACGAACCCGACGACGCCGCCGCGTTCCCCGTCTCCGTCACGCTCCAGTACCTCGAACAGGACACGGGCACGACCGGCGGAACCGACACCGGCGACGGCGGAACGGGTGGTGGCGCGGGAACGACCGTCGCCGACGGCGGTGACGGTGGAACCTCCACGGACGGTGATTCGGGCGAGACGACGCCAGCAGGCAGCGACGGCGGCGGAACCGACGGAAGCACGTCCGACGGCGGTGGTGGTGTGCCGGCGCTCCCGGGCGGTGCGTTCGGCGGCACGCAGTCGGGGACGCCGAGTTCGCTGAATCCGCCGTTCCCGCTGCGCTCGCTCGTGCTCGCGTTCGCGTTCCTCCTCCCGCTGAACGTCCTGATTCAGGCGTACGGGTCGAGCGTCATCGACGAGCGCATCAACCGCCGCGGCGAACCGATGCTCGTCTCGCCCGCGAGCAGGGGGGACATCGTTCTCGGGAAGACGCTCCCCTACCTCGTCGTCGCGGCGGCCGTCACCGCCGTCATCGCGTTCGCCGTCGGCGGCGGCCTCCCGAGCGTGCTCGCGGTGCTTCCGCTCGCCGGTCTGTTCCTCGCGGCGACGTTCCTCGGCGCGATGCTCGCGCGCTCCTACAAGGAACTCACGTTCGTCACGGTGTTCGTCAGCGTCCCCCTGATGGCGTACGCGTTCGTCCCCGCCGTGTTCACGAACGTCCACCCCATCGCAGCCATCAGCCCGCTCTCCATCGTCGTGCAGGACCTGGAGGGGTCGCGAATCGGCGTCGGCGAGTTCCTGTTCGCCACCCTCCCCGTGGCGCTCGCGGCGGTCGTCTGCTTCGCCCTCGGAAGCGGCGTCTACCGCGAAGAAGACATGTTCACCCAGCGGCCGATTCCGTCGAAGGTGATGGACGCGCTCGCCGCACCCCTCAAGAATCGGCGGCGGGTCGCGCTCTGGACCGCGTTGTTCGTGCCGTTCGCGTTCATCGCGGAACTGTTCTGCATCGCCGCGCTGTTCGTCGTCCCGGAATCGCTCGCGCTCCCCGTCCTCCTCACCGCCATCGCCGTCGTCGAGGAGGCGGCGAAGAGTCTCCACGTCCGCGCCGGCTTCCTCCGCGGGAAGTTCGAGTCGACGCGCAGCGCGGCGCTCGCGGTCGGCGCGCTCTCCGGGGTCGGCTTCTTCGTCGGGGAGAAACTCACGCTCATCACGCAACTAGTGGGTCTGCCCGGCCTCGAACTCGGGCGCGCGGCGTTCGGCCCGTCGGTCGGTGCGAACCCGCTCGTCGTCGTCGGGTTCCTGTTCGCGCCGCTCCTCTTGCACACCGTCACGGCGTCGGTGAGCGCGCTCGGCGCGTCGCGCTCCCGACGGACCTACCTCGGCGGATTCGTGCTCGCCGTCCTGCTTCACGTCGGCTACAACCTCACGGTGGTGACCTCCCTTGCGTGAACGCCTCGTCGTCGCGCGACGCGAACTCGGAAGTCTGCGCTCCGAGAAGACCATCGTGCTCGCGCTCCTCATCCAGTTGTTCATCGCGGCGTTCTCCTCGTTCCTCGTCGTCGGCCTCGTCAGCCTCTACAGCCCGAACGCCTCACAGGGGAACTACGTCGTCTCCGTCGGCGTCGCCGGGAACGCCTCGGACGACCTCGCACCCGTCGTCGACGCCGACGACAAACGGCGAGCGGTCGTCTACGGCACCGAATCGGCCGCCACGCGCGCCTTCACGAACGCGGAGGTGGACGCGTTGCTCGTCGCCACGAAGTATCCGAACGGCCGCGTCAGGGTGTCCGCGTACGCCCCGGAGGGGAGTTTCCGCACCACGCTCGTCGTGGTACAGCTGAAGGACGCGCTCTCGGCGTACGAACGCCAGCAACGCGACCACCTCTCCTCGCGACTCACGAAGAAACCGCTCGACCTGCCGCCGGAGTCGTCGGGGTCGCCGTACTACGGCTTCACGTACACCATCCTCGTCCCCCTCTTAATGTTCCTCCCGGCGTTCATCAGCGGGAGCGTCGTCGCCGACACGCTCAGCGAGGAACTCGAACGCGGCACGTTCGAACTCCTCCGCGTGACGCCGCTCTCGATTCCCGAAATCGTGGACGGGAAGGCGTTCGCGATGGTCGCGCTCGCTCCCGCGCAGGCCGCGCTGTGGCTCGCGTTCCTCGCCTACAACGGCGTCCGCGTCGACCACCCCGTCTCGATGCTCGTACTCGTAACGGGAATGGCGGCCGTCCTCGTCGGCGGCGGCGCGGCGCTCGCGCTCCGCCTCGGCGAACGCAGGGACACCCAACTCGTCTACTCGTTCGGCGCGATAGCCGTCTTCGGCCTCGCGTCGCTCCTCCCGGAGAGTCCGCAGAACGTCGTCGCGAAACTCGCCGTCGGCAGCCCCACCTCGCTCACCTATCCGACCGTTGCCGCCGTCGCCGTCGCCGCTATCGGGGCGTACGCGCTCGCTCGCCGCACGGCGGCCGGGATGACGTGACTACTGGCCCGGTCCAGCGGTGAGGTAGACCGCGACCACGGCGAACCCGATACCCGCCATCTGGCGGAGCGTCACCTCGTCCGCGAACCAGAGCGCGGAGACGACCGAACTGGTGACGATGAACATCCCGAAGACGGGCACGACGACGCTCACCGGGCCGGTGGAGAGCGCGTGGTAGTACGCGAGGATGCCGACGGTGAGACAGATACCCGCGGCGTACATGTAGACGGCGCGCGGGTGCGTGAGGTACTCCTGAACGGGGATGCCGAAGTACGCGATGACGCCGAGCGACGCGACGACGAGCACGCCGTTCACGACGAGCGCGGCGACCGTCGAGGGGATGTCGACCGTCGCGGCCTTCATCAATGGCGCGACGAACGTGTACCCGAGTAAGGCCACTATCGCCCACTTGAGGTAGGCTTCCATATCGGCGGAACGGAGAGTGTCGGGAAGGCGCTGTCGGTTCCGGAAACCGAAAGAGCGGCGAGTCCGAACGCCGCGTGTGGACCCCGGAACGTACACCCTCGTCGTGGAACTCGACGCGGACGCGAGAATCCGGTTCGGCGCGGCGGGCGAACGCGACCTCTCGACGGGCTACTACGCGTACACGGGGAGCGCGTTCGGCCCGGGCGGTCTTTCCCGGGTCGACCGCCACCGCGAACTCGCCATGGGCGACCGTGACGTCCGCCACTGGCACGTCGACTACCTGCTCAGCCACCCGGACGCGTCGATCGTCTCGGTCGCCGTCACCGAAAACGAAGACCGCGAGTGCGAGATAGCACGACGACTCTCCCAGAACTTCGAACCCGTCACTGGACTCGGCGCGTCGGACTGCGACTGCGAGACACACCTCGCGTACTCGGGAAGCCAACGGCTACTCGACGAAGTAAACGAGCGACACGGTTAGTCGAGCGCGACCCACTCGGTCGGCGACGCCGTGATGCCGCGGACGCGCGCCTCCCGGACGCCGTCGTCGGTGACGCGAATCTGAATCATGCCGTCGAAGAGTTGGCTGACGGTGTTGACGACCTGCTCGTCGTGACTGTCGGGGTCGATGGCGAACAACCCGAGCCAGTCACGGGATTGAATCTGACTCGTGAACACGTGGAGGAAGCGAAAGAGCCGCTGGAGGTCGACGTACATCAGGAGCGGGCTGAGCGAGTCGAAGCCGATGCGGAGGGAGTCGACGCCGTTTTTCTCCGCCTCCCGCGCGAGTTCCGAGAACTCGATTCCCATCCCGGTGAGGTCGCCCGGCGAGGACACCTCGCGGACGAAACTCCGCTCGCCCGCCCCGCCGCTTCGCGAACTCACGCTGTCGATGATGCGGAAGAAGCTCTCCCGGCCGTCGAGAATGTCGTTGTACTCCTCGGCGAGGTCGTCGGCGGGGTTCCGGGACGTGACGACGATGGCGCCCTCGTCGTCCTGCGCGCCGCGAGCGAGGAGACGGAGCAGAAGCTGGCGCTTCCCGGACATCGCGGGCCCACTGACGAGTAGGTTCGTCCCGGGCTCGACCTCCGAGAGGAGTTCCGGCGGAAACACCCCGTCTAGTTTGTATGCCATAGTTAGAGGATGACTCGACGTCGAGGCGCGCCCTCTCCTCCTTTACCGTGCCTTATGCCGACGGTGCATAAGTATGTGCGGGATATCGTGGCGCATACGCGTTCGTCATAGCCGAACGCACGCGGAGTACAGGCCGTGGCGGCGGCGCTCACGGCTTCGCTCCGCGGTGGCGATTCCGGTCCGAACGCGTCCGTGACGCGCACGTACTACCACCGGGTTGCACGAACGGTCGGTCGAGACGACAGTACGAGCACTCTCGGTGACGACGCAGGGAGGGGACTAAAACGCGTCGGCGAGCGCAGGCCGTTCCCGTCACATGTTCCCGGGTTCGACGCCGGCGAGGTCGGTGAACTCCGCGATGTCGTCGTCCGTCCCGGCGACGACGAGCGAGTCGCCGTGTTGGATGCGGAAGTCGGGCGGGAGGTCGGGTTCGACGACGCCGTCCCGGCGCACCGCGATGACGGTGCAGCCGGTCCGGGAGCGGATGTCGGCTTCGGCGAGCGTCTGCCCGACGAACGCGGGTGCTTCCGTCCGCACGATGTCGACCTGATTGTCGAGACTCATCACGTTCTCCCCGAGCAACGTCGAGGCGAGCATCCGCCCGCTGACGGTGGCTAACGTGAGGACGTAGTCCGCGCCCGCGGCGTACAGTCGGGGTGCGGCGTCGGCTTCGTTCGCGCGACAGACGATTTCGACGTCGGGGTAGGCTTCGCGCGCGACGAGCGTCGCGAACACCGTCGCCGAGTCGTCCCCGATTGCGAGCAAGAGCGCGGTCGCGTCCGACAACTTCGCCGCGTCGAGCGTGCTCTCCTGCGAGACGTCCCCCACCACGTCGACGCCCGGTTTCTCCTCGCGGTCGACGACCGTGTTTCGGATGCCCTTTTCGTCTAAGACTTCGCGGACGCGCGTTCCGACGTCCCCGTAACCGGCGACGACGACGCGGCCGCGTTCGTGCTTTCGGGACTCCGCGAGCGTGAGTTCCTTCAATCGGACGAGCGAGTCGTCGTCGCCCGCGACGAGGAGGATGGTGCTCCGGTCGAGTGCGCGGTCCGGGTCGAATCCGGCGATGAACTCGCCGCCCGTCCACGCACCGATGACGTTGACGCCCGTGCGCTCTCGCAGTCTGCTCTCCGCGAGCGTCGTGCCGTCCAGTTCGCTGCCGCGCTGAATCGGCATCTCCGCCACCTCGAAGTCCTCGCCGAGTTCGATGGTCTCGCCGAGTTGGGTGGTGACCGCGTTCGACACCTTCCCCGCGAGACTCCGCCCGAGAATCTGATGGGGCGAGAGGACGCGGTCCGCGCCCGCGTACCGGACGTACTGTGCGAGTTCGGGATCTTCCACGAACCCGACGACGGTCACGTCCTCGTCGACTTCGCGAACGGAGAGCGCGAGGGTCGCGTTCACCTCGTCCGCCGCGTCCAACACGACGGCGTTCGCGTCGACGACGTTCGCGCGGTCGAGCGTCTCGCCGCGCTCCGGGTCGCCGTGAATCGTCTTGATTCCGGCTTCGTGGAGCGCTTGTGCGTCCTCTCGCTCCGATTCGACGACCACGTAGTCGACGCCCTGCGCGTCGAGTTCGTCGATGAGCGCCTCCCCGCGAGCCGTGTACTCGCAGATGACGATGTGGTCGGTGTAGTCGACCTGCTCCGGCGGGTTCACTTCGAGCCGGCTCTCGATCCACGGCACGACGAACAGCGGGAGCGTCAAGAACAACAGGAGGACGCCGGTGAGCTGCATCACGTCCATCAACAGCAACATCCCGGTCGTCGTCCACCCGGACGCGTCCTCGCCGTACCCCGTCGTGGTGAACGTCTCGATGACGATGTGAAACGACTGGACGAGTGTCACGTGCTCGCCTTCGAAGACGAGCATGCCGAGATGGTACGCGACGGTGTACGCCGCGATGACGCAGACGAGTAACACGAGGTAGCCGACGCCGCGGCGCTTCCGTCTCTCCATCACGCCACGCTACCCGCGGACCATGCATAAATTGAATGACGTCGGGGACGCATTCCGAGACATGAGTCTGCTCACTGCGGCCGTTGTGTTCGTCGCGGACCTCGCGCTCGGCGCGTGGTTCGGCGCGATGGCGTTCTTCTCGTTCGTCGCCGCGCCGACGACGTTCGACGTCCTCGGGAGCGACGACGCCGGCCCCGTCGTGAACGCGATATTCCCGACGTACTACGCCGTCGGCCTCGCCCTCGGGTTCGTCGCACTCGGCGCCATCGCCGTCTACGACGGCCTCGCGGGCGGAATGACCTACTACTGGGTCGCGTACGCCGCGACCGCCGTCGCCGTCGTCGCCGCGGGCTACGCGCGCTACCGCCTCATCCCGAAGATGGAGGCCGCGGGCGACGACGCGTTCGCGCAGTACCACAGACAGAGCGTCGTCCTCAACGGCGTCTGCATGCTCGCCGTGGTCGTCGCGCTCGCCGCGACGCACGCCTAGAACCCGTCGCGGTCCGTCGTGTGACACTGGCCGACTACGAACTGATCCGGTGGACGGCGACCGGCCGCGTACCCGTTTTGTGAAAACCTAGTATCGACTACTCAAAATATCGTTCTATTCGGATTCTAATAAAGGTTGGCGTCAGAGGAGATCGGAGAGCCGGTCGACGTCCGGCGCGGGGTAGGACCGCTCGCTCTGCGCGACGCCGTGGCGCGCCCACGTCGCGGCCTGCTCGAGCGAGAGCGCGAGCGGGTCGAGGAACGGCACGCCGAGTTCGTCGCCGACGGTCTCGTGACGCTGTGCGAACGCGAGGCTCATACAGCCGGGAAACAGCGCCTCCGCGCCGTCCTCCTCGACGGCGACCCTCCCCACCTCGACCATGCGGTCGGCGAGCGCGTCCGCGTCGTCCCCGATGTCGTCGACGGCCGCGTCGACCGACCGGACACCGGAACAGCGCTCGGCGAGGCCGTGCCGGTCGAGGAGTTCGCGACACATCGGGACCGTCCGGTCGAGGATGGTGAGCCAGCCGAACCGGTCCGCGACCTGCGCGGCCGTGTGCAGCGTCGCCTCCGCCGGTCCGACCACCGGCACCGAGACGAGTTCGCGGAGCGCGCGCAACCCCGGGTCGCCGAAGCACCCGAGGACGATTGCGTCGTACTCGTCTTCGATTTCGTGCGCCTTCCGGAGCGTCTCGGGGACCGCCCACGCCTCCTCCACGACCGACTCGATACCCGGCGGTCCCGAGTCGGCGGTGACCACCGACACGTTGGCGGAGACGAGGCCGTTCGCGACGCGTTCGCGTCGCTCACGCTCCCCCCCGGCGACCGCGGTGCCGGGAACGAGGTAGGCGACGGAGACCATTAGACGAGGTCGCTCGCGCGCCGGAGTTCCGCGAGGACGGCGTTCTGCTCGCGCTTCAGCTGCGTCTGCAGGAACTTCACGTCGTCACCCTCGAGCGCGTCGAACTTCTCGGCGGGCGCGAGCCGCGGCACCGGCTGCCGGCCGACCGCGGGGTCCTGTTCGAACTGGCCCCGCGAGACGAGGTTCAGGCGCGTGAGGATGCGCGAGAGCGACGTGATGGTGTCGTTCGCCTCCTCGGCCGAAATCTCGCCCGCGCGGGCGGCGGTCTGGAACGCCGCGATGTCGTCTTCGAGTTCGGAGAGCGCCGTGATGACGGGCGTGAAGTCGAAGTCGTCGCCGGCGGCCTCGTCGTAGCCCTCGACGGCTTCGCGGATGGCGCGAGCGTTGCGCGCGTGGTCGAAGGGCAGGACGTCCGCGTTGAGGACGCGGGCGACGCTGACCGCGTACAACTGGATGTCGCGGACGAGTTCGTCCTTCCCCGCTTTGTCGAGCGTGTCAGTGGAGACGTGCCACGCGTTCGAGTTCCCGCCGCAGCCGCCGACTTCGTGGTAGCCGCGGCGTTCGCGCTCCTCCGTCGGGATGTTCGAGGAGAGCATGAAGAAGCCGGTGATGCCGAGGTTGTCGAACGAGTAGTCGCCCGCGCGGTGCGGGAAGTGCTCCTCGTAGGGCGCGCCCGTCACGTCGTCGATGGACTCGCCGACGAGACCGTGTGCTTCCGGCGCCCAGCAGGACATGTCCGTGTACTCCGTCGCGTCCTTCGCACCGGGGCTGTCCATGTTGACCTGCGCGACGCAGTGCTGGTCGAGTTCCTGTGCGAACTCGTCCGCGTACCACGTCGACCCCGCGTAGCGGCCCGTCGAGTGCGCCGGCCACCACGCGATTCGAATGTTGCGGTCGAGTTCGTCGCTGTGTTCCTCGAACACGCGCGCGAGTTCGAGCAGGCCCGCGTCACCGGTCGCGTTGTCCGTGATACCCACGAACCACGAGTCGTAGTGGCCGTGCAGGAGCACGAAGTCGTCGCTGTCGGCGTTCCCGCCCTCGATGCGGGCTTCGACGACCGGACACTCGAACCAGTCCGTCGTCAGGTCCGTCTCCATCTCGAGTTCGAGGCCGTCGTCGGACTCCGCCCACTCGCGGAGTTGCTCGCCGTCGGGCTTGTTGACGTTCACGATGGGGACGCCCGGAATCGCGTCCTTCTCGTCGAGACGCGGCGCGCCGCCCCAGACGGGCGTCGCGATGCCGTTGTGGGGTTCGCGGTCGTGCTTGTGGATGGCGATGACGCCCGCCGCGCCCTTGTCCTCCAAGATGCTCGTCGCGCGGATGGAGAGGCTGCCCGCGGCGGTGAGCGCGATTTTGCCGTCGAGGTCGCCGATGTCGGCGAACTCCTCCTCGCCGGCCGCACCCTCTTCGAGCAATCCCCCCGAAACCTCGCCGACGTACTCGACGGGACCGCTGACGGTGGTGGATTCGGCGAAGGAGATGGTCTTCACCGGACCCGGTTCGAAGTCGCGGTTCGGCGTGCGAATCGACGCGTCGTGCGGCTGACTGATGTAGAGTTCGGGGTCGTACCGGTTCGCGTCGACGCCGTTCGCGTCGAGTCGGTCGAGGATGTACTCGGCCGCCTCTTCTTCGTCTTCGGTTCCGGAGAGGCGGTTCAGTTCGGCGAATTCCTCTAAGAGCGCCCACGGTTCGTCGACGCTGATGCTGTCCGCGAGCGACCGTTCGAGGTCGCTAAGCGCGTCACTATTAGCTACGGATTGGCTCATCCGTTCTGAAAACCCCCGCGCATCCTCAAAAGGGTTTGCTTCGCGGTACAACGCCACACGCCAACTCGCCCCGAAGACGCTTTGAGCGTGGTCCGCGCAGGACACCGTGTATGCACGCACCACCCGGAGACGCAGTCGTATCGCCTGGAAACGAACGGAGGCAGGGATGACGCCGGACGACGTCGAAGAACTCGCGGACGCGCTCGACGCCGACGTTCCGGACGCCGCCCGAGAAGAGTTCGCGGCGCAGTTCGACGCCCAAGACGACTTACTCGCGCCGCTCGGAGACCTCGACCCCGCACCCGCGCCCGACCGCGACTGGTGGGCGCCCGAGACGGACGAGTACGGCGCGTGGCTCGCGCGCTGTGACATCGGGAACGGGAGCGGCCCGCTCGACGGCCTCGAAGTCGGCGTGAAGGACAACGTGGCGGTCGCCGGGCTACCGATGACGTGCGGGAGTCCGTTGCTTGCCGAGTTCACTCCCAGAGAAGACGCGACGGTGGTCACTAGATTGCTCGACGCGGGCGCGCGAGTCGTCGGGAAGACGAACATGGACGAACTCGCGTTCGGCGGGAGTCGGGAGACGATGCGGCTCAAAGTCACCGACAATCCGCGGAACACCGACCACCAGCCCGGGAGTTCGTCGGCGGGGAGCGGGGCCGCCGTCGCGGCCGGAGAGGTTCCGGCGGCCATCGGGTCCGACACGGGCGGGAGCGTTCGGTTCCCCGCGGCGTGGTGCGGCGTCGTCGGCGTCAAACCCACCAGGGGACTCGTCTCGCACACCGGGTTCGTCCAGTACGCGAAGACCCTCGACAACGTCGGCGTGCTCGCCGAGTCCACCGAGACGGCGGCGCGCGTCCTCGACGCCATCGCGGGCGAGGACCCCCGCGACGAGCGCACGCGCGGCACGACAACGGAGGCGTACGCTGACGCGACCCGCGACCCGCCCAGCGACCTGACCATCGGCCTCCCCGAAGAACTGTTCGGGAACGCGCCCCGGCTCGACGACCGGGTGCGGGACGCGCTCGCGGACCTCGAAGACGCGGGCGCGACGCTCGTGGACATCTCGATTCCCGACTTCGAGTACGCGATGCCCGCGTGGCTCGCCATCGGCATGAGCGAAGTCGCGGCGTACGTCGAGAACCGCGGCGTCAATCAGTGGCTGCTCTCCGACGCCGACCCCGACCTCGCGGACGCGCTTAACCGCGCTCTCGCCGACGAGGACGACGCGTTCGGGCCGCCGATTCTCGCCGCCCGCCTCTACGCGGAACACCTCCGACGCGACCGGCCGGCGGACCTCGCGCGCGCCCGCCGCGCACGCCGTCGCGTCACCGCTGGCGTGGACGACGCGCTCGCGGACGTGGACGTGCTCGCGTGTACGACCGTGCCGATGCTCGCGCCCGCCTGGGGCGACGACGTCGAAGACCTGTTCACGGCGCTCGCGAACACCGGGCCGTTCAACGTCTCCGGCCACCCCGCCGTCAGCGTCCCCTGCGGCGACGTAGACGGCCTCCCGGTCGGCCTCCAGTTCGTCGCGGACCGCGGTTCGGACGCGACGGCGCTCGCCGCCGCTGCCCGCTACGAAGCCCTCGGAACGAACGCTTATACTGCAGGAGGCGAATGAGTCAACCATGTCAGCTACTGATACACGTGACCGTATCACGGACTCCGGCCAGGGCGGGTTCTTGCTCGCGCTATCGGTCGGCGCGCTGCTGTTCGCGTTCGGTATCTCGATAACGCTGTTCGGCGTCACGACCACCTACCTCGTCACGACGATGGACAAAATCGGCGTCGTCGGGACCGGAATCGCGATGATAGCGGTGGGAGCGGCCGTCGTCTACGCCACGCTGTCGTAGAGGTGGCAGGCGACGTAGACGCCATCTACTTCTCTGTACTCCGGTTCCTCGGTTTCGCACGGGCTCGTGAACGCGTCTTCGAGCGTCGCGGCCGCGGCGTCCTCGTCACCGTCGACGATGGACGCTAACGCGTCGTCGACGATATTCGCGACTGAGTCGGCCGCGAACTCGCCGTCGAAGTAGCGCTCCCGGAGCGCGCCCGCGACGTCGCCGTCGTCCGCGTGGCGGCGCGCCGCGTCGACGCGGACCTTCTCGGACGCGAGGTCGCGCCGGAGGTCCATCAGCTCCCGGAACCGCTCCTGTTCGATGTCGACGTCCGCCGGCGGGATGACTTCGGGACACCGCGTGTGGAACCGACAGCCGCTCGGTGGGTCGCGCGCGGACGGCGTCTCGCCGGAGATGCTCGTCCCGTCCCGTTCGACGGTCGGGTCGGGGACGGGCACGGAGTCGACGAGCGCCCGCGTGTAGGGGTGTTTCGGGTCGTCGACGAGTTCCGCGGTGTCACCGAGCTCCACGAATTCACCGAGGTACATCACGCCCGTACGGTCACAGATGTTCCGCACGAGACTGATGTCGTGGCTGATGACGCCGTACGTGAGGTCGTGTTCCGCGCCGAGGCGTTCCATCAGCGTGAGGACGTTCGCGCGGATGCTCACGTCGAGCATCGAGACGGGTTCGTCCGCGAGGATGAACTGGGGGTCCACGACGAGCGCACGCGCGATAGCGACGCGCTGGCGTTCACCGCCCGACAACTGGTCGGGGAACCGCTGGAGGTACTCGTCCGCGGGCGACAGCCCGACTTCCTCCAGCGTCTCGCGGGCGCGGTCGACGCGTTCCGCGTACGTCGACTCGTCGCCGAGGAGGCTGATGGGTTCGAGGAGCGTCTGCTGGATCGTCATCCGCGGGTTCAGACTCTCGAACGGGTCCTGGAAGATGACCTGTGCGTCGCGGCGGAACGCCGTCTCGTTCCGCCGGCTGAGTTCGCCGAGGTCCTCCCCGTCGAACTCGATGGTCCCCGACGTCGGGTCGAGAAGTTTCAGGAGGAGTCTGCCGAGCGTGCTCTTCCCGCTCCCGGACTCCCCGACGACGCCGAACACCTCGCCGCGATTGATGGTGAAGTCCACGCCGTCGACGGCGCGAACCGGCGTCGCTTCGCGGCCGAGGATGGTGTCCACGAGGCCGCGGTCGTTGTCGAAGTACTTCGTGAGGTCGTCGACCTCGACGAGCGGGTCGCTCGTGGGCGCGCGTTCGACGCGTTCGGTCGCGCCACCCCACGTTTCGGGTTTCGCCGCCTCCTCACGGATACGATCCACATCGTCGACGTAGTGACACCGGGAGACGTGCCCGGGGTCGCCGGGCGCGTCCTGTGCCTCCGGATGTGCGGTCGCACAGTCGTCTGTGGCGAACGGACACCGGTCCCGGAACACACAGCCGGACGGCGGGTCCGTGAGGTCGGGCGCGGACCCCGGAATCGCGACGAGGTCGCGGTCGGGATCTTCGACGCTCGGGAACGAGTTCTTCAACCCGAGCGTGTAGGGGTTCGCGGGATTCGTGAAGACGTCTTCGACGGTCCCGCGCTCCATCAACTCACCTGCGTACATCACGGCGACGTGGTCGCAGACCTCCGCCATCACGCCGATGTCGTGGCTGATGACGAGGATGCTGAGGTCGAACTCGGTTTGAAGAGAGTCGAGTTCGTTCAGAATCTCGTCCTGCACGACGACGTCGAGCGCGGTGGTCGGTTCGTCCGCGATTATCACGTCCGGGTCGCAGGAGAGCGCCATCGCGATGACGGCGCGCTGCAGCATCCCGCCCGAGAACTCGTGGGGGTAGTCGTCTAATCGACCGGGGTCGAGTCCGAGGCGGTCGAAGAGGTCGGCGGCGTGTTCGCGCGCCGCCTCGTCGCCGCGGTCGGTGTGCAGTTTGATGACGTCGGTGATCTGTTTGCCGACGGTCGTCACCGGGTTGAGCGAGTTCATCACGTTCTGCGGGATGACCGCGACCTCGGACCACCGGACGCCGCGGAGTTCCGCGGTCGAGAGGTCGGTGAGGTCGCGGCCGTTCAACCGCACGCTCCCGCCCGTGATTTCGCCGTTGTCGTCGAGCAAGCCGACGAGCGACCGGACGGCGGTGGTCTTCCCGCAGCCGGATTCGCCGACGACGCCGAACGTCTCGCCGCGCCCGACCGTGAAACTCACGTCGCGCACGGCCTGGACGTCCGGGCCGTCGTCCATCCGGTACGTCACCGATAAGTCTTCGACTTCCAGCAGTGCCTCCGTCTCTCGTTCCGCTTCGACTGTCACGCTCATGACTGTCCTCCGGGGTTCATCACGTCTTCGAGGCTGTACCCGACGAAGTAGAACGACGCCGCGAGCAGCGCGATCATCAGGCCGGGCGGCACCAGCCACCACCACGCCGTGTAGACGTAGCCTTCGACCTGAATCCACTGCAGCATCACGCCCCACGACATGTTCGTGAAGTCGCTGAACCCGAGGAACGCGACGCTCGCCTGAATGAGGATGGCGAACGCGGCGTCCTGAGCGAGGTAGACGAACCCGAGCGGCAGGACGTTCGGGACGATGTGGCGGAACATGATGCGGAGGTCGCTCGCACCGCTCGCGCGCGCCGCCTCCACGAACGGTCGCTCGGAGAGCGACAACACCTGTCCGCGGATGACGATGGCGTTGTTCAGCCACGACTTCACCACGATGGCGAGGATGAGGTTCGTCGTCGACATCCCGCGCACGAACACGAGGACGATGACGAGCGGCAGGAACGGCAGCGCGTAGAGGATGTCCACGACGCGCTGGATGCCCTCGTCGACCCACGTGTTCGAGTAGTAGCCGCTGATGATGCCGAGCGGCACGCCGACGAGCGAGGACAGGATACCCGCCGCCAGCCCGATGTAGAGCGCCGTGCGGCTCCCGTAGACGAGCTGGGTGAAGATACCGTGTCCGAGGCTGTCGGTGCCGAGCGGCGCGAAGAACGGGTCGCCGAACGCGGGCGGGTGCGGGTGGCTGCCCGCCTGTTCGAACGTCGGGTTCTCCGGGAGCGCCGTCCAGTCGAGCGAGTGCGGCGCGATGTGCGGCGCGAACACCGCCATCAGCGAGATGGCGGCGAGTATCACGAGCCCGATGACGCCCACCGGGGACTCCGTGAACTGCCCCCACGTGCGCGAGAGCCCAATCTTCCAGGGGACGAGACGGTCACGCACCCGGTCGAGCCGGGAGTGGTCGCTCGTCGCCATCAGTCGGTCCCTCCGAATTCGATGCGTGGGTCAATCATCGTGTAGACGATGTCCGTGAGCAGGCGTAGTGCGACGATGAGCACGCCGAGAACGAAGAACGCGGCGAGCGCCGTCGGGAGGTCCTTCGCCAACACCGCGTCGACGAGGAGTTTCCCGATGCCCGGCCACGAGAACACCGTCTCGACGATGACGCTCCCGTCGATCATGAACGCGATACCGATGATGGCCTGCGTCACCACCGGAATCAGGGCGTTTCGCGCGCCGAAGCGCGTCATCACCGCGGACTCGGGGTAGCCCTGCGCGCGAGCGAAGTCCACGTAGTCCGCGTCCACGACGTCCTGCATCGTCGTCCGCATGACGAGCATCGGGCCCGCCCAGCCGATGAGCGCGAGCGCGAGCATCGGCAGCGTCAGGTGGAGGACGAGGTTGACGACGCCGTCCACCCAGCCGTACTCCGTGACGAACGGCGGGAGCATGTGGCCGCCCGGCAGGACGCCGAGTTGGTTCGAGAACACCCAGATGAGGATCCAGCCGAGCCAGAAGAATGGGATGCTGTACAGGGTGAGGCCCGCCATGAACCCGCCGAGGTCGAGTTTACCGCCGCGGTTCCACCCGAAGTACGTCCCGAGAATCGTCCCGAGGCTGTACTGGAGGACGAACGCGGGGACGAACAGGATGAGCGTCGGCACTAACCGGTCGAGGATGCGCGAACTCACGGGTTCGAGCGTGGTGACCGAGTAGCCGAAGTCGCCCACGAGATAGTTCGTCATGAAGTTCACGTACTGCTCCCAGAGCGGGGCGTTCAGCCCGAATCGGGCTTCGAGGTTCTGTATCTGCTCCGTGGTCATGCTCGGCCCGACGAGCTGGTCGACCGGACTGCCCGGCATCGCGTGCAAGAGGGCGAACAGGAGTGTCGCAATCGCGTAGATAGTGACAGCACTGATTCCGATCCGCCGGAGGAGGTACCGTCCAGTTATCCGTGCCATATAGTCTGTCGCGTCACCGTAGGGTTACTGTTTCTTGTGAACGTTGACGTACGTCCAGGGGTTCTGCGAGATGCCACCGGGCATCTGAATCCATCCGTCGTAGTCGTTCGACGAGGCGTGCAGGCGGTTCGGGTACTCCGTGATGAGCGCCGGCATGTCCTCGTAAATCTGTGCGAGCGCTTCCTTCGCGTACTGCTTCTGTTTCTCGTCGGCGTACGTGCTGCCGACCTTCTTGATGAGGTCGTCGGCGTTGCCGTACCCCATCGGGTTGAGGTGGAGTGCTTCCTTGTTCGACTCCATGTCGGCGCGGTTGCTCGCGAGCCAGAAGCTCAGGTAGAAGTGCGGCTTCGGCATGTACACCCAGCCGGACTCCCACATGTCGAAGTCCTCCTGCCCCCAGACGAGCGGGGTCTGGCTGTTCTCCGCGACGGGGTGTTGTTCCGTCGGGATACCGACTTCGTTCAGGTTCTCGACGAACCGAGCGCACGCCCGAGCGATGACGGGGCTCGCCGACGGCGGCGTCATCATCATCTGGAGCGGGCCCTGACCGGCGTTCCCGTCGTTGTCCGTGTGGGCGTCGGTGAGGAGTTCGCCGTCGATGCGGATCTCCTTGTCACCGGTGACCTGACTGGACTTCACGGACCCAAAGGAGTACGTGTGGTCGCCGTCCGCGTTCTCGAGGAACGACCGAACCTTCTCCACGTCGAGTTCGCCGCTCTCGGTCTTGTACGGTCCGTGCGGGATGGGTTCGTCGAACGAGTCCGGCCGCCACGGGTCGTACGTGTTCGCCGCGGCGTAGTCGCCGGCCGTCGAGAGGCCGCGCCGGAGCGTGTTCACGAGGTACTTGAACGGGTAGACGAACCCGAGACCCTGGCGGAACGCCTTGTCGTCGAACGGGACGCGACGCATGTTGTACGCGATGTAGTTGTAGCCGCGCGTCGCGGAGTTCCACACCGTCACGCTGTCGCTGTCCTGCAACTGGAACGCCCGGTTCGGCGTGATGGAGTCGTAGGTCAGGTCGACCTCGCCGTTCTTCAGGCCGTTGATGAGCGAGGTCATGTCACCGTACACGAGGAATCGGAGTTTGTCCACGTACGGCCCCTCGCTGAGTTCGTCCGGGAACGCGTCCGGGCGCGCGGTGAGTTCGTACCAGTTGTCCGCGTCCTGCGCGGTCCACTCGAAGCCGCCCGCGCCCGGAATCTTGTCGGGCGAGTACTTCGTGTAGTCGTCGACGTCCTTCCAGATGTGTTTCGGGAGGATCGGAACCGCGAACACGCCGGTGTCCGGGGAGAAGACGGCCGCCGTCTCGTTCGCGAGTTTGAACTTGATGGAGTAGTCCCCGGTCTGCTCCAGGCTCTCCAGGTTCCCCGTGTTCCCCTCGTAGCGGTGTCCCTCGTTCTCCATGAGGTAGTTGAACGTGAACGCCACGTCCTCCGCCGTGAAGTCGGGGCCGTCGGTCCACGACAGCCCCTCCGTAATCTTCGCCGTGCCTTTCAGCGTGTCCGGGTCGAACTCCCAGTCGCTGAAACCGTACGCGGTCGTCTCGTTGGGGTTGTTCGGGTCCCGTGCGGTCGGGTAGACGAACAACTGGTCCATGATGGCGAACGCCGCCGAGTCGGAGATGACGAGCGGGTTGAACCCGCGCGGCGCGTTCGTCAGTCCGATGACCGGCTTTCCGCCACGGGGGACGTCTCCCGACGCGGTGCCTTCACCGGTCGTCTGCGTGGTCCCCCCGTCGCCACCATCGTTCGTGTTCTGCGTCGTCGTGTCACCGCCACCGCTGCATCCAGCGAGGCCGACAGCGCCGCCCACCCCGAGATATTTCAGGAGTGTCCGCCGCTCAGCCCTATCACTACCGTTACTCTTTGCCATGCTAGCGGACCTCACTTTCGGGGGATGGAACATAAACCTTCGTTATGAGGGGAAGCCTGCGCGTAACCGAGTTACCGCAGGTGGGCGTCGAACCAGTCAGCCGTCCGCCGCACCGCGTCACGGCGGTTCTCCGCGTCGCGGAAGCCGTGGCCTTCGCCCTCGTAGATGGTCGCGTCGAAGGGCACGTCCGAGTCCTCGAAGAAGTCGATGAGTTCCTCGGCCTGATTGATGGGGACGCGGAGGTCGTCCGCGCCGTGCAGGACCGCAAGCGGCGTCGTCACGTCGTCCAGCCGCCAGTGACTCGACGCACCGTGGTAGCGCTCCTCCTGTTCTTCGGGGGTGCCGCCGAGGTCGCGCTCGGTGAGCAGGCGGCCCACGCGGTCGACCTCCTCGTAGTCCGTGAACTGGTTCACGACGCCGTACCACTCCACCGCGGCGTCCCACACGTCGGGGTACTGCGTGATGGACTGCATCGTCATGAATCCGCCCCACGACCCGCCGTAGATGCCGACCTTCTCCGTCGTGTACGGGAGGTCGCGGACGAACCGCGCGGCCTCGCGGGCGTCCTTCACCTCGCCGCCCTCCCAGTCTTTCATCGAGAGCTCCTGGAACGGCCGACCATAGCCGCCGCTCCCGCGGAAGTCGATGCCGACGACGACGAACCCGCGCGCCGCGAGGTACTGCTCGATGGGGTGCCAGCCGTTCCCGAACTGGAAGTGCGCGCCCCCGTGGACCTGCACCAGCGCGGGCGCGGGGTCCTCGGGCGTCACGTCATCGGGCTTGTAGACGTACGCGTTCACGTACATCCCGTCGAAGGACTCGTAGGTGACGTTCTCCGGGACGACGACGCCCTCGGGCGTGTCGGGGTCGCGGAGCGTCTGTTCGTTCCCGCCAGCGACGGGGAGCGTGCGCGGGTGGTTCGGCTGGTCCTGCGCGGCGTAGACGAATCCGAAGCGCTCGCCGTCCGGGGAGAGGTGGACCGGGCCGGCGCCGAACACGCCGTCGTGGACGGTGACGCGCGAGGTCACGCCCTTCGCGTCGCTGTCGTCGTGCAGGAGGACGGCCTCCAACTGCTGGGTGCCGCGCTCCCGGACGGGATAGTAAATCTTGGAGCCGTCCGGCGACCAGAGCGGATTCTGGACGTTGTACTGGTGGCTCGCCTCCACGGGGTAGAGTTCGCGAGTCCCCGTATCGAGGTCCACGACGTGGAGGTCCTCGGAGTGGCGGTACCACGGTTCGGCGACCCGTTTCGCGAAGAACGCGACCCGCTCGCCGTCCGGACTCCACGTCGGCACGCTCGTCACCGACAGCCCCTTCGTGAGTTGTTCGTCCTTCCCGCTCGCGAGGTGCGTGATGTGAGCCTCGTCGGCCCAGTCGCGGCCGTCCCAGTCGTCGGCGGAGATGTAGCCGATGCTCTCGCCGTCGGGACTCCACGTCGGCGCCCAGCGCTTGTCGTCGTGCGGGTTCGCGCCGTCGGTGACGCGTTCGAGGTCGCTGCCGTCGGCGTCGACGGTCCAGACGTCGTTGTAGTCGCCGCGCCCCGAGATGAACGCGATGCGGTCCGAGTCGGGTGCGAACCGGGGTTCGGAGTCGAACGCGTCGCTCGGCGCGGGCGCGGACTCTTCTCCAGTTTCGGTGTCGTAGACGCGCACGTCGCCCTCGCGGGTGTACGTGAGTTTCGTGCCGTCGGCGTTCCAGTCGACGCGCCCCCAGCGGCCCGAGATGCGGTCGTCGAAGGCGACGATTCGCTCGGATGCGTCGATGTCGTCGCGGTACTCCCAGACGGTGTCGGACCCGGTTTCGCGCTCGACGTAGGTCAGGCGGTCGCCGTCGTCCATCGGTCGCCACGTGACGCTCACCGCGTCGGCGATGTTCATCACGTCGGGGTTCGACGTGTCCACCATCAGTTCTCACCTCCCGTTCCGGGGCCGAACTCTATCTCGTCGAAGAACTCTCGCACCCGGTGGAGGTACTGGTCCTGCTGGTCGAGGTTCGGCGAGTGCCCGGAGGACTCGTAGACGACGAGTCGGGAGTCGGGGAGGAGGTCGGCGATTTCGACGCTCGCCTCCGGGGGCGTTATCCAGTCGTGTCGGCCGACGGTGACGAGCGCGGGCGTGTCGACGTCGGGCAGGCCGTCCGTGTAGTCCATGTTGGGGTACTCCTCGGTGAACATCTGGTTGTGTGTCTCGTAGTGGAAATCGAGCGATTCGACGGACTCGGCGGCCGCTTCGGCGTCGAATTCGCTCATGTCCGGCGCGTACAGCGGGAGCATCCCGAGCCACACGCGCTCGAACTCCTCGTCGGAGCGCACGTTCCCGTCCATCACGCGACTGAACTCCTCCCACGAGATGTCGGGGATGTCGAACTCGTAGGACTTCATCTCGTCCCACGACTCGCGGGCGTTCTCCCACGCGTTCTCCTCGTACTCGCCGGTCGGCGCGGTGTCGCGGAGGACGAACCCGGCGAGGTCGTCGCCGAATGTGGTCGCGTACTCCTGCGTGATGAACCCGCCGTACGACCCGCCGATGATGACGATTTCGCCGAGGTCGAGTTCCTCTCTGAGCCCTTCGACGTCGGCCGCGTACTGCGCGTTCGAGTAGGGTTCGGTGAGGCTCGACTGACCACAGCCGCGGTGGTCGTAGACGACGACTTTGTAGTCGTCCGCAAGCGGTTCGTACGCCTGTTTTCCTTTCTGGTGGTCGCTGATTCCGGGGCCGCCGTGGAGGATGACGATGGCGTCGTCGTTCTCCTCCCCGAGGACCTCGTAGTACAACTCCGCACCGTTGACTTCTGCGTACATTGATAGCGTGTTCCGTGACGTGGACTGCGTGAATCGGCGGCAAAAGGGTTGTGAACCCGGCCAAACGGACAGGGCGGGTGTGGATTGCAGAACTCGTTCTGTGATTTCGGCACCGGCCCGAGGATTCGCCCCTCAAATTAACACACTTAGGGTGTTAATTTGGCAGGGAGGAGTCGGCGTTTCTGCAAGCGAGACTGCGTATCTATGTTAACGAGTACCAAAGAGGGTTAGAGGTCGACCGACGCCCACGTGTCGAGTTCCTGAATCGGGAACCCGAGGTCGGCCGCTCGTTCGGGATGCGTGGCGACCAGCACGTAGTCGGTCGCTTCCGCGAAGTACTCGATGAGTCGGCGCGCGCGCTCCGTGTCGAACGCCCCCACCGAATCGAGGGCGAGCGCCGGAACGCGGGACGGCACGTCGTACGTCACACAGCCCGCGAGCCCCAGAACCAGTCCGATGAGTTCGCGCTCGGACTCCGCGAGGTGGCTCACCGACTCGTGCTGGACGGTCCCCTCGACTTCACGCGCGACCACGAGGTCGAACTCGCCGTCGAGCCAGACGCGCTGGATGCGCTCGAACCCGAGCGCGTCCACGAGGTCGCTCATCGCGCCGTTGAACGACTCGCGGAGTTCGCGCTCCGTGTTCTCGATGCGGTCCGTGAGCGCCGCTATCTCCTCGCCGAGGTCCGCGACGCGGGCCTCCGTCTCCTCCAGTTCGGCGACACGGGACTCCAGTTCGTCGCGGCGTTCGTGCAGCCGCGCGAGTTCGTCGCGCGCCGACTGCACGGACGCGCGCGTCTCCTCCAGTTCCGTCGTCAGGTCGTCCGCCTCGTCGACGTACTCGCGCTCCCGTTCCGCGATTTCTTCCGACACCTCCTCGATGCGCGAATCCAGCTCGCGAAGTCGCTCGCGCTGCGTGGACAGCGACTCCTGTCGCTCCGCGAGCGTTCCCTCCACGTCCCGGAGTTCGCCGCTGAGTTCGCGAACGCGCGCCTCCGCGTCCGTCGCCGCGTCCAGTTTCGCCGCCACCTCCTCGACCGCGGGACGGTGTTCCTCGACGGTACTCCGGTCGGCCTCCACGAGCGATTCGAGGTCGGAGAGCGTCTCCTCGAACGCGTCCGCCTCGGCCGGCCGCCCGCACGTCCAGCAGACGAACTCGTCGCCATCGATGCTCGACGTCTGACCGAGCGCGCCCGCGAACCCGCCGTTCAACATCTCGCGATTCGCCGTCAACACGGACTGGAGGATGTCCACGCGCTCTTCGCGTTCCGCCACCCGGCGCTCCAACCGCTCCTTTTCGGCCTTGAGCGCGTCCACGTCGTACTCGTCCACGTCGGCCTCCGCGTCCGCGACCCGGTCGACGAGTTCGTTCCGGCGGTCTTCCAGTCGTTCGATGGCCGACTCGGTGCTCTCGACGCGACGCCGCTGTTCGTCTCGCTCCGAGACGAGGTCCGCGTGTTCGGCGCGCAATTCGGCCAGTTCGTCGTCGGATTCGACCGACGCCGACCGCTCTTCGCGCAACGCCTCGAGGTCCGCTTCTAACTCCTCTATCTCCGTTCGCTTCTCCGTGATGTCCGCTTCCACCGCCGCGAGCGCGTCGGGCGCGTCCGCGAGTTCGTCGAGGTCCTGCTGGAGGGACTGCTTCTCCGCGACCTTCGCGGAGCGCTCTGCTTCGAGCGCCTCGACGTCCATCGGCGCTTTCAACGCGTCGGCGAACGACCCGCCGTTTCGCACCGCGGCGCGCAACTCGTTGAACTCCAGGAGCGCCGCGAACGGCGCGAGCGCGTCCGCGTCGGCGTCCGCGTCCGCGAGCCACGGTTCGCCCGATACGGACAACCCCGTTCCCGCGCGTTCCGCCGTCCGAGTGACGGACCGCTCGTCGGTCGACAGCGTGACTTCCGCGGTCGTCGCGCCACTGCGAAGTGGCACGTCGTCACGGCCAAGTGCGAACGCGAACGCGTTCAGGAGGGATGTTTTGTTCGACGCGTTCGGTCCCGTGACGAGCGTAACCCCATCGGAGAACGAAATCGTGAGCTCATCGATACCGCCAACGTTGCGTACGTCTAATTCGAGCGTCATTGGTTGCAGTGACAAACGTATCCGCGTCGGAGCGCGCGTTCGACCGGGACGCGCGTCCGACAGTCCTCGCACTCGACTTCCACGGTCGCGTGAACGTCCACGCCCCCACCCGCATCGAGTCGTCCCTTCGACCTGAGCGAGGAGACGGCTTCGGCCGCTTTCGACTCGGCGTGGTCGGTGGCGATATCGAGCGCGTCGCCTTCCCAATCGGTCGATTCGGCTTCTCGTTCGAGGCCGAGACAGTCAGTGAGGTGGGTGCGGACGACGCCGTAGGAGACGAAGTCGCCTTCGAGGTCGTCGATGGGAACGCCCTCGCCGCGGAGGACGTTTCGCACCTCGTCGGCCGTGGCGTCGTCGGCGCAGAGGCGGTCGTACTTCGACTCGGCTTCGTCGCCGAGCGTCTGGAGGCCCGCGCGGTCCATCGCGTTCCGAAGCAGTGTGACGTTCAACCACTCAGCGAGCGCGCGGTAGCCCTTCCGACGGTCCCGGTCGGCCGTCCACTGGTCCACGAGACGGTCCTCGTATCCGGTGAGGCCGTACTCGGTGAGGACGCGGCAGACCTTACACCCGTGCTCGCTCATTCCCTGACGGTATCATAGGCCACCCTATGAATGTTGAGGAATCGGTTATTCTTCTGACTTCTCTGGGGTCATATAGTAGTCGTCGAGGTTGCTCTCGCGGTCCGTGACCACGATGTAATCGACGCGCTCGACTGCGTCGTGTTCTTCGACCGACGTGACGAGTTCGTCGATGTCGCGGAGCGTCGGCGCCATCCCCACCGCGTAGACGTCGTACGTCCCGATTCCGCGGACCACGTGCCAGAAACGCATGTCCGCGAGCATCTCGAACGTCTCGTCTTTCGCGCCCGGTTCGTCGACCGCTTCGACGGCGAGACGGGCGATCTCCCAGCTCACGTCCTCCGGGTCGAGCAGGAAGAACACCGTAGTGGAGTCGAGGAGTTTCGTCACCCGATACCGAATCCCTTCGCTCGACATCTCGTAGCCCGCCTCGTTCAGTTTCGCCGCGATCTCCGAGTACGGAGCGCGCGGGTCCGCGCCGAGGATTTCGAGGATGAGACTATCGATGTCGTCGACGTTCTCGAAGCGGGAGTCGTCCATGGGCGTAGTCGGTCGCGAACGCTCTTCAAGCAAAGGGTGTCGGGGCGGAAGTAGTGGAAGTGGTGCGGTGACAGACTATACTATCCGGTGGCCCCGACACTCATACCCACGTCAACGACTTACATAGAGACGCGGTATCGCGACAATCTTGCCGGAAGACAGAACCTAAAGCCCCCACTCAGCCGATATAATTAAGCGCTGGGGGAGAATCTATACACGTAGCTTCTGCTATAGCGACCTGTTCGATACCGACTCCGAACAAAAATATCGCGCCCGTCCGCGGCGGTTCTACGCGGACGCCTCGTAGCCCGCGTCCTCGACCGCCGCGACGAGGTCGTCGACGGACGCGTCCCCCTCGACCGTCGCGCTCTCCGTCTCCCGGTCCGCGCTCGCGGACGTGACGCCGTCGAGGTCTTCGAGCGCGTCCACGACGGTCTGTTCACAGCCGCCACAGCTCATCCCGCGTACGGTGATCGTCGTCATCGCGTAGTCGTACTCACGCGACGCTTTTCCCGATTTCCCCTCCGCATCTTCGACGACCGGCCACGAAAACCTACGAAAATAAACCCACCTCATTCAATGCGTTTAGCCTATCAAACGGCATTATTCTCGCCCCTGACTGATTTATTCCGTCTCTAAGCTTCGCTCCCGCTCGTTTTCCGGCGCTTTTGGTTTTGTATCGAAGGCGGTTCCGGGGGTAGGGAGTGGGAAACCAGTGAGAAGTCACAAAAACGATGCGGCCGTACCAGTTGATATGACCCGTATCGCTCACGTGGACATCACCGGAATGAGCTGTGCGAACTGCTCGGGAACGGTGGAGTCCGCGGTGGGGTCGCTCGACGGCGTGTCGTCCGTGAACGCGAACTTCGCGACGGACGAGGCGACCGTCGAGTACGACCCCGACGCCGTGTCGCTCGCGGCTATCTACGACGCTATCGAGGACGCTGGGTACACGCCCGTGAGTGACACCGTGTCCATCGGCATCGCGGGGATGAGTTGTGCGAACTGCGCACAGACGAACCGGGAAGCCCTCGAATCGCTCCCCGGCGTCGTGGCGGCCGACGTGAACTACGCCACCGACGATTCGAACGTTCGGTACAACCCGAACGACGTCTCGATGGACGCGCTCTACGACGCCATCGAGGACGCGGGCTACGAACCCATCCGCGAAGACGAAAGCGACGAGAGTGAGGTGGACGCGCGCGAGGCCGCTCGTACCGGTGAACTGCGCCGCCAGCGCCGTCTGACGATATTCGGCGCGGTGCTCGCCGCGCCCCTGCTCGCGATGCTCGTCGAACACCTGTTCTTCCCCACCGTGTTGCCCGACGCGGTGTTCGGTATCGGTCTCGGCTGGGTGATGTTCGCGCTCGCGACGCCCGTCCAGTACGCGCTGGGCCGCGAGTTCTACGAGAACGCGTACAACGCCGTCGTGAAGAACCGCACGGCGAACATGGACGTCCTCATCGCGCTCGGGTCCTCGACGGCGTACGTCTACTCCGTCGTCTCCCTCCTGGGCGTGCTCCCGAACGCGGGCCTCTACTTCGACACGGCGGCGCTCATCCTCGTGTTCATCACGTTCGGGAACTACCTCGAAGCCCGCTCGAAGAGTCAGGCGTCGAGCGCGCTCCGCGAACTCCTCGAACTCGAAGCCGACACCGCGACGGTCGTGCGCGACGACGGCACCGAGGAGGAGGTCCCGCTCACGGACGTGGACGTCGGCGACCGGATGAAAGTCCGGCCCGGCGAACGCATCCCGACCGACGGCGTGGTCGTGGAAGGCGATTCGGCGGTCGACGAGTCGATGGTCACCGGCGAGTCCGTCCCCGTCTCGAAGGAACCCGGCGACGAAGTCGTGGGTTCGACCGTGAACGAGAACGGCGTGCTCGTCGTGGAAGCCACCCGGGTCGGCGAGGAGACCGCCATCCAGCAGATCGTGAAGCGGGTGAAAGAAGCCCAGAGCCGTCAGCCCGACATTCAGAACGTCGCCGACCGCGTGAGCGCGTACTTCGTGCCCGCGGTCATCCTGAACGCGCTGTTCTGGGGCGGCGTCTGGTACGCGTTCCCCGACGCCCTCTCCGGGTTCGTGAACTGGCTGCCGCTCTGGGGGCTCGTCGGCGGCGGCCCCGTCTCAGTGGGGGTCTTCGAGTTCGCGGTCGTCGTGTTCGCGTCCGCGGTGCTCATCGCGTGCCCGTGCGCGCTCGGCCTCGCCACCCCCGCGGCGACGATGGTCGGCACCACCATCGGCGCGAAGAACGGCGTCCTCTTCGAGGGCGGCGACGTCCTCGAACGCGTCACCGAGATAGACACCGTGGTGTTCGACAAGACCGGCACGCTCACCGAAGGCGAGATGGAGATGACGGACGTGGTCGCGCTCTCCCAACTGCCCGACGGCGGCGCGCTCGTCGAACGGGAGAACGAAGCGCGCGACGAATCCTTCGTCCTTCGGATGGCGGCGAGCGCCGAACGCGGGAGCGAACACCCGCTCGCGACGGCTATCGTCGACGGCGCACGAGCGCGCGGCGTCGACCTCGCGGAACCCGACGACTTCGAGAACGTCCCCGGGAAGGGCGTGAAAGCGACCGTCGACGGCGAACGCGTGCTCGTCGGGAACCGCGCGCTCCTCGAAGACGCGGGCGTCGACCCCGCGCCCGCGGAGTCCGAACTGGAGCGCCTCGAATCCGAGGGGAAGACCGCGATGCTCGTCGCCGTCGGCGGCGACGTCGTCGGCCTCGTCGCGGACGCGGACACCGTGAAACCCTCCGCGAAGGACGCCGTGAGCGACCTCTCCGCCCGCGGCATCGAGGTGTGGATGATGACGGGCGACAACGAGCGCACCGCGCGCGCCGTCGCCCGCGAGGTCGGCATCGACCCCGACCACGTCCGCGCCAGTGTCCTCCCCGACGACAAGGCCGACGCCGTCGAGGAGATTCAGGCGGGCGGCCGCTCCGCGATGATGGTTGGGGACGGCGTGAACGACGCGCCCGCGCTCGCCGCCGCGTCGGTCGGCACCGCCATCGGCTCCGGCACCGACGTCGCCATCGAAGCCGCGGACGTGACGCTGATGCGCGACGACCCGATGGACGCCGTGAAGGCCGTGCGCATCGGCGAGGGGACGCTCGCGAAGATACGCCAGAACCTCTTCTGGGCGCTCGGGTACAACACCGCGATGATTCCGCTCGCGTCGCTCGGCCTCCTCCAGCCGGTGCTCGCGGCGGGCGCGATGGCGCTGTCCTCCGTCTCCGTGCTGTCGAACAGCCTCGTCTTCCGGGCGTACACGCCGGACCACGACTACCGCCTCCTCGACTTCCTCCGCCGATGAGAGGGTTAGACGACATCGACCGCGAGATACTCGCGGCGCTGACGGAGAACGCGCGCACGCCGTACAGCGACATCGCCGAGAACGTCGACCGCTCCCCGCCGACCGTCGCCGACCGCATCGACCGACTGCGGGACCTCGGCGTCATCCGGCGGTTCACCGTGGACGTCGACCGGTCGAAACTCGACACCGGGACGCCCGTGTTCGTGGAGCTCGACGCGGAACCGGGCGCGGCGGACGCGGTCAAAGAGTCGCTCGCAGCGGCGAGCGCCGTCGAACGCGTCTCCGTCACCGCGGAAGGACGAGTGCTCGCGCACGCGTACGTCCCCGGTGACGTTCGCGCGTTCCTCGACCGAACCGTCGATACGGACCGCGTGCGGTCGATGGACGTCTCCTTGCTCTCGGAGACGGAGTGGACGCCGAGCACGGCCGACGTGTCGCTCGCCATCTCGTGCGCCGAGTGCGGGAACACCGTCACCGAGGAGGGAGAATCCGCCGAACTCGCCGGCGAAACCTACTACTTCTGTTGTTCGTCGTGCGAAGAACGGTTCGTCGCGCAGTACGAGGAGCTCGCGGCCGACGCCGCGGGCAAAACGCCCTAAAGACCGGGCCTCGTTAGCCCGAGATATGACGACGACGTTACGAGTCCACGACGTGACGTGCGACGGCTGTGAGCGAATCGTCCGAGACGCCCTCAGCGACGTTTCCGGCGTCTCGGACGTCGAATTCCTCGACGGTGAAGTGAGAATCAACGGGGACGCCGACGTCGACGACCTGCTGCGCGCGGTCGAGTACGCGGGCTACGAGGGCGAACTCGCGGGCGAGGAACCGGCCGAGGAATCGGGCGACGAGACTGACGAGGAAACGACCGAGGAGTAGTGGGTTACGTTCCGGTAACCGGATGACAGTGGCGTTACCGAGCGCCTAAGAGGGTGGCGTCCCTGTATCATAACTGACGATGGACGACGCCATTCACGACCTGCCGCCGAGCGCGAAACTCGTGCTGAAGGTTCTCGAATACAACGGTGGGTTGACGCAGAAAGAGATCGTCGAGAAGTCGCGACTCTCCCAGCGGACGGTCCGCGACGCACTGGACCGCCTGCAGGAGAGCGACCTCGTCGAAAAAGACATCTACATCCCGGACGCGCGTCAGAACCTCTATCGGCTCTCGCTCGCGGAGTCCGAGGCGGACGCGGAGGCAGAGCCGGAAGTCGAAGCCCTCCTAGACTAGCGACGCGGACTCGTCTTCCGCCGGTTCGAGGTGTTTTTGTCCCCACTCGGCGAGCGACCGCACCACGGGTTCGAGTGACTCGCCGAGTTCGGTGAGCGAGTACTCCACGCGGACGGGTTTGTCGTTCACCACGTCTCGGTTGACGAGACGTTTCTCTTCCAGGTCGTCGAGGCTCTCGGAGAGGACTTTACTGGAGATGCCGTCGACTTCGGTCTGGAGGTCGTTGAAGCCGAGCGCGCCGTTTCGGAGGAGTCGGTCGATGATGACCGGATGCCACTTCTTGCCGACGAGGGAGGCGGTGGCGGTTATCGCACACCAGTTGTTCCCGGCGCACCAGGTTGGGAGGCGGTCGGTGTCGCTCATAGCGGGGACAGGGCGGCCGCGCGGAAATACTTACCTCTTGTAACCTACTTACCCCTCGGTATCTTCGCCGTGGACGAGACGGTCCCAGCCGACGGCGTCCTCTATCTCCGCCACGATGGATTCGAGCGGTCCCTCGCCTCGCTGTTCGCCTTCCTCGTACGAGTCGCCGCGCTGGATGGCGTCGAACGCGACGTTGCCGTGCGGGTCGTAGTAGACGGGTTTGCCCTGCGTGTCGATGCCGACGAGTTCGGCGTCGTCGACGAGTTCCGAGTGTTCGAACGCGCCCTCGTGCGGGACGTCCTCCTCTGAGGTCACCATATTCCGGAAGTCCGCTGGCGCGCCCAAAATTCCGGTGGCCGCTCACAACTCGCCGGACGTCCCCTGTTCGCGCACGTCGTCGGCGCGCGCTCGAATCGCGTCGAGTTCTCCCTCGCTCTTGCGGTCGAGATGCCCGTACACCGCCGCGACCCGGTGGTTGTGTCGCAACCGGTCTTCGTGTCTGTCGAGGAAGTCCCAGTAGAGCGCGTTGAACGGACACGCGCCCTCGCCCGTCGTCTCGTCGGGGTCGTACCGGCAGTCGGCGCAGTGGTCAGACATCCGCTGGACGTAGTTCGCGCTCGACGCGTACGGTTTCGTCGTGAACGCGTCGGTGGCGTAGACGCCCATCCCGACGACGTTCGGCGTCGTCACCCAGTCGTAGGCGTCGACGTAGCCCGCGCGAAACCACGCGTTCAGTTCGGACGGGTCGACGCCGTACGTGAGCGCGAAGTTCGACTGGAGCATGAGCCGCTCGATGTGATGGGCGTACCCGCGGTCGCGGACGTTCCCGATGGAGTCGGAGAGACACGCCATGTCGGTGTCACCCGTCCAGTAGAACGCTGGGAGTCCCTCGTCGTGGCCGAGTTGGTTCGCGTCGGCGAGGCCCGGCATCTCGCGGCGGTACGCGTGTCGCACGAACTCCCGCCAACCCAAAATCTGGCGGACGAACCCCTCGACCGAGTGCAGTGGAACGTCGTCCCGTTCGTCGTACGCGGTGATGGCGCGTTCGATGACTTCCCGGGGGTGGAGGAGTCCGAGGTTGATGGCGGGCGCGAGGAGGCTGTGGTTGAGCGACCACTCGCCGTGGACGATGGCGTCCTGGTACGTTCCGAAATCGGCGAGGCGGCGGTCACAGAAGTCCGCGAGGGCGTCGAGGGCGTCCTCGCGTGTGACCGGCCACGCGAACCCGTCGAGGTTCCCCCACGTGTCGTACTCCCCGCGCACGTCCGCGATGGCGGCCTCGGTGACGTCGTCCGGCGGGTAGGCGGGCGGGTCGGGGAACTCGTAGTCCGCGGGCGGGGTTTCGCGGTTCTGCTCGTCGTAGTTCCACTCGCCGCCAAGCGGGTCGCCGTCGTCCATCAGGTAGCCCGTGCGCTCGCGCATCCACCGATAGAAGTCTTCGTGTTCCAACGGCCCGCCGTCGTCCCACTCGTCGAACGCGTCGACGCCGCAGAGGAAGCTCTCGTTTTCGACGAGTCGGAGGTCGCCGCTCGCGTCGGCAACGAGTTCGCGGAGTCGGTCGCCCGCGCCGTGACTCGCGGGTTCCATCGCCACCAGCGTCTCGTTCGGATGCTCGGAGAAGAACGCGTCGAGCGCGTCCGCGAAGGAGTGCGCGCGCTCGTAGATCACTTCGATGCCGTCGTCGCGCAGGTCGTCGCGGAGGTGGCGCATCGCGGCGAAGACGAGGGCGAGTTTCTGTCCGTGGTAGGGGTGGCGGGCGGCGAACTCGCGGGATTCAACCATGAACACGCGGTCCGGGTCGTCCGCGAGCGGGCCGTGCGTGCGGGAGAGTTGGTCGCCGAGCGGCCAGCCGGTCGTCATACCCACTGGACGGCCGGACGGGCCATAGTGACTGTGGCTATACAGGATTAAGTACCGGATGGCGGTACTGGGCGTATGGCCCTCCTCGACGACGCGACGGACGTAGTGCGAAGTCGCCCCGAACTCGCACTCGCCCCCCTGCTCGTGACGTTCCTCTCGTTCGACAAACTCGCGCGCGCGGCCTCGGCCCGCGTGCACTTCGGCGTGAAGTTTCCGTTCCCGCCCGCGCTCGGGACGCTCTGGTCGTTCGTCTCACTGCCGAACACGGGCGGGGGCGTGCAAGTGAGCGTCTTCGGACTGCTCGCGCTCGTCGTGTCCGCAATCGTCGCCGCGGGCTTCCTCGGCGCGGTCGCGTCCGAACTCGGCTACACCGACCGGAGCGCACTCGATGCGGCGTTCTCGCGCGCGCTCCCCGTTCTCGGCGTCCAGATAGTCACGTTCGTCGTCGGTATCGCGGTGTTCCTCCCCGCGCTCGTCTTCCCGCCGCTCTTCGTCATCGTGTTCCCGGCGTCCATCCTCGTCGGCTACCTGTTCTACGGCGCGCCCTACCTCGCCGTCCTCGACCGCGGGACGTTCGACGCGCTCTCGGAGAGCGCTGACCGCGCGCTCGGCGGCGGCCGCTACTTCGAGTTCGGCGTCGCCTACTTCGCGCTCGCCGTCGCGGCGTCCATCCCGCTCACGTTCCTCGCGACGAACGCCGGCGTCATCGGCGTCGTACTCGCGGCCGCGCTCGTGGCCTACCCCTCGTATCTCGGGAGCGCCGCGACGATGGTCGTCGTCGCCGAACCGACCGAGTAGCGCGGCGGTTTTATTCGAGCGTCCGCTACGAGGAGTGTGGAAAACGTCACCGACAGGACGAGCAACCCGTTCGGCATGAACCCGCCCCGCGAGCGCGTGGTTCCCGGGTACGGCGACGCGAACGCGGACTTCCACGTCGTCGGCGACCACCCCGGCGTCCACGGCGGCGAGCGTACCGGCGTACCGTTCACCGGTACCGAGAGCGCGGCGCGGTTCCAGCGCGCGCTCTCCGCCGCCGGCCTCGTGACGGAGCGCGGCGACGACCCAGCGGTGGAGAACCTCTTCCTCTCGTACGTCTACATGGCCGTCCCCGCGGACGGCGGGCCGACGGAGCGCGAGTACGGCGAACTCGAACCATTCTTCGACGCGGAGTTGCGCGCCATCACCGCCCACGTCCTCCTCCCGGTGGGCGAGCGCGCGACCGGCCACGTTCTCGAACACTACACCGCGAAACCCGCGGACTCGGTGGACCTCGACGCGTTGCACGGCGAGGAACTGCTCGGCGCGGGCTTCCTCGTCATCCCCGCGAAATCCCCCGCCGACTGGACCGACGAGGACGAAGAGACGTACGTCGCGGCGCTCCGCGACACCTTGGACCACGACTATCGGCGCGAGAGCGACCTCGGCCGCTTCCTCACCGGTCCCGACCCGTACCGAGTTCGCTGACCGACACCGGTTCAGCCCTCGGTCTGGTCGCGGAGTTCCGTTCGCCGAATCTTCCCCGTCACCGTCTTCGGGAGTTCCTCGACGTACTCGATTTCACGCGGGTACTCGTGGGCGGCGAGTTCGCCTTTCACGTGGTTCTGGATGTCCTCGGTGAGGCCGTCGCTCGCTTCGTGCCCCTCGCTCAGCGTGACGTACGCTTTCACGATGTTCCCGCGCTCGGGATGCGGTTTCGGGACGACCGCCGCCTCCGCGACGGCGGGGTGTTCGCCGAGCGACGACTCGACCTCGAACGGGCCGATGCGGTAGCCGGAGGAGAGGATGACGTCGTCCGCGCGCCCCTCGAACCAGAAGTAGCCGTCCTCGTCCATGGACGCGAGGTCGCCCGAGAGGTACCACTCACCATCGGGACCGTCGACGAAGCACGACGCCGTCTTCTCGGGTTTCTCCCAGTAGCCCGCGAAGAAACAGGGGTAGTCGCCGCGCTGTGCGATGACACCCGTCTCGCCGGCCGGCAGCACCTCGCCGGTGTCGGGGTCGACGACCGCCGCCTCGATGCCCGGCAGGGGTTTGCCCATGCTCCCCGGGCGGAGCTCCATCGTCGGGTAGTTGTTGATTATCATGTTCCCCGTCTCGGTCTGCCCGTAGGTGTCGTGGATGGTGACGCCGAGGCGGTCTTCGCCCCACTCCACCACGCCCGCCGAGAGCGGTTCACCGATGGAGAGCGCGTGTCGGACGTCGAGGTCCACGCCGTCCAGCACGTCCTCGCGTTCCCGGAGCATCCGGTAGGCCGTCGGGACGCTGAACAGCACGCTCACTGGGAACTCGTCCAGCAGGTCCGCCCAGTCGTCTGGGTCGAACTCGCCGTCGTAGACGAACAGCGGGACGCCCCAGAACCACGCGCCGAGCGTGTTGATGCAGCCGGTGAGCCACCCTAAATCACCCGTGCTCCAGTAGAGGTCGTCGGGCGTGAGGTCGACCGCGTACTTCTGGGTGGCGGCGACGCCCGCGACCCAGCGGTGGCGGTGCTGGACGCCCTTGGCGGGTCCGGTCGTCCCCGACGTGTAGTAGAGGAGAGCGTCGGTCTCCCCCGTCGTCTCCACCGCGTCGAAGTCCGGGCTCGCTGAGTCGACGGCCTCGTGATAGTCCACGTCGCCGTCCTGGCCGCCGCCGACGACGATGACGGTCTCGACCGACGGCGCGTCGTCGAGCGCGCGCTCGACGGTGTCGCGGTTGTCGCTCGTCGTGACGACGGCGGACGCGTCGCAGTCGTCCAGCCGATAGGAGATGCCGTCCGGGCCGAAGCGCTCGTTCACGCTCCCCCACACCATCCCGGCTTTCAGCGTGCCGACGAGCGCGACGTAGTGTTCGGGAATCCGGGGCATGTAGGAGAACACGCGGTCCCCCTCGTCGAGGTGGTCGGTGAGGACGTTCGCGAACCGACTCGATTGGGTCGATAACTCGGAGAACGAGAGGTCGCGTCTGCTGCCGTCTTCGCCCGCGTACCGGAGCGCGGTGCGGTCCGTGTCGGCGTATCGGTCCGCGCACTCGTGGGCGATGTTCAAGTGCTCTGGGGCGTCCCAGTCGGCCTCGTCGAAGATCTGCTGCCAGTCGAAGGACTCGCGGGCGGCGTCGTAGTCGGGGAGATTGTGTGCGGACATCAGGCAACAATTGTCACGAACGTACATAACAGTTTTTCCGCGTCGGAAAACGCCTTAACCTCCGAATTCTAACGTCCAGTATGCGTCAAATCCAGCTCGGGAACACGTCGTTCGAAGGGCGAAACAGCATCTACCTCTTCGACGGCGACGGCCCGACGACGCTCGTCGACACGGGCGTTTCGACCCCCGAGGTGGAAGCCCAACTGGTCGACGCGTTCGAAGACGCGGGTCTCTCGCTCGCGGACTTAGACCGCATCGTCCTCACGCACTTCCACCAGGACCACGCCGGCCTCGCGGGCTTCTTACAGGCTGAGAGCGGCGCCGACGTGTTCGTTCACGAGGCGGACGCGCCGCTCGTCGAACAGGACGCCGACGCCGTCGCGGAACTCGACGGCAAACAAGAAGAGTACTTCGTGGAGTGGGGGATTCCCGACGAAAAGCGAGCGGAGATAACGTCGTTCATCGGCCGCACGCACGACCTGCGCGGCGACCCCGCGGACGTCACGCCCGTCTCGGACGGCGACTTCATCGAGATCGGGCCGTACGAGGCGGAGGTCGTCCACCTCCCCGGGCACGCCGCCGGGCTCGCGGGGTACGCGTTCGAACGGGACGGCCGCCGGGAGGCGTTCCTCGGGGACGCACTCCTCCCGAAGTACACGCCGAACGTCGGCGGCGCGGACGTCCGCGTCGAACGCCCGCTCGCCACCTACCTCGACAGTCTGGGCCGTATCACCTCGTTGGACCTCGACCGCGCGTGGCCGGGCCACCGCGGCCCCATCTTCGCGCCGACCCTGCGCGCCCGCGACATCGCGGAACACCACGCAGAACGCACCCAGCGCGTCATCTCCGTCCTCGAAGACCGCGGGAGCGCGACGCCGTGGGAGGTCTCGGCCGACCTGTTCGGCGAACTCCACAACATCCACATCCTCCACGGCCCCGGGGAGGCGTACGCGCACCTCGACCACCTCGTTCACGAGGGCGTTGCCGAGCACGACGACGGCGAATACCGACTCGCCGAGAACACCGAGGACGTCGAGACCCCGGTCGCGACCGACATATAAAACCCTGATATTTCAAGCAGGTCGGTTTTCCGAGTAAGCGGCGTCGGTACACGTGCCTGCAGTCGCAGGCACTGTGCCTCTGCGACGGGAGCTCTCCCCCCTGCTCCCGTCCCCGTCGTCACCACCCGAGCGACCGCTCCGGTAGTCTCTTGGCCGCCGCCCGCGCAGTCGGAAGCGATGGACGTGGACGTCTCCGAAGACCGCTTGCGCGAGGACGTAGAAGCGAACGCCGCGTTCGGCGAGACCGAACCCGGACGCGGGCGCACGAACCTCACCGGGAGCGACGCGAACCACGCCGCGAGAGACCGACTCGTCGAGCGATTGGAGAACGCCGGACTCTCGGTGCGCGTCGACGCCGTGGGGAACATCGCGGGCCGGTGGACGCCGGAGAGCGCGGACCCCGACGCCGCGCCCGTCGCGGCCGGCAGCCACCTCGATTCGGTGCCGAACGGCGGCATCTTCGACGGGCCGCTCGGCACGTACGGCGCGCTCGAAGCCGTCCGCGCGATACAGGAGAGCGACCGCGAACCCGCACGCCCCGTCGAAGTCGTCTCGTTCACGGAAGAGGAGGGCGCGCGCTTCGCGTCGGGACTGCTCGGTTCGTCGGTCGCCGCCGGGGAGCGGTCCGTCGAATCCGCGCTCGAACTGGAAGGCGACGGGCGAACGCTCGCCGACGCGCTCTCCACCATCGGCTACCGGGGCGAGGGCGCGCTCGACGCGTCCGCGTGGGACTCGTGGGTGGAACTCCACGTCGAACAGGGAACGCGCCTCGAAGACGCGGACGCGGCGGTCGGCGTCGTCACCGACATCACGGGCATCACGCACTGCGAGGTCGGCGTCGAAGGCGTCGCGGACCACGCGGGCGCGACGCCGATGGCGGACCGAACGGACGCGCTCACGGCGGCGAGCGAGTTCGTGCTCGCCGTCGAGGACGCCGCGCGTGAGGCCGCCGCGGAGAACGGCACCGCCGTCAGCACGGTCGGCAGTCTCGACGTGTCGCCGAACGCGACGAACGTCGTCCCGGGCCGTGTCGAGATGGGCGTCGACGTGCGCGACGTCGACTACGACGTGATGAATGCCCTCGTCGAGGAGGCGCGCGACACGCTCACGACGATTGCGGCGGACAGGGAGGTCGAGACGACGCTCTCCCGGCCGTTCGACGTGCCGCCCGCGCCGATGGCCGACCGGGTGCGGGACGCCGCCCACGACGCGGCAGACCGCGGCGGCTACGACGCCCTCGACCTGCACTCGGGCGCGGCCCACGACTCGATGCACGTCGCGCGCGTCACGGACGCCGGGATGCTGTTCGCGCCGAGCGAGGGCGGTTTCTCGCACAGCCCCCGCGAGTGGACGGACTGGGACGACTGCGCGGCCGCCGTCTCCGTACTCGCGGGAACCATCGCGGACCTCGCGGGTGGGTCCGAGCGATAGATTCTTCCGGAGTTCGACCGTCGGAAGAGCCGTGCAAAGACGCGGTATCGGATTCCTCCTCGCGGCCGTCGGGTTCGCCGTCCTCTCCGCCGTCGTCCCGGAACTCGTCTCGCCGGACGCGACGGCTTTCGGCGTAGCGCTCACGCCCGTCGTGGAGAACACGTTACTCGCGCTGAGCGCGCTGAGCGCGCTCTCCGCGGCCTACGTCGTCATCCTCGACGCCCTCCTCGCGCGGACGCACGACCGCCGCCGGAAACACCGCATCCGCTCCGTCGTGCGCCTCGTCTTCCTCGTCGTCGGCGTCGTCCTCGTCCTCGCTGTCGTCACCGACCACTGGGTGCCGGCGCTCGTCAGCCTCGGCGTCGTCGGCGTCGCCGTCTCCCTCAGCCTCCAGCAACCCCTGCTCTCCCTGCTGGGGTGGTTCTACATCATGACGAAACGCCCCTATCAGGTCGGCGATCGGGTCGCCATCGGGGATTCGACGGGCGACATCGTGGACGTGGACTACCTCGTGACGACGCTCTGGGAGACCGGCGGCGAACTCGTCACGACGAACCAGCACTCGGGCCGCCACATCACCGTCCCGAACTCCGTCGTGCTGTCCGCGCACGTCGCGAACTACTCGCGCGACGAGTTCCCCTACGTGTGGAACGAACTCGCGATACAGGTCGCCTACGAGACCGACCTCGACTTCGCGCGCGCCCTCCTCCGCGAAACCGTCGACGACTACCTCGGCGACGAGATGGAGGAGAACATCGAACACTACCGGGAGATGCTCGCGGAGACGCCCGTCGAACTTGAGGTGAACGCGCGACCCACGGTGAACGTCAAACAAGGCGAGTCCTGGGTGGAACTGCGCGTGCGCTACCTCGTGAAACCCCGAGAGGGAACCCGCGTGCGCAACGAACTCTACGAGCGCATCCTCGCCGCATTCAACGACCACCCCGACCGGGTGGCGTTCCCGGTGGGACGCAACCGCTAAGGTCCTCGATATCCCCCTCCCGGGCATGCCCGACGTTCTCCCGACCGACGTACTCGCCGTGCTGGACGCCGGCACCACCGACCCCGACCCACTCCTCACCGAGATGGCGGCCCACGGCCGCGACCGCGGCTTCCCCATCGTCGGCCCCGACGCCGGCCGCCTCATCCGCCTGCTCGCGCGGTTCGCGGACGTCGAACGCGTCTTCGAGTTCGGGTCCGGGTTCGGCTACTCCGCCGCGTGGTTCCTCGGTGCGCTCCCCGACGACGGCGAAATCGTCCTCACCGAGTACGACGCCGACAACTTAGACCGCGCCCGCGACTTCCTCGCGCGCGCCGACAGCGACGCCACCGTCCACTACGAAGCCGGGGACGCGTTCGAGACCGTGGAGAACTACGACGGACCGTTCGACGCCGCGTTCGTCGACTGCGACAAGAAACGGTACCTGGACGCGCTCGACGCCGTGCGCCCGAAACTGACGGACGGAGCGCTCGTCGTCGCGGACAACGTTCTCGAAGGCCCCGTGACGCCGGGCGAGATGCGTGACGCGCTCGACGGACAGCCGCCGACCGACGCCGCGCGCGGCATCGGCGCGTACGTAGAAGCAGTGAACGAAGCGCCGTTCGAGACGGCTATCGTCCCCCTCGGCGAGGGACTCGCCGTCAGCCGATACAGCCCGTAACCGGCGTCTCGAAGACTGGTTCTCGAAAGACGAAACTTCCCTTAGTTCGCTCCACGGCGCGCGAGCAGGGCGACACCGACAAACGCCGCGAGTGCGACGCCGACGCCGAACCCGGGCGACCCGCCGGAACTCGACTCTTCGGTCGTCGTACTACCCCCGGCGGAGGCGGTCGTTCCGCTCTCGGAGCCGTCGGACGTGGTGGTCGCGGACGTCTCGGTCGTCGTCTGCGTGGACGTCTGTTCGGTCGTCTGCGTCGTCGTGGTCTGCGTCGTGGTCGTCTCCGTCGTCGTGTCGCTCGACGTCGTGACCGCGAGCGCGGCCGCCGTCTCGCCGCCGCTCGACTGCGGGTTCACGTCGAGGGCGACGTCGTAGGAGCCCTCAGAGTCCGGGTTGACGACGTCGCTGTACTTCACGACGACTTCGTCGCCGTCGTTCAGTTCGTAACTCCCGCCGAGCGTGATTTTGAGCGTCTTCCCGTTGTTGCTGGAGGAGACGCTGGAGACGTCGTCCGAGACGTTCACGTCGATGGTGTCGCCGGACGAGTCGTCGCCCCGGTCGATACCGATTTTCGCGATGTCCTCGACCGAGACGTTGCTCGCGTCGCCGGCGTCGTAGCCGACGGCGAACCCGTTCCACGACCCCGTGGCTTGCGAGCCGACGGTTTCGGTCGCGAGATGTGTGGAGGTCGTGCCGGGGTCGGCCGGCGTCGCAGTGATGGAACCGTTCGTTGCGGCCGCTGCCGTCCCGGCTATCGCGCCGGTGACGACGGAGGCGACGAGAAGCGCCGCGAGGAGAATACGTGTCCGTGCCATGTTGTGTTGCACTCAGACTGACAAGTGGGCCGCCTAAACCCCTTGGGGCCACCTCTCCGATTTCTGGGACGTCACGCCCTGTTACGGTATTCCTTGGCACGGTCGAGCGCGGCCTCTTCGTCCGGCTCGGTCGCGCGGTCGTACGCCTCGCCCTCGGGAGCCTGCGTGAGGCGGTCGTACGTCACGGCCCACTCGCCGCTCGCCGTTTCCCGCACCGAGACGACCGCGTATCCGTCCTCGCGCTCCCATCGCCGCCCCACTCGTACGTCAACTTCGGTCCACTCCATACCGGGTGCACGGATTGGAGGGACCTAACGCCCCGGATTACAGGTCGACATCGCGCCCGACGTCGTCCTCCGCGACCAGTTCGTACACGTGGTCGGCGACCGCGGCGTCGAACACCGCAGACCCCACGCTCAGCACGACCCGGACGCCAGCGTCGAACGACCCGTCGAGAGCGTCGGAGAGCGGGCGGAACGCGGTCTCGTCCATGTCCGCGGCGAGGGCGTCACCGGTTTCCGCCGCTTCGCTGGGAACGTCCGCGAACACCGCGGACGCCTCCCGGAGGATTTCTGGTGAGAGTTCCTGCATCTCGCTCGTGTACGCGCCGACGGCGACGACGACCGCGTCCCGGTCGAGCGCGTCCGCCGGAAACACGGGAGCGGTCGCGGTCGTCGCCGTTATCACCGCGTCGGCGTCCAAGACGGCGTCCCTGGGCGTTTCGACCGCCTCCGCGGGGACGCCCGTGTCTGACTCGATATCTCGCGCACACGCAAAGCGGGAGTCGCTCGGCGAGTAAATCCGCACGCGGGCGAGGTCGGTCGCCGCGTCGACGGCGGCGGCCTGCCAGCGCGCCTGCGTCCCCGCGCCGACCAGTCCGAGCGTCACCGGGCCGTCCGTGAGCGCGGCCACGGAGAGTCCGCCGAGACAGCCCGTGCGCGCGTTCGTGATTCGGTTGCCAGCGAGGTACGCGACGGGCGCGCCGGTGCGCGCGTCGGTGAGCGCTATCTGGGCGTTTACGGTCGGCCGGTCCTCGTTCCCCGGGTGGACGCTCGCGAGTTTCGTCGCGTAGCAGTCCGCGCCGTGGACGTACGCCGGCATCGTCAACCCGGTCCCCCACGGGTCGTCCCTGCCGTCCAACCCTTCGCCGACCGGGAAGTGCGGACGGTCCGGGCGTTCGACCGCGCCCGCGTCCTGCTTCCGAACGGCGTCCGCGACGACGGGAAGGACGTCGTCGACCGAGAGAACGGCCGCGACGTCCTCGTCGCTGAGTACGCGAACCATGGTGCCCTCTCGGTCACAACCATGGTAGGTCTTCCCCTCGTTCGCATCGACGACGTCCACGACCCCTCCGGTCGTGGTGGCGCGGAGACGGAGCGGACCGTCGTCTCATTTACCGCTGGAACCCGTTCCGTGGGGTATGCCACTACTCGCGTTCGAGACGGACTTCGCGGTCGAACCGGGGGACGCTGACGCGCTCTGCCGGCGTACGACCGAACTCTACGCCGACCACATGCGGACCGGCACGGACCACGTCGCCGTCGCGGTCCGCGACGACCGCCACCTCGCGCTCGGCCGGAGCGTAGACGGCCCCCACGTCTTCCTCCACGCCGACGTCCGGGAGGGCCGGAGCGACGACCGCAAACGGGCGTTCGCGCTCGCCGCGATGGACCTCGTCCGCGACCGCTTCGACGTCCCCGAACCCAACCTGAAGGTCGCGTTCACCGAACACGCCCCCGGCGAACTGATGGGCTACGACCGCGTCGGCGGTGCCTGGTCTCCCGCGGATGAGTGAGGTCGTCGTCGCCGGCGAGACACTCGTGGACTTCGTCCCACGGACGCGCGACGCGCTCGCGGACGTGGAGTCGTTCGACCGGCGGGCGGGCGGCGCGCCCGCGAACGTCGCCGTCGCGCTCTCCCGGCTCGGCCACCGGCCCGCGTTCTTCACGCGCGTCGGCGGTGACGCGTTCGGCGACCACCTCGCGGACGTACTGGAGGGCGAGGGCGTCGGCGAGTTCGTGCAGCGCGACCCGGAGCGCGCGACGGCGCTCGCGTTCGTCGGCCGCGACCCCGACGACCCGCGGTTCTCGTTCTACCGCGAGGACACCGCGGACTGCCACCTCGACACGTCGCGGGTCCCGGATTCGCTCCTCGAACGAGCGTCGTGGCTCGTCGTCGGCGGCGTGATGCTCGCCGCGCGCCCGGGCCGGGACGCGATACGCGACCTCGTCTCGCGGGCGCGCGCCGCGGACTGCGGCGTCGTCTTCGACCCGAACGGCCGCCCCGAACTCTGGGAGAGCGCCGAAGAACGCCGCGACGTGACGCGCTCCCTGCTCGCGGACGCGGACGTGGTGGTCGCGGGTCGCGACGACCTACCGTGGCTCACCGCCGACGCGTTCGCGGAGTCGGTTCTCGATTCGGGGCCGAACGCGGTCGCCGTCACCCGCGGCGCGGCGGGAGCGGCGCTTCACGCTCGCGAAGGATCGCCGTGGGGCGTAGTCGAGAGTTCTCACGACGGATTCGGGGTCGAGGCGGTGGACGACACGGGCGCGGGCGACGCGTTCACGGCGGGACTGGTCGCGTCGCTCGCGGATGGACGAAGCGCGGAAGAAACGGTCGCGTTCGCGAACGCGTGCGGCGCGGCGGCGGTGACGGGAACGGGCGCGATGACCGCGCTCCCGTCGAATGCCGACGTCGAACGCTACCTATAGCGTGTAGTCGTCTTCGGTTATCTGGACGTACTTGCCATCCGCATACTTCTTCTTCGTCTTCCGATAATTTCGATAGAGTTTGAGGCCGTGGATGCCGACGCTCGCGGTCTTCCGACTGATGAGCGGACCGTCGGAGGACTTCTGGAGCATCTGGCGCGCGACGCTGAACGTCTTGTCCCACTCGCCGGGTTCGTAGTCGGAGACGACTTCGGCGATGGCGACGTTCCGCAGTATCTCGTCGCCGATGGCCGCTTTCCACTCGTCGTTGTAGGCATCGAGGTTGCCTTCGGCGGCGAGGCGGCCGGCGAGTTTCCCGGTGCGCATCGCCACGTGGTCGCCGCCCTCGTGGAACGCCGACGTGGTGCCCATCGCGCCGCCCGCGACGGCGATGTTCGCGCTCGTCGGCGACTCGATAGGGCGCGTGCTGGAGATGGCGTAGGTTTCGGTGCCCTTCGACTTCCCGTAGCCCTCGTCGATGACGGGGAAGTCCTCCTCGATGTCGTACTCGTCGCCGTACAGTTCTTCGAGCAATCGGCGGATGTACTCCTTGCCCTGCGGGATGCGCTCGTCGTCCTCGCGGAGGAGGCGGTACTCGGACTTGTCGAAGTCCTCGATGTCCATCCCGATAGGCATCGTCAGGCCGACGCGGCCGACGTTGTCCTTGTTCGGGAAAATCCACGGGTACGCGGTCTCGCCCGGAATCCACCCCCACCAGAATTTGATGTTGTGCTTCTCGAACACCTCGTCGGGTATCTTCCGGTACTCCTGGTACGCGATGTGGTTGACCTCGCGGGGGTTCATCACGTCCGACGCCGCCTTGTCCGCGGGGAGGTAGTCGTCGAGGACGCGCATCGTCACCTGACGCTGCGGGCCGTCCGCGAGAATCAGCGCGTCCGCTTCGACCTCGGAGCCGTCGCCGAGCGTGAGCACGTGCCGAGGCGTCCCAGAAATGTTCGAGTCGACGCCGCGCACGCTCGTCCCCGCGCGGTACTCCGCACCCGCCTCCTCCGCGCGGTCGCGGAGGTAGTCGTCGAACTTCGCGCGGTGGAAGGTGAACCCGAACTCGTCGTACGACGAGTCGATTCCGGTTCGGTCCACCTCCACCGTCTCCGACGGACCGATGAACTCGGCCTTGTCGAGGCGGTGCTGGTAGACGTCCTCCGGAAGGTCGTCCACGTCCAACTCCGCGATATCCACCCAGTAGTCGAGGAATCCGGCCGCGTCGGTCGAATCCGGTCCCAGTCGGTCTCGGTCCGCGCGCGGGACGCCCTTCTCGAACACCACCGCGTCCGCACCGGCCGCTGCGGCGGCGTGCGCCGCAGACGACCCGGCGGGACCACCGCCGACGATAGCCACGTCCACTCGTTCCATACACCGGCCATCGCAGTACGGAACTAAAAGGATTCGAGATTTTGCGTGGATTTTATCCCGCCCCCCGTAAACGAGAGGGCATGGACAGGGGTCGCGCGATCTATCGGTTCGCAGAACTCTACGTGTTCGCGCTCGTCGTCGCCGCGCTCCTCACGGTCGTGTGGCTCGTCGCGCCGAGCATCGCCGCCGTCCCCTCGCTCGCCGGTATCTGGTTCGCCGTCGGCGGGTTCGGGCTGCTCGTCCTCTTGTTGTTCGTGTTCATGTACTACACGCGATAGCCGGCGAAACGGTCCGCTCTCAGGGGAAGAGGCCGCGGAGTTCGTGCGCGCTCGCGACGCGCTCCAGCGAGATGGTGTACGCGGCGGTGCGGAGGTCCGGGATGTCTTTTTCGTCGTAGACGCCGAGCATCTCCTCGAACGCCGTCGTCAGGCGCGCGCGCAGGTCTGAGTTCACGTCTTCGACGTCCCACGAGTACTGCTGGGTGTTCTGCACCCACTCGAGGTAGGAGACGATGACGCCGCCCGCGTTCGCGAGGATGTCGGGGACGACGGGGACGTCGCGCTCCGCGAGAACGCCGGACGCGTCGAACGTCGTCGGGCCGTTCGCCGCTTCGATGACGACGCCCGCGCGCAGTTCTTCGGCGACTTCGGTGGTGATGACGTCCTCGATAGCCGCCGGAATCAGCGCGTCGACGTCGAGGCGGAGGAGTTCGTCGTTCGTGATGTGTTCCGCGCCATCGTACTCGGAGAACGTCCGGCCGTCCGCGACGTGCGCGGACACGTCCTCGATGTCGAGGCCGTCGGCGTCGTAGATACCGCCGGTGACGTCGCTCACGGCGACGATGTTCGCGCCGCGTTCCGCGAGCAGTTGGGCGGCGACGCTCCCGACGTTCCCGTACCCCTGAATCGCGATGCTCGCGCCGTCCAAGTCGGTGTCGAGGTACTCGAACGTCTTCTCGGTGATGATGGTGACGCCGCGGCCCGTCGCCTCGACGCGGCCCGCCGTCCCGCCGACTTCGAGCGGTTTCCCCGTGACGACGTTCGGCACGGCGTACCCCTGATAGACGGAGTAGGTGTCCATTATCCACGCCATCGTCCGCGGGTTCGTGTTGATGTCGGGCGCGGGGATGTCCATCTCGGGGCCGATCATTCGCCGGATTCCCTCGGTGTATCGGCGGGTGAGCTGTTCGATTTCGCGCGTCGAGAGTTCCTTGGGTTCACAGACGATGCCGCCCTTCGCGCCGCCGAACGGGAGGTCGACGAGCGCCGTCTTCCACGTCATCCACCCCGCGAGCGCTTCGACTTCCTCCATCGAGACGCCGGGGTGGTAGCGGATGCCGCCCTTGTACGGGCCGCGAGAACTGTCGAACTGACAACGGTAGCCGTCGTAGACTTCGACCGTGCCGTCGTCGCGGCGGATGGGGAGGCTGACTTTCTGTGTGCGTTCGGGCGACTTCAACCGGTTGTAGATGCCGTCTTCGATGTCCACGTACTCGCGGGCGCGGTCCATCTGCGCCAGCATGTTCGAGAGCGGGCTGTCGGACATATCGGTAAGAGTTGCACCAACTGATAAGGATATGTCGACCTGTCTTTGGTGTGTGACTGAGTGCCGAAGGGGGAGTAGTGGCACTGTGCCTCTGGGACCGTGGACCGCGTCGTCGGGAGCGCTGACGCGGCCGGGTCCGGCAACATGACAGCCACCCCCGGACGAGCGGAGGGGGAAATCGCCACCCGGGTCGGCCGTCACGTCGCAGTCAGTCGTAGGAACGGGCCCCCCATATAATCGGTCGACCGTCTAGGACTGTTCACAGTTTTGGCGAGTGCATAAACGGTCTGAACAGTCGGCGACAGGGATTTGGGAGAGCGTCGCCTCCCCTCGAGTATGCTGGGTCGTGCGGTCGGTGCGGCGGTCGTTCGCGTTCTCGACGCGATGGGGGGGTTCGTCGCGCCGCCCGCGGGCGTGTCCGTCGTCGCGCACCGAGGATACGCGGCGACGAGCCCCGAGAACACGGTCGCCGCCGTCGAAGCCACCGCGGGCGTCGCGGACGCCGTGGAAATCGACGTGCGTCGGTGCGCGTCGGGCGAAATAGTCGTCTGTCACGACCCGACTGTCGACCGCGTGACGGACGGCCGCGGGTCGGTGTCGACGCTGGACGCCGCGACGCTCGACGGACTCTCCGTTCACGGGAGCGACGACGGCGTCCCGACGCTCGACGCGCTGCTCGGCGCTGTCCCCGACGACGTCGCGGTTAACATCGAACTAAAAGAGCGCGGCCTCGGCGACGACGTGGCCGCGGCCGCCGCGCGCGTCGAGAACGACGTCTGGGTGTCGTCGTTCGACCCGGTGGCGCTCCGCGACGTGGACCTCCCGACCGCGCTCCTGTTCTACGACCGCCCCCGCGAGAACCTCGCACTGGCGGAGGAACTCGACTGCGACGCCGTCCACCCCGACGTGTCGCTCTGCATCGGGACGCGCGTCGTCTCCCGCGCGAAAGACCGCGGCTTCTCGGTGAACGCGTGGACGGTCGACTCCCCGGGCGTCGCGTGGGCGCTCGCGGCGCGCGGCGTGGACGGCGTCATCGCGGACCGCGCGAGCGTCGTCCAGCGTCAACGATAAGGCAGCAGACGACCGAGGCGTTGGCATGCGAATCGAGAACTCGTTCATCGCCGCTGAGGGCGTGGGCGAGACCACGGAACGACGCCTCTGGCAGAACGGGGTGACGCACTGGGACGAGTTCGACCCCGCGCACGTCGGCGAGAAGACGGGCGAGAACGTCGAATCGTACATCAACGAGGCGCGGCACGCCCTCGACGACGGCGACACCGCGACGCTCGCCCGGGGCCTCCCGTCCGGCAGCCTCTGGCGGTTGTACGAGAACGTCGCCGACGCCACGTGCTTCTTCGACATCGAGACCACGGGACTGGACGCCGCGACGAACGACGTGACGACGGTGAGTTTCCACCGCGGCGGCGACACCACCACGCTCGTTCAGGGCGAAGACCTCACCCGGGACGCGCTCGCCGAGGAGTTCGCGCAGTCGGACCTCCTCGTCTCCTTCAACGGCAAACGCTTCGACGCGCCCTTCCTCGAGACGAACTTCGACCTCGGCATCGAGACGCCCCACCTCGACCTGATGTACCTCTGCAAGCAACTCGGCCTCTCTGGCGGATTGAAGTCCATCGAACGCGACCTCGGGGTCGCCCGTGAGGGCGTCGAGGACGTGGACGGCCGGGAAGCCGTCCGACTGTGGAAGCGATACGACCAGCACGAGGACGACGCCGCGCTCGAACGCCTCGTGAAGTACAACCGACTCGACACGCAGAACCTCCAGACGATCCTCGACCTCGTGGCCGACGAACTGCACGAGGACGTGTTCGCGCGCCACCTCTAACGTTCGAGGCGCGTACCAGGGGTAGTTTTCCCGGTCGTCTCCCTGCGTACGGTATGCTCAGGAAAAACGTCGCCCGCGTGAGCGCGGCGACGGTGGCGCTCGCGCTGGTCGAGCCAGTCGCCGCACACTCCGGGACCACGCACGGCGGCACGCCGCACTGGCTCCTCCTCTCACTCGTCGTCGGCGGCGTCCTCGGACTCACCGTCGCCGGGTACGCGTATCGACGTTCCCCCTCGTACGGCACGGCCGCCGCCGTCGCTGCGAGCGCCGTCGTCGCCGTGCTCGGCGGTATCGGAGTCATGGAGTTCCAGGTGGTCGGCACGACCCCTCCGTCGCTCACGCCCTACTACGAACCCGCGAGCCTCGTACTCGGGTGCGCCGTCGCCGGGGTGAGTCTCGTCGTCGGCCGACTCCGGTGGCCGACCCGCCCCGACTACGCCTTCCTCGGTATCGCGCTCGGCATCTGGATACTCTACCCCGCCGTGTTCCCGAACGACGGCGTGACGAGCGCGTTCGGCTACCTGCTCGTCCTCACCGTCCCCGCGGTGACCGCGTTCGTCGTCTGGCAGGACGCGCGCGGCGTCCTCCAGTCGCTCCGCATCGAGCGGTCCTCGCTCCGCATCGGCGCGGCCGCCGCCGGCTTGTTCACCGTGCTGCTCGCGTTCTCCACGGGAAGCCTGACGCTCAACCCCGACGACGGCGCGAACCTCCCGACGCACGCGCTCGTCACCATCATGCCCGTCTCGGACCCGCTCGTCGTCTGGCCGGCGGTCGAGTTCTACGTCCCGAGTATCCCGGCCGGCGGCTACCTCTCCGTCGGTACCGCGCTGTTCTTCGGCTTCCTCGCCGCGCTCGTCGGCCTCAACGTCGCCATCATCGTCCAGCAGGCCCGCGCGACCACCGGCGGACGCGGGTCGGGGTCGTTCCTCGGGATGGTCGCCGCGACCGGGACGTCCGCGTGTTGTTGCTGTGCGCCCGCGCTCTACGGAGCGGTGAGCGTCGTCCTCGGCGCGAGCGCCACCCCGCTCTACTGGGCGTTCATGGACTCCAGTTCGCCGCTCAGCAGCGGGTTCTTCGCGCTCACCGTCCTCCTGTTGACGCGGAGCATCGTCGCCGCTGGCGGTGCGAACGCGGAGACGAACGGGAGTCGCGGCGGGACGGACGTCGACCCCGCGACCGCCTAAGCTCCGAGGCGGACGACGCGGCCGTCGCCGAACACGAGGTAGATTTCTTCTGTGCCGTCGCCGTCGAGGTCGGCGAGGCGGACGTTCGTCCAGATAGCGACGTCGCGTTCGTAGCGCGCCGTCACCGCGCCCGTCTCGGGGTCGACGACGCTTATCGCACCGTCGTTGCCTGGTGCGACGATTTCCGGCGCGCCGTCGCCGTCCACGTCGCCGAGCGAGGGCGGCGGCATCATCTGCACGTCCTCGGTGGTGAGCGTCGTCGTCCACTCCGTCGTCCCGGTCGCGGGTTCGATTGCGCGGAGTTCGCCCGCTCGATTCGTCACGTACAGCTCCGTGCGGCCGTCACCGTCGCCGTCAGCGAACGCGTGAACCGCCGCGAACGCGCCCACGTCGCGCTCGAACACCGTGTTCCCCGTCTTCCCGTCGAACACCGCGACCCGGCCGTTCGAGTCCGCGACCGCGAACGCGGGCGTTCCGTCGACGGTGCCGCTCGTGGACCACGTGGCCGAGAGGTTCGTGGTGCGCTTCCACGCGACCGACCCGTTCCCGTCGAACAGCGTGATGTTCCCCTGTCCCGTCCCGACCGCGAGTTCCGGCGCGCCGTCGCCGTCGAAGTCCGCGACGTGCGGTTGGCCCCACGTGTACGCGCCGAGGTCGCGCCGCCACGCCACCGACCCGTTCGGTTCGACCACGGAGAGCGCGCCCTTGATGTCGACGATGACGATTTCTCGCGCCGGCCCTCCGGTGAGGTCCGCGACGACGGGTTTCGTGTACCCGTACGAGGAGAGGTTCACGCGGAGTTCGACGCGGCCGTCCGTCGGGTCGAACGCCATCAGCGCGTTCTCCGTCGTCGCCGCCAACACCTCGCGAACGCCGTCCCCGTCGTAGTCGGCGACGGTCGGATCCGCGACCGAGTGAGAGATACAGACGTCCGTCGGAATCCAGTAGTTCCAGTCGACTGAGCCGTTTTCCCCGTGAATCCCCGTGAGCGAACACCGACCGGTATCGGCGGTGCTGCTGATGGGCGCGAACACGAACGGTCGGCCGTCGACGAATCCCGCGGCGGGCGTGTGGTGGTTCACGCGAGTGTCCCGAGCGGTGTCGCTCACCCACGTCGCGTGCAGGTCGCCGCCGCTCCCCGACGCGAGGACGTACACGCCGCCGCCCACGAGCGCGGCGAAGACGAGAACTGCGATGGCCGCGGTCGCCGTGCGCATACGAACCGTCCGACACACGAACCAATAAACCCGCCTCCTCGGGGCGGGTTTTCGACGCGCGGACCACCAGCGCTTTCCCGGACCGTCCCAGAACTCCGGGTATGTCGCGGTTCAGACGCACGCTCGCCGCGGCCGTCGCGGCGGCCGCGTTCCTCGCGTCGGCGACCGGGTCGGCCGCCGCACACGAGATTCAGGCGACCCGGTTCGACGCGCCGCTCCCCCTCTCCCTGCTCTATCTCGGCGCGGGCGCGACGGTCGCGCTCACCGCGCTCTGGCTCGCGCGGACGCGCACGGAACCCGCGGAGCGAGCGAAACGGGTGGTCGCGCGAGTCCCCCATGCAGGAGCAGTTTCTCTCGCGCTCTCCGTCGGCTTCCTCGCGGTCGCGCTCGCCGTGCTCTGGATCGGCGCGACCGGCCGACAGACGCCGACCAATCCCGCGGTCGTGGTGTTCTGGGCGCTCTGGCTCAAGGGACTGCTCGTCGTCGCCGCGGTCGTCGGGAGTCCGTGGCGCGTCCTCTCGCCGTGGCGGACCGTCCACCGCGCGCTCGAACGCGTCGAAGGCGGTCGCCTCGGCGTCACCACCTATCCGAGATGGCTCGCGGAGTGGCCGGCGTTCGTCGGGTTCCTCCTCGTCGTCGGCGTGTTCGAGAACCTCACCGTCCTCCCGGAGTATCCCGCGCGCACGAGCGCCTTGGTCGCCGTGTATGCCGGCCTGATGGTCGGCGGCGGCGTGCTGTTCGGCCGCGAGTGGTTCGCGCGCGCGGACTTCCTCAGCGTCCTCTACCGACTCGTCGGCCGCGTCTCACCCGTCCGTGTTGAGCGCAACGGCGAGCGTGCGGCCATCTCGCTTCGCCGACCGTGGACGGCGTGCGCGCGTCCCGTCCGTTCGGTCGCCGTCGCGGCGTTCGTCGTCGCGAGCGTCTACACCGTGAGTTTCGACGGGTTCACGAACACGCCCGAATACCAGACGCTCCTGTTCGCCGTCCGCGACCTCGGGGGCGGCGCACTCGCCGGCGTCGCCCTCTACGCGGTCGGCCTCGCCTGTTTCCTCGTCGCGTTCGCCGTCGTCGCCGCGCTCACCGCGCGCGCCGCACGGGATTCGGTTCGACGGGTGGCCGTCGCCGTCCCCGCCACGCTGATGCCGATAGCGGTCGGGTACGAACTCGCGCACAACGCCGCGTTCGTCGTGCGGAACGTCGGAGTCCTCGCGGGCGCGGTCACGGGTGACCCCATCGCGCTGCTCGGGTGGCTGTCGCTGCCGGCGTACTGGGGGATACAGGTCGTCCTCGTCGTCCTCGGCCACGTCGTCGCCGTCGCCGCCGCCCACCGGACGCTCGCCGACCGCTACCCCGACAGGACCGGTATCGCGCACGCACCGCTCGTCGTGTTGATGGTCGCGTACACCGTGATCTCGCTCTGGATACTCTCCCGCCCAGTCGTCGTATGACTCCCGCACGTCCACACCTCGTGTTCGCCCACGCCTTCCACGCGGGGGATGGGTCACCGCTCCTCCTCTGGGTGCTCGTCCTCGCCGCCGTCGTGTCCGGCGTTCTCGTCGCCGCGGCCGTCGCCGCATACGCTCGGCGGCGAGAACGCTCGTTCCTGCTCGTCGTCGGCGCGTTCGCCGCGCTGTTCGCCCGCACCGTCGTCGCGCTGCTCGCGCTGCTCGCGGTGATTCCGGGCGCACTCCACCACGTCCTCGAACACGCGCTCGACGTGGTGATGGCGGGACTCGTCGTCGCCGCCGTCTACTACGCCCGCCGCGTCGAACGCGGATGACGCGAGTCGGAGACCGTTCGGCGTCGAAACCTCCGAAAACGTCACTCGAAATTACGTCCCTGTTTCGCCGTGTGAGCCAGGTTTGATGTGGAATGCCCACGGATGAGGCACTATGTTCTACCGAGTGCCGTCCAGAACCCGGCGGGCCGAGCGATGACTGGTGCGTCGCCCGACAGCGAGGAGACGACGACGGTCGAGGTCGAGGAGGCGTACCTCGAAGAACTCGAACGGTTCCGCAGACGGTTGGACGGCGCGATGCTCGCCGGGGACGTCGCGTGGTGGGAGATGGACGTCGAGACCGGCGCGGTCGAGTTCCACGATAACAAGGTGGAGATGCTCGGCCTGTCCCCCGCCGACTTCGCGCACTACGAGGACTTCACGGAGCGCGTGCATCCCGACGACTACGAGACGGCGATGGAGGCGATGCGCGCGCACCTCGAAGGCCGGACCGAACGCTACGACACCGAGTACCGGATTCGGGCCGCGGACGGCGAGTACGAGTGGTTCCACGACGTCGGCGGGATAACGAGGCGGGCCGCGGACGGGACGCCGCTCGAGGTCACGGGCATCGTCATCGACATCTCGCGGCGGAAGGAAGCCGAGGAGCGACTGCGGCGGACGAACGAGCAGTTGGCGTTACTGAACACGGTCGTCCGCCACGACATTCGAAACGACATGACCGTCGCGTCCGGGTGGCTCGACATCCTCGACGAGAGCGTTTCGGGCGAGGAACAGGACGCCGTGCGACGCGCCCGGCGCGCCATCGAACACACGGCCCGCCTGACGGAGACGGTTCGCGACCTGATGACCGTCATCGAGGACGGCGCGGCGGACGTCACGCTCGAACCCGTGGACGCGGTGGCGACGCTCGACCGCGAAATCGACCGCGTCCGGGACACCTTCGACGGCGTCGACATCCACCAGGAGTACGAGGCTGCGTCCGTGTCCGTCGAAGCGAACGCGATGTTGTCCACGGTCTTCGGGAACATCCTCACGAACGCCGTCCAGCACAGCGACGGCGAGGACGTGCGAATCGACGTCACCGTCACCACGCACGACGACCGGGTGCGGGTTCGAATCGCGGACGACGGGCCGGGGATTCCCGAGTCGATTCGCGAAACCCTGTTCGAACAGGGGGCGAGCGGCCCGGAGAGCATGGGGAGCGGCGTCGGCCTCTACCTCGTCAAGACGCTCGTCGACTCCTACGGCGGCACGATTCGCGTGACGGACGCGGACCCGACCGGAGCCGTCGTCACTATCGACCTCGTTCCCGCCGAATCCGCCGAGACCGAACCCGCGCGGTGAGCGGCGCAGACGGGGGTTTTCGACGTATGCACCAGACGCCACTTAATCCAGTAGGCCGTAGGCACGCGTAATGTCAGACCGAGGGATACCGCGTCGCGAGTTCGTGAAGTCGGCCGTCGCCATCGGCGGTGCGTCGGCACTCGCTGCGTGTCTCGACCGCGGGTCGCCCGACATACCGACCGGAACGACGAACGGCGGGTCGCTCCCGGAACGCCAGCACGCGTGGAACGACGTGCTCTCGACCGACGACGCCGGAAACCCCGTCGCCCCGCGCCATCGCGTTCTCCTCCTCCTCGACTACACCGGAGACGTTCCGACGAGCGACGACCGGGAAACCGTCGAAAACGCGCTCCGGTCGCTCGAACGGGCCTACGAGTGGAGTGACGACGGCTTGTTGTTCACGCTGTCGTACTCGCGGGCGTACTTCGACCGGTTCGACGCGGGGCCCGAGGGCGTCGACCTGCAGCGACCCGAGGCGCTCGCGTCGTTCGAGAACCCCGAACTGGACACGCCGGACGCCGTTCTCCACCTCGCGAGCGACCACGGGTCCGCCGTGCTCGCCGCGGAGGAAGCGGTGCGCGGGAACGCGGACTCCGCCAACGGCGTCGACACCACCGGGTTCGGGGACGTCTTCGACGTCGTCGACCGGCGGACGGGGTTCGTCGGCGCTGGACTCCCCGCCGAGAACGACGACGTGGACGGCGTCCCATCCGGCGAAGTCTCGGAGGACGCCCCGCTCTACATGGGGTTCAAGTCGGGGTTCAAGGGGAATCAGGCGAGCGAGGACAGCGTCACCATCCAGTCCGGGCCGTTCGCGGACGGGTCGACCCAGCACGTCAGCAACATCGAGTTGAACGTGGACCAGTGGTACGAACAGGACTCGCGGTACCAGCGCGTCTCGAAGATGTTCTGTCCCGCGCACGCGGACGACGGACTCGTGGAGGGCGTCGGGAACAACCTCGGACAGAGCAGCGCGATGGGCCACTGCGAGGCCCCCGAGAAAGCCGCGCGGAACTCGGGCGTGGTCGGGCACTCGCAGAAGATGACGACCGTTCGGGACGAGTCGAACTCCCCGCTCATCCTGCGGCGCGACTTCGACTCGACGGACGGCGGCCACGCGGGCCTGCACTTCGTCTGCCTCCAGCGCGGCATCGGCGAGTTCGTGAAGACCCGCGAAGCGATGAACGGCAGCGATCTCTCCGAGAACTCCGCCGTCGGCCAGCGAAACAACAACGGAATCCTCCAGTACATGAACGTCACCAACCGGGGGAACTATCTCCTGCCGCCGCGGAGCGCTCGCGCACTCCCGACGCCGACGGGGGTGCCCGAATGAACCGGCGTCGATTCCTCGAAGCCGCGGGCGCGTCGAGCGTCGCGGGGCTCGCCGGCTGTCTCGACGCGCTCGGGTTCAAGGAACGGTCCGCGTACGCGCCGCCGCTCGTGGAGAACCGGCCGGACGCCGTCTACTATCCGACGCACGTCGAAGCGATGACCGTCCGCCAAATCGCCACGGACGGCCCCTACAAGTGCGCGTTCACGTACACCTACCCACACCGGTTCTGGCTCGTGACCGGCGACCGGACGAACAAGGTGTCGATACAGCCGGACGACTCGATTCACGCGATGCCCATCGTCTGGCACGAGGAAACGGGGGTCGTTCCGCCGAACGCGAACCCGACCATCGAACTCCGTCACGACGGGGAGGCGCTCCCGTCGAACTCGCCGTGGCCGATGCTGTCACAGCCGATGGGCGTCCACTTCGGGGACAACATCTCGCTCCCGGAGAACGGCACGTACACCGGAACGGTCACCGCCTCGTTCACGGGGACGAAGCGAACCGGCGCGCTCGCCGACGCGCCCGACCGGGCCTCGTTCGACCTCGATTTCACGTTCCTGAAGGAGCGCCGGGACGGACTCCAGTACCGCAAGCTCGACAACGCCGGGGACGCGGGTGCTGTCGAGCCGATGACGATGAAGAAACTCCCGAACACGGCACTCCCCGAGTCCCTCCCCGGGGAGAGCGTGGGGGAGAAGAAGAGCGGGGACGCGGTCGTGGACGTGCGCCGTATCGCGGACGCGACCCGGTTCGGCGGCCGCGAGTCCGAGACGTATCTCGCCGTCTCGCTTCGCACGCCGTACAACCGCTACCCGCTCCCGCTCACGTCCGTCTCCGCAACCGTCGACGCGGGGGGCGACACGGCGTTCGACGGACCGCTCACCGCGACCCTCGACCCCGACCTCGGCTACCACTACGGCGCCTCACTCGCCGCCGACGACTGGTCGACGGTCGAAGTTCAGTTCGGCGCACCCCCACAGATAGCGCGCCACGAGGGCTACGAGACGGCGTTCCTCGACATGCCCGCGGTCTCGATTTCGCCGTAGCGTTTCAGGGAGTTCAAGCCGCTCGACTTCTTTTTCGGGGGTATGACCGACGACTCGCACGACCACGTCGTCCCCGGTTCCGAGGAGGAACTGGACACCGCGGACGTCCGCGGGTACGACTTCCGCGGCGACTTCGACCTGATGGAGATGCTTTCTGCGTACGAGACTACGGGCTTCCAGGCGACGCACCTCGCGCAAGCGGTGGACATCGCGCGCGACATCCGTGAGAACGACGCCACCACCTACCTCACGTTCACGTCGAACATCGTCTCCTCGGGACTTCGCGAGGTCGTCGCGTACCTCGTCCGCGAGGGGTTCGTCGACGTCATCATCACCACCTCCGGGTCCATCACCGAGGACGTCATCAAAACCGCGAAGCCGTTCAAGATGGGCGAGTGGGACGCGGACGAAGCCGAACTCAGAGAGCGCGGAATCAATAGGTTAGGAAACATCTACGTGCCGTCTGACCGGTACGTCTGGCTGGAGGAGTACCTCTACGACTTCTTCGACGACTTCTTCGCGGAGGAGAAGATTCGAACCCCCACTGAATTCTCGAAGGAGCTCGGCGAAACCTTAGAGGACGAGGACTCCATTCTGAAGAACGCGGCCGACCAGGACGTCCCGATTTTCTGCCCCGCGCTCACGGACGCCGAGGTCGGGAACTTCCTCTACTACTACCGCCAGGGCTACGACTCGGAAGTCGGAATCGAGATTCTGGACGACTACGACAAGCTCATCGAACACGGCCTGCTCGCGGACGAAACCGGCCTCATCAGCGTGGGCGCGGGCGTCCCGAAACACCACGCCATCATGACGAACCTCTTCCGCGGCGGCGCGGACCACGCCATATACATCTCCACTGGAATGGAGGGTGACGGCTCGCTCTCCGGCGCACCCCCCGAGGAAGCCGTGTCGTGGGGGAAAATCAAGGACGAAGACCGGAACTACGTCCAGATCGAGGCCGAGGCGACGCTGGTGTTCCCGCTGCTCGTGGCGGGCGCGTTCAAGGACTAAGCAGCGGCGTCGATTCGCCCACCGGTCGCTCGCGTCCACGCGAGGTGGAGCGTCGTGGCGAGGAATCCGAGTCCGCCGACGACGGCGAGCGCCATCCCAATCGTCGTCTCGGTTCCGCCGAGACGGACGACGGCGAGCGGAGACGCGGTCGTGAGCGCGAACCCGACGGCTGCGATGGCGGCGGTGAGCGCCGGGCGGCGTGCGCCGATGGCGAACGCGCAGAGAGCGGTGGTTGACAGTACTCCTGCGATGACGGTCGGCGCTTCGTAACCGTCTGGGACCGCACCGAGGAGGACGAGCGCGTACGCACCGACCGTGAACGCGAGCAGGACGAGCGGCGCGGGGACGGAACGACGGACGGGGCCCATACAGTTCCGTTCGCCCCCACCCATATATATTTTGGCTAACATAATACGTTGTGGTGGGATCTAGTCCGGTATTTCGATTTCAGAGCCGCCTTCGCCCACGTTGGTCCAGAGACCGCCGTCGTCTTCGATGACTACCTCGAACTGTATCGAGCCAGCGTTGTCCTCGTACGAAGAGGAGTTGGTGGAGATGACTTCGGAAGTCGTGTAGTGTTCCGAAAAGACCGTGAGGCTGTAGAAGCCGGGAGCCCCGTCGAAATCGTCGAATGTGCGAGTACTCCCGGAGGCGGGGAGTTCGTAGACTCCGCGAAGGAGGCGGTCGGTGGAAGCGTCGAGTGGCGCGTAAACGAGCGTTAACTCTACGCGCTCGTCCATCCCGGTGTCCGTTCGTACGACGACTCTGTCCAGGGGCGTGCCGTTCGGTTTCCCGCTTCCGAGCGCTGTACAGCCGGTAAGGCCCGCTAGTGATGCCGCACCGGCAGCGAGTACGGTCCGTCGAGAAGCGAGAGTGGAGGGTTGGTCAACCACATGTCAACCAGATAGCCCGCCCACCATAACCATTTATAGAAACAGTTAATTAAAATAATATTATTTCGTCACGTGGGCTCACGGAAGTCCAGGAAAACACCCACATCGTGGAGTCTTCCCGGGGATGAGTTCGGGCAGTCCCCGACGTTCCGCTCCGAAGCGCTTTTCCTGACTAAACGGTTAGTAAGTCCAGATGCATTCGAGACGGCGTGATAGCGATGCTTGACGAGTTAGGGGAGTACAAGGGCGCGTTCGCGGGGTTGTTCGTCGCGACGGGCGTCGCGATGCTCGGTCTCAGCATCCTGCTCCCCATCCTCCCGACGTACGCGAACACCCTCGGAGCCACGGGCCTCGTCCTCGGCGCCATCATGTCCTCCTTCGCGATATCGCGGGGGACCTTCGCTCCGTACATCGGCCGGGTGTCCGACCGCTACGGCCGGAAGAAACTCCTCCTGTTCGGCCTCGTCTTCTACGCCTGCCTCGCGTTGGTCTACACGCTCGCCTTCTCGCCGCTCACGCTCGGGATCGTTCGATTCACGCAGGGGTTCGCGTCCGTCCTCGTGACGCCCATCGCGCAGTCCTACGTCGGCGACATCACGCCCGAAGGACGCGAGGGGTCCATCACGAACCTCTTCTACGTCTCCCTGTTCGGCGGCATCGCCGTCGGCCCGACCCTGGGAGGCTACCTGAACGACCACTACGGCATCAACATGCCGTTCTACGTGATGGCCGCGCTCGCGCTGCTCGCCGCCGTCCTCGTGCTCGTGCTCGTCCCCGAACTCCCCGCGAAGGAACGCGAAACAGCGGACGTCCCCGACTTCCGCGAAGCCGCGACCGCGGTCTGGAAGGACTTCGAACTCCGCGGAATCATGGCGTACATCGCCGCCCGCGGGTTCTACCGCTGGGGGTTCAACGCGTTCTTCCCCGTCCTCGCCACGGGCGCGGCGTTCGGGTTCAGCGACACCACGACCGGACTCCTGCTCTCGCTCTACATGGCCATCGGCGGCGTCCTCCAGATTCCCCTGGGACGGCTCACGGACGCCTACGCGGGCTACCGCACCCACCTCATCGTCGGCGGCAGTTTCGTCTCCGGCGTCGCGATGATACTCGTCCCCTTCGCCACCACCCTCCCGCTCCTCGTGGCGCTCATCGTCGCGATGGGCATCTTCAGCGCCGTCTCCCGAACGTCCGCCATCGCCATCCGCACCGAACGCGGCCGCGTCCACGGCATGGGCCTCGTCACCGGCGCGTTCACCGCGTCGCTCTCCGCCGGCCAAGTGTTCGGCCCCGTCGGGTTCGGTGCGATAAAAGACTACGTCGGCCTGTCCGAGGCGTTCATCGTCGGCGGCGTCGTCGGCCTCGTCGGAACCGTGGTCGCGTTTTACTACCTCCACGAAGGCACCAAACAGGCCGACGAACGCGTCGCCGAAGCCGTCGCCGACTAGGCTTCGAGCACGCCCGACACGTACGCCGCCGCCATCTCCCGCGCGACGAACATCGCTTCCTGTCGACCGTACACGACGAACCGCGTTCGCGCGCCGTCCACTATCGTCATCAGCGCCCGCGTCGCCCGCTCGGGGTCTAAGTCATCGGCGAACACGCCCTGCGCCATCGCGTCCGCAATCGTCTCCGACACCAGAGACCGCACGTACTCGTCGTTGTGCACGAACTGCGCGCGAATCGCGTCCTCGTAGGGTGCTTGTGCGCGCATCTCCAGCAGCGCGACCATGAAGTCGTAGTCGTCCGCGCGCTCCACGAGCAGTCGGTCGAGGAGCGCGCCCAGTCGTTCGGCCGGGTCGTCCGTCCCCACCTCGCGGACGTCCTCCGCGAACTGGTCGAGCAAGTACTCGAGGAACGCCACCAGCAACTCGTCTTTCGTCTCGTAGTGATAGTGGATGGCGGCCGCCGTCTTCCCGTACTCCTCGGCGATGGCGCGCATCGTCAACTCCGCGTACCCGTGTTCACAGAGCGCACGATAGGTCGCCCGCATGATCGCGTCCTCCGCGTCACTTCGGTCTCTCTCGGACGTCTCGGGCGTGTCGACCATCGCCCGGACGTTCGGTCGCTCGGCCCTTGGACGCGTCGGTTGCCCGCTCCTCGAACGTCGTCCGACGTACGCCGAACAGACGTATCGGAAATCCTACGTTAATGTCGTTCAGGAAGACGTTAAGCGCGTTTCGCACCTCGAACGAGACGGGACGAAACCAATGTCTGACTACGAACTACCACCACTCCCGTACGACTACGACGCGCTCGAACCACACGTCAGCGAACAGGTGCTCACGTGGCACCACGACACGCACCATCAGGGATACGTAAACGGCTGGAACAGCGCCGACGAAACCCTCGAAAGCAACCGCGCGGAGGGCGACTTCTCCTCGTCCGCGGGCGCGATTCGGAACGTCACCCACAACGGCTCCGGGCACGTCCTCCACGACCTGTTCTGGCAGTCGATGAGCCCCGAAGGCGGCGACGAGCCCACGGGCGACCTCGCGGCCCGCATCGAAGCGGACTTCGGCTCCTACGAGGCGTGGAAGGGCGAGTTCGAAGCCGCGGCGTCCGCCGCCGGTGGCTGGGCGCTCCTCGTCTACGACTCGTTCTCGAATCAGCTGCGCAACGTCGTGGTGGACAAGCACGACCAGGGCGCACTCTGGGGCGCACATCCGATCCTCGCCCTCGACGTCTGGGAGCACTCCTACTACTACGATTACGGCCCGGCCCGCGGCGACTTCGTCGACGCGTTCTTCGAGGTCGTCGACTGGGAGGAACCCGCTGCCCGCTACGAACAGGCCGTCGAACTGTTCGAATAACGGCGCAGTCCGCCCGACCATCGCTCACCAGCCACCTGAACTGTTTTTTGCCGCATCGAGTGACCTACACCGACGTCCAGCGATAGATGGCGTTTTCGGACATTTCGGCTCGCGCGGAACCCGCCCCCGAATCCGTATTTCTATATCGCGCGATAGAGTTTATCGTAGAAACCGTAGGGCTTTCCCGAGCGGCGTGCTATCGCCTCTCCGATGGCAGCACGACCACCGTCGACGGGAGAAACGGAGGAGCCCGACGCCGTGGCGTTCGGCATCGCGGCCGTGGACGACCACCTCGACCGCGCCGCCATCGAGTTCCCGGCGACGGCCAGGGAGATCGCCGACGCGACCGGCGACCCCGACGTGCCGTACTCGGCGGGCGGGCGGACGCTCGCGCTCTCCGAGGCGATCGCGGAGACCAGCGTCGAGACGTTCGACTCGCGGCGGGAGTTGCTGGACGCGCTCCACCCCGTCTTCGAGGACCATCGGACGTCGAGCGGGTCGATTCTCGCGTGGTTGCGCGGCGTCCTCCCGTTTAATTAGGTTCGCGTCCTCTCATCCACCGTGAGAGTTGTCGACATCGCGTGTCCGACCTGCGAGCGGACGGACAGCGTACAGAAACACGGTATCGGCCAGTATCGGTGTACGGCGTGCAGTACGGAGTTCTCGCGGAGCGACCTCTAGTCGCCGGTGACGAACGCACGGATGTCCTCGGGAGCGGCCGTTTCGCCGACGAGGACGTAGTAGGACGCGCAGGCGTTCCCGAGTGCGAGCGCGTCCGCCCACGGCCGGTCGGCGGCGAGCGCGTGCGCGAGTCCGGCGGTGAACCGGTCGCCGCCGCCCATGTATCGCGTCGCGTTCTCGGTGTCCACGTTCGGGACGCTAACCGTTCCGTCCCCGGTGGCGGCGACGGCGCGCTGGACTTCGTGGAGGACCGTGCCGTGGAGGTCGCCGGCGTCTCCGAGTTCTCGTACGAGCGCGTCGTCGGTCTCGGGCGCGGTGTCGAGTAGTGCGTCCGCGAGGAACCGACACTCCGGCCGGTTCGCGCTCAACACGACGTCGTAGCACGCCGAGAGCGCGGACAGCACGTCGAAGAACGCTGGAACTTCTGCGGGGTCGCTGACGGTGACGTCGCCGGGGTCGACCACGAGCAGGTCGCCGTCGGGGTCCCGGTCGCGGAGGGCGCGGAGGGCGGCGGTTCCGTGCGGGAACGACGCCCAGTTCATCCACACCACGGCATCCCGGGTGAGCGCGGCGTCCAGTCCGTCGCCGAGCGCGCGTTCGAGCGCGTCGAACCGCCAGTTCTCGATGCCGGAGGACTCCTCCGTGAGCATCACGGCGTCGTCCTCGAACTCGTAAATCTGGACGACCGCGGGGACGCCCATCGAGTACGCGTCCACGTCCAGCGTCTCGAAGATGTCGTGGTCGAGGTGGCCGGCGAGCAGGACGTCGTCGCCGAAGGCGTGGTGCTGGCGAGCGGCGTTGACGGCCTGTCCCCCCGGGTCCGTGGTTCGGTGGTCGACGTAGAACGACTTCGCGTCGCCCTCCGCGATGCGGCGGCCGAACGACTCCCGCGAGCGCACCGCGCCCTCCCGGCCTTCCACCTCGAACCGGCGGTCGACGCTCCCGTCGGGGAGCAGCGTGACCGACACGTCCGCCTCGTCGAGTCCGAACAGCGCGTTCGTCACGTCCGCCCGCTCCATGCGCGGGCCGTCGGCGGCCCGCCGTAAAAGTCTACTCGGCCAGCGCGTCGTCCAGGGCTTCGAGGAACCCGTCGGCGTACGACCCGTCGGTTACGTAGTCCGCGGCTTCGCGCGCCGCGGCGTCCGCGTTCGCGACGGCGTACCCGGTTCCGACCTCGCGGAGGAGTTCGACGTCGTTCTGCGAATCCCCGACCGCGATGAAGTCACCGAGACCGTACGCGAGGTCTTCGACCATCGCGGCGAGCGCGTGGCCCTTGCTCATCCCCTTCGATTTCACGTGGTACGCGAAGCCGGTGTCAACGACGTGCAGGCCGTGGGCTGCTGCGATTTCTTCGAGGGGGCCGAGCGGTTGGTCGCGGGCGACCGCGACTTCCGTCTCCCGCCAGCGGTTCACGAGGTCGACTTCGCCCCAGCCGAGGCTGTACCCGCGCGCTTCGTACTCGTCGACGACTTCCTGTGCGGCCGCGCGGTCGCCGTGATAGCGGAGTCGGTCGCGGTCCGCGTCGTAGGAGACGCCGCCGTTCTCCGCGACGACGCGCTCCGGGACGCCGACGTATCCGCAGAGGGCGACGGGGTACGGGAGGGCTTTCCCGGTCGCGACCACGACCGGAGCGTTCCACTCCCGCAACGCGTCCATGACGCGGGGGTCGATGGAGCGGTCGGGCCGACTGAGCGTGCCGTCGATGTCCACGGCGAGCGGCGGAACCATACCCGGGTGTCCGGGTGAGGACCTGAAAAGGAGTGCGCTACGCGTCGAGCGCGCCGGCGTGGAGGTAGTCCACCATCTCGTCGACGATGCCCGCGTCGTACGTCCAGAACCCGTGGAACGTCCCGTCGTCCTGTTCGTACGCGACGAGCGCGGTCTTTCGCGTGTCGCGACCGTTCCCGTCGTACACCACGAACCACGAGTCGCGGACTTCGGGGTGGTCGTTGGTGTGGAGCGTGAGCGAGAGGTCGCGCGGCCGGTCCCAGTCCGGGAGACCGTAGACGTGGACGTCGAGGCCGCTCTCCGACAGTTGTTCGTAGACGTGCCACTGGTCTTCCATCCGGGAGAGCTGCTGGAAGCCAGCGCGGAGTTCGCCCGCGCCGGCGTCGTACGCGGCGAGTTCGACCTCGCGGGACGCGATTATCATCCGGCGTTTGTCGTAGGACGTGAACGTCGTCGTGTCGGCGTGTTTGAACACCTCCGGGTAGTCGTCGCGCTCGAAGTCCGGGTCCGTGACGATACCCGCCTCGAACGCGAGAACGGCGTCGACGTCCGCGAGGTTGCTCGCGGACACGACCTCACCCGCTTCGTGGAGGACGGCGAAGTTTTCGGGGAGCGCGTCGCCGCCCTCGGCGACCGTGACGGTGATGCGTTGCGGGCCGAAGTAGTCCCGCAGGCGGTCCACCACGTCCTCGCTGTCCGGGTCGACGACCGTCAGCGTCCGCCCACCACCCTCGACTCGCGCGACGAGCGACTCGATAGAATCCATTACCAAATAGTGACCAATCTTGGATAATAAGCGCTCGGGCTACCGAACCCGCCACCCGCGGTCGGTGTGGTTCAACCGCTCACAACCGGAGTCGGTGACGGCGACGAGGTCTTCGATGCGGACGCCCCACTCGCCCGCTCGATAGATGCCGGGTTCGACACTGAACACCATCCCGGGTTCGAGAGGGCGGTCGTTTCCGTCGACGATGTATGGTTCTTCGTGGACGTCCAGTCCGACGCCGTGGCCGGTTCGGTGGACGAACTCGTCGCCGTAGCCCGCGGACTCGATGACGTCACGTGCGGCCGCGTCGACGTCCTCGCAGGGAACGCCCGGTTCCACCGCGTCCACGGCGGCCTGTTGGGCATTTCGCACGACTTCGTGTGCTTCGACGTACGCCTCGGGCGGGTCGCCCGCGAACACGACGGTCCGGGTCTGGTCGCTCGGATACCCGTCCACGCGCGTCCCGAAGTCGAACACCACGGGGTCGCCGCGCTCGACTTCCCGTTCGGAGTGGTGATGGTGCGGGAGTGCGGCGTTCGGCCCCGACCCGACGATGGTCGCGAACGAGGTCCCGTCGCCGCCGTGCGCTTCGAGGCGGTCGGCGACGAACCCCGCGAGGTCGTTTTCAGTCATCCCGACGGCGTCTTCACCGAGGTCGCGAACGTCCCGCATCGCCGCGTCCGCGACCTCGCTCGCGCGCCGGATGGCGTCGAGTTCGGCGTCGTCCTTCCGCACGCGGAGCGCCGACAGCACGTCCGTCGCGAGGCCGAACTCGCTGTCGGGGAGCGCTTCGCGCAGGTCCATCGAAAAGCGCGCCCACATCGTCTCGTCGAGGAGGACTCGTCCATTCCCGATGTCGAGGTCTGCTGCGAGTTCGCGGACCGCGTCCACGGGGTCGTCGCCGTCGCTCCACGTCCGCACGTCCTCGACCCACGTCTCTGCGCGCAGCTGGTCGCCGTACAGGGCGGGCGCGAGGAACGCCGCGTCGTCGGGCGTGACGAACAGGAAGAAGTGGCGTTCGCCCGGCGACTCGTCGAATCCGCCGAGATAGGAGAGGTTCGGACTCGGGAACAGTATCAGTGCGTCGCCGTCCGCGAGTCGCTCCTGACAGTCGCGGGTCCGGCGCTCGAAGGGCGTCATATCCACTCATCCCGCCGGCAGCGTCTTAGTTCGCCCGACACGACCGCGCTATCACGGCTCACGCGAGGTTTAATAGCTGAGAACGCCTGTAGTATCGTCGGTGAATTAGAATGGTGAGTCGCACGTTCGACGAGATGGACCGCATGTTCGAGCAGATGGACCGCATGTTCGAGGACATGCGGGCGCGATTGGGCGGCCGAGGCGACGACTACGCCTACGGCTCGCTCGGGTCCTCGCTGACGCACGACTGGCGTGAAACCGACGAGTCGTACACGCTAATCGTCGACCTCCCCGGATTCGAGAAGGACGAACTCGACGTGCACGCAGTCCCCGACGAGGGCGTCGTCGTCATCGACGCCGAACACGAAGTCGAAGGCGAAACCGAGATTCGGAGTCGCCGCGTCCACGAGCGGTTCTCGCTCCCCGAGGGCGCTGACGTCGAGGAGTCCGCGGCGTCCTACCGCAACGGCGTGCTCGAACTCTCCTTCGGCCGCCGCACGGACGACGCGTCCACCGGCCACCGCATCGACATCGACTAGGTCGCCTGAAGGCGCCGAGGTCGCTACGTTTTTTCCGCCGCCGCGTGCAGAGTGAGTCATGACGATAACGTCCTCGCTCGGCGCGGCGGTGAGCGGACGACCGAAAGAACTCCTCGGCACGCTCTTCGCGGCCGTCGGCGCGGGTCACTTCACGCTGTGGACGCAGGGACCGGGTGCAGCCTTCGCAGACGCGCTCTCCGCGGGGGACACGGGCGGTGCGGTCGGTTTACTCTCCTCCTATACGGGCGCACACCCCGCGTACGTGCTCGCCGTGCTCGCCGGTATCGCGCTGGTCGTGTGGGCGTGGCGTCAGTGACACGGTCGTGGCGCGGCGTCCTCGCCATCGCCGCGTGGCAGGTGTCCGCCTCCGCGACCTACTACGCGGTGTTCGCCGCGACGTCCGTGTTCCGCGAGACCTACGATTTGAGCGGGTTCGAGGTCGGGCTCGTCGTCTCCGTGCTGACGCTCGGCTACACGGTCTTCCTCTTCCCGATGGGCGCGGTCGTGGACGCCTACGGCGACCGGCCCGCGATGGTTGGCGGACTGGTCGGCCTCGCGGCGGGGACGGTCGGCGTGGTACTCAGCGGCACCGCTGAGTCGTACCTCGGACTACTTGTCGCGGTGTTCGCGCTCGGCGCGGCGTACGCGACGGGGATGCCCGCGACGAACCGCGCCGTCGCCGCTCGCGCGCCCAGAGGTCGGTACAACCTCGCGGTCGGCCTGAAACAGGTCGGCGTCACCCTCGGGAGCGCCGTCGCCGCCGTCCTCGTCACGGGACTCGCGGCGCGCGGGTTCGCGTGGAGCGCCGGTTTCGAGGTCGTCGCGGCCGCCGCCGTCTGCGTCGCCGCCGGGTTCGCGGTCGCCTATCGGGGAACGTCCGGCACCGGAACCGTTTCGCTCCCCGACCTGCGCGGCCTCGCGGAGAACCGCCTGCTGGTCGTGCTCGCCGCGTCCGGGTTCTTCCTCGGAGCGGCCGTCTTCACGACGACCGGGTACGCCGTCCCGTACACGGAGGACGCGACGAACGCCTCCCGCGCGCTCGCCGGCGGCCTGCTCGCGCTGATGCAGGTCGCGGGGAGCGTCGGACGCGTGGGCGCGGGAAGCATCGCGGACCGGATTCCCGGCACCGACGCGGGCGCGAGCCTCCGCGTCCTCGTCGTTCAGACCGGCGTCGCGGGCGTCCTCCTCGTCGCGCTGCCCGCCGTCGGGCGGCCCGGGTTGGTGGTCGCGTTCGCGGGTCTCGGCCTCGCACTCCTCGGGTTCACCGGCCTCTACCACGGCGCAGTCACCGCGCTCGCGCCCGACGGACAGTCCGGCGCGGCGACCGCGGCGGCCCAGCTCACGCTGAACGTCGGCGGCCTCCTCGCGCCGCCCACGTTCGGCTACGTGGCAGACACCGCGGGCTACGCGACCGGCTGGTCGCTGCTCGGCGCGGGCGTTCTCGTCTCCACGCTCCTCGTCGGCGGCGCGCTCCGGGCGGCCGACTGACATCCGTCGACAGGTATTTGCGCGTCCCGTCCCGGGATGAGGTATGTACCGCGCCGGCCACTACGGCGTCTCGCTGCTCGTTTACGCGCCGGTACTCGCCGTCCTCGTCACGATAGGCCACCCGACCGCTGCGTTCGCCGGCGCGCTCGGAGTGCTCGCCCTCACGCCGCTCCCCGACTACGACCAGCGCATCCCGTTCGTCTCCCACCGCGGGTCGACGCACACGCTCGCGTTCGCGTGGCTCGTCGGCGCGGCGCTCGCCGCCGTCGTCCTCGTCGTCCCCGGTATCGACCCGTCCGTTCAGACATCCCTCGGCGGGTTCGCGCTGTTCGTCGGCGTCTACGGCATCACCGCCCACCTCCTCGGCGACGTCATCACCCCCTCCGGCGTCGCGTTTCTCTGGCCGCTCTCCTCGAAACGCTACTCGCTCGACCTCGTCGGCGCGTCGAACAGGGTCGCGAACTACCTGCTCTTCGCGCTCGGCGTGTTCGCCACCGCCGTCGCCGTCGTCGCCACCGCACAGTTCTAGTCGCTAACAAAAGCTCGTTCGAGCGAACTCTTATTTGACCGTCTTACGTGCCTACACGTATGAGCAAGCCCGACATCGGGGCAGCGGTCGAATCGCTCCCCGAGAGCCTCGACCCCGCCGCCGCGTTCTCGTTGCTCGGGAACGAGACGCGAATCCAGATCCTGCAAGCGCTCTGGCGCGCGGACGACCGACCGGTCACGTTCTCCGACCTCCGCCGCGAGGTCGGCGTCCGAGACTCGGCGCAGTTCAACTACCACCTCGGCAAACTCACCGACCATTTCGTCCGCAAAACCGACGCGGGCTACGACTTCCGGTACGCCGGTGAGAAGGTGGTTCGCGCCATCCTCGCCGGCACGTTCACCGACCGCGTGGAGGCGACGTTCCCCGCACAAGGGGAGTGTCACGCCTGCGGCGGCGAACTGCAAGCCGCGTACGCCGACGAGCGAATGACCATCACCTGCACCGATTGCGCCGCCCACTACGGCCGGTACGCGTTCCCGCCGGGCGGCCTGAACGACCGCGAGGCCTGCGAGGTGATGGAGGCGTTCGACCAGCGCGTCCGCCACCTCCACTGCCTCGCCGCGGACGGCGTCTGCCCCGAGTGCAGCGGCCGCATCGAGACGACCGTCACGTCGGACGACGAAGACTACCTCGGCCTCGACGTGCGCGTCGACCACGAGTGCGAGCAGTGCCGCCACGTCATCCGGTCGCCGGTCGGCTTGAGCCTGCTCGACGACTCCACCGTCGTGTCGTTCTACGCGGAACACGGCGTGAACGTCTGCCGGAAGCCCTACTGGACGCTCGACTGGTGCGTCACGGACGAGTACACGACCGTCACAGACGACCCGCGACGCGTCGAAATCACCATCCCCGTCGGCGACGAGGAACTCCACGTCACCGTCGACGGCGACCTGCGCGTCCTCGAAACGGTGCGGCGGAAAGACCCCGAAGGCGAACGCGGCGTCGCCTGAGCCCAGAGTTTTTGTCGGCCCACGTACGTTTTCGGGGTATGCCGTCGAAACGCACGGTTTACGCCACCTCCACGCTCGGACTCGGATTGGCCGCCCTCTACATCTACAGCCTCGGAGACCACGCGATACTGCTCGCCTACCTGCTCGTCTGGCCCGCCGTCCTCCTTTTCGGTGCGGCCCTCCTCGGGTCCGTCGCGTGGGTTCTCGCCCGAATCGAGGAGTATCGACTCCTCAGCAGCCGCGACTGATAAACCAAATAGGGCGATAGGAAATCGGCGTCGTGGCGGGTTCTACGTCGTTCGGTCCGCGAACCGCGACCACACGACGAGCAGACTCGGGAGGACGAACACGCTCGCGACGAACGCGTACGTGATGGCGACGGCGGTGACGAACCCGAAGCGCTGGAGGGACGGCACGAGCGCGAGGACGAGCACGCCGAACCCGCCGACCGTCGTCGCCGCGCTCGCGAGGAGCGCGCCGCCGGTGCCGCGGGCGGTCCGGTGGAGCGCGGCGTAGGGGTCGTCGTCGTGTTCGTCGACGAACCGTTCGCCGACGTGGATGGCGTAGTCCACGCCGATACCGATGCCGATGGCCGCGATGATAGCCGTCTCGGGCGTGAAGGAGAGTCCGGCGAGGTACATCGTCCCGAACACCCACGCCTGCGACAGCACGACGGGGAGTATCACGACGCCGCCGAGCGCGAGCGACCGATACCGCACCCAGAACAGGAGCGTGAGGAAGGCGACGATGACGAGGAAGGTGATGACGAACCCTTCGACGAGCGTGGTGAGGACGCTGCGCTGGACGAGTTCCGTGACGATGGGGCGACCGGTCGCTATCGCCGAACGGTCGGACGTTTCGAGTGCGGACGCGACCGTCCGCATCTCGGAGACGACGGCGTCGGCGTCGGCGTTCCCGGCGAGTCCGACCGAGAGGCGGAGCGCGCGGTACTCGCCGCCCTCGCGGTAGATGGTGGCGCGGGCGTCGTCGGGCGCGGCGGCGTACACCGCGTCGTAGACGGAGGCGAGGTTCCGGTCTGGGATTCCGTCGCCGTCAGTGTCCGCGTCCGCGACGACGGCGGCGACGGTGTCGTTACGCTCGGCGACGGCGCGAACCGTCGCGAGCGGGCCGGTGAGTCGGAGGGTTCCGTCCGCGAGCGTCGCGGCCGTGGTGGTGTTCGCGAGTCGGTCTCGTGCGGCGGCGATATCGTCGAGCGTCCCCGGGTCCGTGATATCGCCGCGTATCAGGAACTCGGCGTTCGACCCGCCGCGAGCCTGGGCGAACCGGTCTTCGACGTACGCGGCGTGGTCGCGGAGGCTGTAGTCGCTCGGTTGGAGGGACGCCGGGAGGACGTCGGTCCAGCCGGGTGCGTCGCGCGGGAGGAAGTCGGCCTGGTCGACGGACGTGTTGATGTCGCTCGCGGCGACGCCGCCCGCGACGCTCGCGACGACGGCGAGCGCGATGACGACGTAGGGGGCGCGTTTCGCGGCGGTGACGCCGACGGAGAGCGCGCGACCGACGACGCGGCCGCGACCGAAGGCTGAAACGTCGCGCGAGCGGCCGAATCGTTCGAGCAGGGCGTCGAGTTCCACCTTCAGCGCGGGGAGGAGCAAGGCGAAGACGAGGAAGGCGGCGACGATACCGGCGGCGGAGACGATGCCGAAGTCGCGAATCGACCGGAGGGGGCTGACGGCGTTCGAGGAGAAGCCGACGGCGGTGGTGAACGTCGCGGCGAACAGGGCGACGGCGACGCCGGCGAGGCCGCGGCGCATTCCAGTTCGTGGGTCGTCCGCGCCGTCGGCGCGGGCTTCCCGGTAGCGCATGACGACGTGGAGCGCGTAGTCGATGCTGAGGCCGACGAGGAGGAAGGGGACGGCGATGAGAATCTGGGTGAGGCCGATACCCGCCCAGCCCATGAACCCCATCATCCACACGAGCACGAGCGCGACGCCGAGCAATCCGAGGATGACGTCGAGGAGGTCGCGGTACGCGATGGCGAGCGCGGCGAGGATGAGAACGAGCGCGGCGGGGCCGATGATGGCGAAGCTCTCCCCCGTCGCGCGCGTCGATTCGTCGTCTACGATACCCGTCCCGAAGACGAAACTGTCAGCGGGGAGGCGGTCCGTCGCGAGGTCCTGCAGCGCGAGTTGGGCGTCGGTCACGGCGGGCGAAAGCCCGTCGGACCCGCTCCCGGCCGTGTCCTGGAAGACGAAGATGATGCGGGCGTCGGCGGTGGTACTTCCGGGGTCGTAGTCGGACGGGAGGAGCGTGTAGGGGTCGACGCCGCGGACGGTGCGATTCGGCGCGAGCACGCGGGAAACGGTGTCCCGGACCGCGGCGTCGTCCATGGAGTCGAGTTGTCGAATCTGCGTGTCGAGCGAGGGCGCGGTGGCGTTTCCGCCGTCGGCGCGGTAGGCGGCGGTCGCGACGAGGTTCGCGATGTCGACTATCGGCCGGGCGTCGCGGAGCGTGTCGTTTATCGCCGGGTCGTCGGTGAGCGCTCGCTGAAAGCGGAGCGAGGCGAGGAGCGAGGAGCGAGAGAGGACGTTGTCACCTCTGACGACGACTTGTGCGGTGGTCGTGTTCTCCGCGCCGGTGACGAAGTTCTCGTTCACGTAGTTCGCGGCGTCCGCCTCCGCGGAGTCGCTCTCGAAGGAGACGATGGAGAGGCCGCCGTCGACGTTTCCGGCGGCGCTCCCGACGACGAGCGTCGACAGGAGGAGGACCGCGACGACGAGTTTGCTGTGGTCGGTCACGAACGCCGCGAACCGCTCGGCGGGCTTCATCGCTCACCACTCTACCCCCGAAGAGCATAAATATTGTAGATTTCTACTAAATCTATACACGCGGATTTCGCACCACTGATGCGGTGTTCGACCGAACGCCGTACCGACGGTTCGCGACGTGACACTATGAGTACGCAAGACGCGGTCGAATCGCTGAAACGACTCGGGCTGGCGAACTACCCGGCGCGCGTGTTCGTCGCGCTCCAACGACTCGGCACCGGAACCACCCAGGAGATAAGCGACGTCTCCGACGTGCCGCGGTCGCAGGTGTACGGCGCGGCCGACGACCTCGCCGAGCGCGGCCTCGTGGAAATCATCGAGGCGTCGCCGAAGCGCTACCGGCCGGTGAGTCTGGACGCGGCGCGCGAACAGCTCACCGCCCGTCTCGAGCGCGAACGCGAACGCGCGTTCGAGAACCTCTCAGAACTCCGGGCGGACCAGCCAGACCACGGGAGCGGCGGGGTCGCCACCCTCCGTGGACGCACGCCAATCGACGACCGCATCGCGGAACTCGTCGGCACCGCCGCGACGAGCATCGTGTTCGTCGCGCCGGCCGCGCGCTCGCTCTCCGACGGAATCGAGGCCGCGCTCCGCGAACGAGCGGACGCGGGCGTTCGCGTCGCCGTGGTCACTGCGGAGGAGGGCGCGCGCGAGCGGTTCGCCGACAGCCCAATCGTCGTTCTCGTGATGAGCGAGGACAACCCGGGTGACTTCGCGGGGCGCGCGCTCACCGTGGACGAAGAAACCGTCCTGCTCTCGGTCGCGACCGACGACGCCGCGGGCGAGGAGGCGCTCTGGACCGAACACTCGAACATCGGCCGCATCCTCGCGGAGTTCATGCGCTCCGGCATCGACGCCGGGATGGACCGCCAGCAGTAGACGGACGCGTTTTTACCGATTCGGGGGTGAGTACGGGTATGGAGACGACCGGCGAGTACCGGGTTCGCTCGCGCGCGCCGGACGGGACCGCGGTGTGCGTACCCCTCGACGACGGCGAGGGCGAGCCGATTCGCGTCGAAAGCGACGACATCACCCCGGGAAATCGCGTCGAGTTAGCGCTCTCGTGGGAAGAGGGGGCGGCCACCGTCGAGGCGGCCGACGTGCTGGAGGACTCGCGCATCTCGTACGCGCGCGGCGTCACGGGCTTATTCGAGGACGCGCTCTCCGCGATGGACGAAGCGCGCCGGGAGCGACTGGGGACCAACGCCCGCACCACGTACAGCACGGACGGCGAACCGAACGGCGCGGTGTACGTGTTCGCCGACCAGCCGGGCGAACGCGACCTCTACGCGGAGTTCGTGGAGGGGGTCGCGCCGCTCGAACCGCTGCTCGACAGACTGGACGAACACGAGGACTGCCCGCACCACGTCTTCGTCCTCGATCCCGCGGAACACGACTTCCTGGTTCTCTACCTCGTCCTCCGCACGGACAGCGTGCTCGCGCGCACCGTCGCGGACACTTACTGCTGAGCGAGGCGCACGAGGTCGGTGAGCGTCTCGTTCACCGGCGTCTCGACGCCGTGGTCGCGGCCGCGGCCGACGATTTCGCCGTTCAACGAGTCGATTTCCGTCTTCCTGTCGCGGTCGAGGTCCTGATACATCGAGGAGTGGTTCGCAGCGGTCTCGCGAGCGACGCGGAGCGAGACCTCCACGGGGTCTTCGGAGAGGTCCACGCCCTCGGCGTCGGCGACGCGTTCGGCTTCGCGGACGGCGCGCTGGACGAGTCGCGTACCCGCGTCGGTGTCCGCGAGGCGGCCGTTCGGCACGCGTGCGAGCGCCGTCGCCGCGTTGATGCCGACGTTCACGAGGACCTTCTCCCAGACCGCGGCCCGCGCGTCCGCGACGACATCGGTGTCGATACCGGCGTTCGTGAGCGCGTCGGCGAGCGCGCGCACCCGGTCGTCGTTCTCCGCGAAGAACCGGCCGACGCGCGTGTCGCCGTAGCCCGCGTGCCGGACGTGCCCGGGCGCTTCGAGTGTCGCGCCGTGACTGGTCGTGCCCGCGAGTACGCGCGCTCGCGGGACGAACTCGGCGATGGTTTCCGCGTTCCCGAGGCCGTTCTGGAACGTGCAGACGTCCGCGTCGGCGAGGAGTTCGCGCGCGCCGGAGAGCGCGTCTTCGGTGTCGTAGCTCTTCACGCACACCAGTACGACGTCGGCGGGCGCGGCGGCCGCGGGGTCCGTCGTCACCGCTACGTCGACGGTCTCCGTGTGGCCGTCGGGGAGCGTGAGGCGTAGTCCGTCGTTGAGCGCGTCGACGTGCGGGCCGGGGCGGCCGACGAGCGTCACGTCGACGCCCGCGCGTGCGAGGTGGCCGCCGAACATCGACCCGACCGCGCCCGGTCCCAGAACGGAGACGTGCATACCCGGGCGTTCACGGCCGAGGACGTAAAGCGCTTAGAAGTCGGTCTCGCGGAACGCGTGCTCCGGGTCGTCCAGTTCGTCCATTTCGTCGGTCGCGACGGCCTCGAGGTCCGCCGCGCGGTCTCTGAGAACCGAGAGTGCGTCGCTCGTCGTCTGCGCCTCCGGGGAGAGGTCGGCTTCGAGCGCCGCGATTTTCGACGTGACCGAGTAGTACTCCTGGAGCGTGTCGTCCAGTTCGAGGCGCGTGTACAGGTCTTCGACGACGTCCACGAGGTCGTCCTTCGTCACGGGCTTGGTGACGTACGCGTCGAACGGCATGTCCACGATGTCGTCGCTCGGTTCGACCGCGGTCAGCATCGCGACCCGACACCCGAGGTCGCGCTCCCGGATGGCGTCGAGGACGTCCCCGCCGGACATCCCGGGCATTCGGCGGTCTAAGAGTACGACATCGACGTCGTCGTCGATGCGTTCGAGGGCTTCGTCGCCCCCGTACGTCGTTTCGACGTCGAACTCGTCGTCGAGCCAGAGCGCGTACGTGTCCGCGAGGTCGCGGTCGTCGTCGACCGCGAGCACGCTCGGCGTCACGTCCGCCGACTGAGATCCGCTCACACGAATCGGTTCACTGGTCAGCTATGTATATGTTTTCGCCGTTCTGGCGTGTCACGCTCGCGGCAGTCGAACCCAGAACGACGCGCCGCCGTCGGGCGCGTCATCCACGCCGACGCACCCGCCGTAGACGTTCGCTATCTCCTTGACGAGGTAGAGTCCGAACCCCCGTCCGGGCTGGCGGAGGCCGTCGAGTCCCTTCTCGAAGACCGCGGTGTCGCCGTCGATTCCGGGCCCGTTGTCCGACACCCTGACCGTCACGCCGTCCTCGTCCGTCGACGCGGAGACGCGGACGCGCGGCGTCTCGCTGTCGTTGTGCTGGGCGGCGTTCGAGAGGAACTGCTCGAACACCGTTCCGAGCAGCGAGTCCGCGCGCACGTCCACGTCCGGCACGTCGTCGAGTTCGAACTCGACCGCCGGATACGCCTCCTGTGCGTCGACGACTTCCTCGCGGAGCGCGTCCGCGAGCGAGACCGGGTAGAGTTCGTGAGATTCCGCGTCCACGAGCGCGTTCGTGTACGTCCGCATCGTCTCCACGAGGTCCGCCATCTCGGCCGCGCGATTCCCGACGACGCGCGCGTGTTCTTCCGCGGCGCCCTCCGCGGTATCAACGATGAGGTCCGTTCGCGCTTTCGCGACGTTCAGGCCGTTCAGGAGGTTGTGTCGGAGCGCGCGGTTCGTGAATTCGAGGCGTTCGCGTTCGGTCTGCACGCGTTCTTCGCGTTCGAGGCGGTCGAGGGTCGCGCCGAGGTGCGTCGCGAGCAGTTCCGCGACGCTCACGTCGCGGTCGTCGAACTCGCCGTCGTCGCGGGCGACCTGGAACGCGCCGCGGTCGGCGACCGGGACCGTGAGGACGTCTCGACCGTCGGTGCGCGAGCGAACGAGGTCGCCGCCGTCGACGGCCGTCTCCACGTCACCCGCCGCGAGCGGGGCGTCAGTGTTCCGCGCGGCGACCGTCTCGCCGTCGAAGACGAGCGCGGCGCACCCGAAGTCGAGGGAGTCTTCGGCGGCGTCGAGCACGCGAGCGTAGAGCGCGTCCCGGGACACCACGTCCGCGAGTTCGGACGCGACCCGGTGGAGGTACTCGACCCGTTCGCGGTCCGCGATGGCTTGATGGAGGCGTTTGCGTTCCGTGATGTCCGTGTAGACGACGTACGCGCGGCCGTAGTCGTAGCTCTCGAGCGGGATAGCGCGGATGAGGAAATCCCGCACGCCCGACGCCGTCTCGCGTTCACCTTCTGCTTCTAAGGACTCGCCATTCCGCGCCCGCGCGACGAGTTCGGCCGACGACTGGCCTCCCGTCTCGTGGTCCGTTTCGTCGGGGACGACGAGGTCTGTGAGCGACTCCCCGGTCACCCGCGCGGGGTCGTAGCCGAACGTCTCCTCGAACGCGGCGTTCGCGTCCCGAATCAGCGGCGTGGCACCGTCGTACTCGACGAGCACCACGCAGTCGGTGGTGTTCTCGAACAGCGACGAGAACTGGTCGCGTTCGGTCTCCACGGCCGCGCGTTTGCGTTCGACCTGCGAACTGTAGACGCCGATACCGAGGCCGAGCGTCGACCCGATGACGAGCGTCGTGGTGGCGACGACCGTAGCGGGCAGCTCGTGACTCGACATCGCGCGGGTCGCGAGCAGGTAGCCGTGGAGACAGAGGAGCGCGACCCCCGACCCGAGCGACCAGAAGACGGTGTTACGGACGTAGTCCGCCGACCAGTCGAGCGACGGGAGTGCGACGCCGGCGGCGATGAGCGCGAGCGCGAAGACGATGGAGAGCGCGTTCTCCGCGAGAACGACGACCGGCGAGACACCCGCGGCGTCGATGTCCCTCCAGACGTGCGCGAGTGCGACGATGAAAACGAACGCGCCGACCGCGACGAGAACGCCCGCCCACGAGAGCGCGCGGCCGAATGGGTCGCGCATTGGACTACTTCGAAACGCCGCACTGGAAAAGATTATGCCCGTTACTCCGCGCCGCAGACGATGACGGGGCGGTCGGACCCGAGGATGACGGCCTGCGTGACGCTCCCGAACAGCACCTTCCCGGTCGGCGTGCGTTTGCGGGACGCGACGCAGATCGAGTTCACGTCGAGGTCGCGTGCGGTCTCGAGGATGGAGTCCGCGGGGTCGCCGCTCGTCTCGTGCAACGTGACTTCGATACCGGCGTCCTCCAGTTTCTCCTGTGCGTGGCGGGCGGACGCTATCTGGCCGATGGACGCGCCGCTCGGGTTGTCCGTGAAGTCGTGAAAGAGGTGTGCGTGTACTTCGTCACTCCCCGGGAGGTCGAGAATTGCGTCGACCTGCGTCTCGACTTGCTCGTCGTCTTCGTCTATCGCGATGAGTACCTCGTACATCGTCCGCGAGTGTGCGTCCAAGTGCCATACAATTTGCGGGGCGCGCGCCGAACGCCTGAAACGCGAATAAAGGGCCCGAGCGTGGCGTATTCGGCCCTTTCGACTACTATCGTGTCAAACGATGGTGGCGAGTGCGGCTTCGACGCCGTGGCGCTGGACGTCGAGGCTGACGCTCGGTTGGACTGCGCCCGCCGAGGTGGGGCCGCCGGCGTCCGGGCCGTCCCCGGCCGTCGCGAGCGCCACCGCGCCCGCGGGCGTGAGCGGGACGTGAACGAACCCGGCGGGAACGTCGGTGAGTGAGACAGCGTGGTAGAGGAAGGCGTTACAGCAGTGCGTTCCGGCGGTGTTCGAGACGCGCGCGGGGACGCCGGCGTCGAGCATCGCCGCGGCCACGGATTCCACCGGAATCGTGGCGAGGTGGGCGTCAGCGCCCGTCTCGGAGAGCGGGTCGCCGTGCGGGGTTACGTCTGCGTTGTCGGGCGTACTCCCGGCGTCCGCGACGTTCACGCCGACGCGTTCGACGGTGAGCGCGTTCCGGCCCGCAGCGAGTCCGATACCGAGTACTGCGTCCGGGTCGTGGTCGTCGAGTAAGTCGGCGAGTTCGCCGCGGAGCGCGTCGAACTCGACCGGGAGGACGCGGCCGACGACCTCGTGGTCCGCGACGGTAGCGCCGTCGAGGGCGTCCGCGATGTCGCCGGAGGGGTTGGTAGCGTGGTCGCCGAACGGTTCGTAGCCCGTGAGCAGAATCGTCATCGACTCGGACGTCGAGACGGTCCGCCAAAGGGATTCGCCAACCGGAACCGAGAGAGCAGTCCCCTTACGGCGCTCCGCGCCCTGAATCGAGTATGGCCGAATCCGACCTCGACGTAACGGCGTGGCGCGAACGCCTCTCCGCGCACCGCGCCGAGAAACGCCGGTACGTCCGCGAGGACATGGAACTCCCGGAGTCGGGCGACGACCTCGACTTCTACGACCTCGACCCGGACTTCCGAATGGTGGCGCGTCTCCAGTGGGCCCACGCCCCCGAAACGGTGAAACTGGAGGCGACGCGCGGACCGCCAATCGAGTACGAACGCGTCGCGACGCTCGGGTTCACGCTCGACGACCACCACACGCTCGCCGCCTACCGCGCCCAACACCAGGAGGGATTGTTCGTCCCGTTCACCGACGCGACGACGGGCGACGAGACGCCGCACACCGGCCGGTACGTCGAACTCGACGTCGACGGAGTGGAGAGCGGCGATAACGTCGCGCTCGATTTCAACCTCGCCTACCTCCCCTTCTGTGCGCTGGACGAGAGTTACGCGAGCCCGATTCCGCCGGAGCGAAACCACGTCCCCGCGGCGATTCGCGCGGGCGAGCGCGACGTCGAAATCGAATAGCGGACGGAACGGCCTACGGCGAGTGCGGCGTTACGCGAACGCGAGAACGAGTGGGCCGGAAATCACGAGAACAGCACGACAGAACGGTTCAGAGAGGAGAAGCGAGACCGGTCAGCGACCGCCGTCAGGTCCTTACGCGACGACTTCCGTCGCTTCGAGGAGTTCCTGGTAGCGGTTGCGGATGGTGACTTCGCTCACGTCCGTCACGTCGCTGACCTGGCTCTGCGTGACCTTCTGGTTGACGAGGAGGCTCGCCGCGTAGATGGCCGCGGCGGCGAGGCCGACCGGCGACTTCCCGCTGGTGACGCCCTTCTCCTGTGCGTCGGAGAGGAGTTTGCGGGCCTGACGTTCGACCTCGTCGTTCAGGTCGAGTTCGCTCGCGAACCGCGGGACGTAGCTCGCGGGGTCGGCGGGCGCGACTTCGAGGCTGAGTTCTCGCACGATGTAGCGGTAGGTGCGCTTGAACTCCATCTCGTCGATACGGCTGACGTTCGCGACCTCGTCGATGGACCGCGGCGTCTGCATCTGACGGGCCGCCGCGTAGACGGCCGCGGTGGCGACGCCTTCGATGCTGCGTCCGGGGAGCAAGTCCTCGGAGAGCGCGCGACGGTAGATGACGGATGCGGTCTCACGGACCTCCTTCGGGAGGCCGAGCGCGCTGCTCATCCGCTCGATTTCGCCGAGCGCCTGCTTGAGGTTGCGCTCCTTGCTGTTCCGGGTGCGGAAGCGCTCGTTCCACGTGCGCAACCGCTGCATCTTCTGGCGCTGCCGGGAGCTCAGGCTGTTGCCGTAGGCGTCCTTGTTCTGCCAGCCGATGTTCGTCGACAGGCCCTTGTCGTGCATCATGTTCGTCGTCGGCGCGCCGACCCGCGACTTCTGGTCTTTCTCCGCGGAGTCGAACGCCCGCCACTCGGGGCCGCGGTCGATGCCGTCTTCCTCGATGACGAGGCCACACTCGCTGCAGATGGTCTCGCCGTGCTCCTCGTCGTTGACGAGTTTCCCGCCACACTCGGGACAGGTGTCTACGTGCTGGGTCTCTTCCGTCTCTTCTTCCGTCTCGGTACGCTGGCGGTCGCTGGAATACGTTCGTATCGTTGTCTCGCTCATTGTGAATCTCCGAAGCGAGGAAAACACCTAAAGTGGGTTTCCCTCACGCTTCCTAACCACAGGTAGGAGCGAAACGTACTTAAACCTTTCGTACACCTTGGGTTACCTTGTCACACCCCTATAGACAGTAACAGCCCGTTACGGCGGAAATTGCCGAGTTTTAGTTCGGCCGAAAACGAGCGGCTCTGAGCGTAAGCCTTAGAAATGCTTCGGCGAATAACGAGGCGCTTCCCACAACAACAACCCTTGAGACCCATAATTTTATACTTGGCCAATAGATATATTAACGTATGATGGAAGAGGACTCGGCGTCCGTGCTGGTCGTGGACGACGAGCGCGACACTCGCCGACTCTACGAGGCGTGGCTCTCCACGTACGACGTCACGACGGCCGAAAACGGTCACGCGGCGCTCGACCGTCTCACCGACGACGTCCGGGTCGTGCTGTTAGACCGCCGGATGCCGAACACGTCCGGGCGCGCCGTCCTCGAACGCATCCGCGCACGCGGCTACGACTGCCGGATCGCGGTCGTGACCGCGGTCGAACCCGACGTGGACATCGTAGACCTCGGGTTCGACGCCTACCTCACCAAACCAACCACGCGGGAACTCCTGCTCGAGACCGTGGAGACGCTGCTCGCCCGCGACGAGTACGACGACGACCTTCGAGAACTGTTCGCGCTCTGTGAGCGCCGCGCCGTCCTTCGCGCCGCCGACGCCGACCTCTCAGCCGCGGTCGGCACGCTCGACAACCGCATCGCACAGATAGCGAACACCCTCGACACGACGATTTCCGGGTTCGACGACGCCGACTTCCGTGTGGCGTTCCGGGACATCGGTGTATCGGCGGCGGATTAATCGCGGGACGACGCGACGGAAGATTTATTCGAACAGAACGCGGTGACACAAATCGAGAGACGACACGATGGAGGAACGCGCGGACGCCGTGATACTCGTAGTCGACGACCGCAAGGACCAGCTCGACCTCTCCGAGGCGCGCCTCGACGACCACTACGACGTCCGCACCGCCCAGACCGGCGAGAAAGCGCTCGAACGCATCGACGACGACGTCGACGTCGTACTCTTAGACCGCGAGATGCCGGGCATGTCGGGGGACGAAGTCCTCGAGTACATCCGCGAAGAAGACTACGACTGCCGGGTCGCGATGGTGACCGCTGTCGAACCCGAAATCGACGTCCTCGCGCTCGGGTTCGACGCCTACCTGACGAAACCGGTGTCCGCCGACGTTCTGCTGGAGACCATCGACCGCCTCCTCCGACGGAGCGAATACTCCGACTCCATCGCCGAACTGTTCACGCTCTGCGAACGCCGCGCCGTCCTCCTCGAAACCCACACAGAAGACGAACTCGAAGACTCGGCCGAGTACGCGGAACTCACCGAGAAGATCCGCGAGTACCGGGAGGAGACCGACGATATCGCACGACACTTCTCCTCCGAGGATTACCGCGTCACGTTCCGCGACCTCGACTAACCGTCGAGGTTTCGCGCGATGTCCGCGAGACTGTCTTTCGGTTTCTCCGTCGCATCGTAGTACGCCGTCTCCCCCGGTGCGCGCACCCCGTACGCGTATCCGGATTCGACTATGTCCACGAGTACCGACCGCCCGACATCGAGCCCTTCGTCGTCGAGCCACCCGCGAAGGAAGTCCTCGCCTTCCCCGGGTTCGCGCGCCAACCGCGGTGTCTCGTACGCACCGCGGAGAACGGGTGAATCGCCCGACCGCTCGATTCGCGTCCGATACGCCGACCCGTCTATCGTCACCTGAACGACCTCGCCCTCCGGAAACGCGTCCGCCGCGTCCGTGGGGAGTTCTATCTGGGGGCGCGACGTCCCCCCGTAGCGACGCACCGTCCCCGTCACCGTCTCGACCGACGGATTCTCGGACGAAACTCTATCCATACCTGAATCGAGGACGCGACACCGGAAAAACAGTCCGGGACTACCTGTCGGAACGCCACGCGCGATACGAGATGTACGCCCACAGGACGACCCCCGTCACCGCGAACAACAATCCGAACCAGATGAGCATCGCCGCGATGACGTTCGCGAGGTCGTTACTGTAGAACACCGCGATCGCGAACCCGAGCGCGATGAGCAGTGCGTCCACGAGGAAGAGCTTCAACTTGAACTGATTCAGGTACAGCCACTCCACCACGGGGTTCGGGCCGCCCCCGTCTTCCGCCGCACCGTTCTCCGCGAGTCCTGCCATACCCGACTCAAGAACCACCACCACCAAAAACTACGGGATTCGAAACCACGAACGCGGAACTTTTGCCCCCGCTCACCCAACAGGACGTATGGCCGCGACACGAACCGACGACGCCGACACCCCGGATACAGACGTCGGACCCGACTCCGACGACGAGGAGGCCCTCGGCTCCCGGAAACGCGCCTTCCTATACATCTCCCCCTTCCTCGCGCTCGGCCTCGCCGACATCGTCCTCCTCCTCCTCTGGGGACTCGACGGCCTCTGGGGCTTCATGATACTCCCCCCGATACTCTTCATCAGCGCCGTCGGCTGGATCGCGTTCCGCCACGGGTACGTCTAAACCCACTTTTTGCTCTGCGTGAGGGCGCTTCGCGCCCTCACTCGGCAAAAACTTGGGGAAAAAGCACTCCTCCCTCACTTCGGCCTTCGGCCTCCGTTCGGTCGTCGGCCCGCTCGCTTCACTCGCGGGGAATCACTTCGCTCGGGTCCTGACGGACCACTCGCTCGTGAACGATTGCGGCGTGGAATGTTACTTTTCGAGGAAGTATCATAGAATCTCCCTCACAGCGTTTGTTTCGAGGGCTATGTTCGGGAACCTTCTGTTAGGTGGGTGTGCGTATCGCTCAGCTCGTTCTATCACGTCGGAGCCGTTCAGCCGAGAGGAGTGTAGCGAGGGCCACTCCGAACAGGGCGACCGTCTGAAACAACGCCATATCCCCCATAGCCAGCGCGTAGATAAGGGTAATCAACAGCAAGCCGAAAAGACCGACAAGTACCCACTGAATCCGAGTAGACCGTTCCATACAAAATATAGTTTTTCTGGCTCTGTTAGCCTGTCGCCTACATCTACCGATTCGAATAGCTACTGAACGGGGCCGCTTTCTATGACATTTCTCTCGAAGCATTCGGCGACCGAGTGGTCCGTCAGGACCCGGTAGGTCGCCGATTCACTCGCTCGCTCCGCGAGCGAGCCTTTTTGGTGCAGATTTTTGCGCCGAGAGGTCGCCGAAGGCGACCCGAGGCGTAAAAAGGTGCGTTAGAGGAACCGGAAGGTCTCCAGATTTTTGGGGGCGAACGTTCGCATGTTGTAGTCGTGGTAGAGGGCGCTGGAGAGGTCTTGGGTGGAGCGTTCGTCGCCGTGGACGCAGAGGACTTTCTCGGGGCGGGGGTTCATGGTGCGGACGAAGTCTTCGAGGCCCTGGCGGTCGGCGTGGCCGGAGAACCCGTCGACGGTGTCCGTGTTCATTTTGAGGGTGAGGCGGTCGTTGCGGCCGCGGTCGCCGGGCATGGGGATTTCGTCCCAGCCCGATTGGATGCGGCGGCCGAGGGTGCCTTGTGCCTGGTAGCCGACGAACATGAGCGTGTTGTCGGGGTCGGGGCCGGCGTGTTCGAGCCAGCTCATGATCGGGCCGCCGGTGACCATGCCGGAGGTGGAGAGGACGATGCATTGGTCGCCTTCCGCGACGTCCATGCGTTCGTCTTCGCCGCCGTCGATGTGGTTGAACTGGTCCGCGAGGAAGGGGTTTTCGTCCTCGTGGAAGATTCTATCCCGGAGGTCGTCTCGGAGGTATTCGGGATAGGTGGTGTGGATGGCGGTCGCCTCCCAAATCATGCCGTCCAGGTGGATGGGCATCTCGGGGATGTCGCCGTTCCGCATCGCTTCTTCGAGGACGAGCATGAGTTCTTGTGAGCGCCCGACGGCGAACGCGGGGATGATGACCTGTCCGCCGCGGTCGTAGGTCTCGTTGATGACCTTCTTGAGTTTGCGCTCGGAGTCCTCGCGGTCGGTCTGGTAGTCGTTTCTCCCACCGTAGGTGGATTCGAGGACGAGCGTTTCGACGCGCGGGAAGTCGTTGACCGCGCCGTTGAACAGTCGAGTGTCCTCGTAGTGGATGTCGCCGGAGAACGCGACGTTGTAGAGGCCGTCGCCGATGTGGAAGTGGCTGACGGCGCTCCCGAGGATGTGACCGGCGTTGTGGAAGGTGAGTTTGACGTCGGGCGCGATGTCCGTGACGTCCCCGTACTCGAGGGGGATACAGTGTTTGATGGCTTCCCGCACCATCTCGGATTCGTAGGGCGGGTTACGGCCTTCTTTGGCGGCGACGTCGAGGTAGTCGAGCGTGAGGAGGCCCATCAGGTCGCGCGTGGGTTCGGTACAGTAAATCGGGCCGTCGTAGCCGTATTTGAACAGGAGGGGGATGAACGCGGAGTGGTCGAGGTGGGCGTGGGTCAGCACCACCGCGTCGAGCGAGTTCAGCGGAACGGCTTCAGGGGCCTGCAGGTAGGGGACTTCGCCTTCGCTCCCGGGTTTGTCACCGCAGTCGATGAGGACGCGCGTGTCCGGCGTCGAGAGGATGAAGCTCGCGCGACCGACTTCCCGACAGCAGCCGAGCGTGGTGATGCGGACGTACTCGTCGTCCGACATCTCCTCGCGGTGGATCTGGCGGCCGACCTTCTCCAAGATGTCGCGGCGTTCCTCGCGTTCGTGTTTGAGGAAGTTTCGGACGTTCGAGACCGTGGAGGACTCGATGGGCGGCGTGCGCACGACTTCGGGCGTCCACCCGGAGGTCTGCGTAATCTCGCGGAGCGTGCTGCCGTGTCGACCGATGACCATCCCGGGTTTTTCGGCCTCGATGACGACTTCACCGGTGTCCTCGTGGAAGTCGAGGTTCGTAACCCCGGCGTCCTCGGGGATGACGTTCATAATCTGGTCGCGGGCGTCGTCGGGTCGGGAGAGGACGTCCGGGTCGGGTCGGACGGTGATCCGTTTCCGGAGTTTGCTCGCGAGGTTCCGGACGAGGTTGCCGTTCTGCGCGAACTTCTTCGGGTCGCGCGTGTAGACGACGAGTTCCGGGCCTTCGTATTTGACCTCCGTGACGGTGATGTCAGGCGGTATTTCGTTCTTTATCGTTTCGTGCAGGTCTTCGAGTTGCTGGTCTACAGTACTCATAATAACCGAACTGCGGGTTCCGGTCCGGCCTCGTGCGCCGCCTGCCGCTGCGGGTGGCGGAGGACACGAATAGTCGCTGACCGGCTGTGTAGTGTCATGTGGATAGGCGGTTGCGCCGGACGGTCCGACGTGTCCGCGGGAGGAGCGTGTGGAAAACCCGCTTAGTCGAAATTACTTGTCCGGAGTTATAAAAGCCTTCGCAATAGTCCAGGCCGTAATGGAGTTGACACCAGCCGTCGTTGCGGCGGAACGCGAGTGGATTCTTGAACGCGCGGACGCCGTGGTCCCGCTCGCGAACGAGGTGCGACGCGACCTCGGCGAGCTATTCGACACCCGAGTGCCCGACATCGCGGAAGACGACTATCGGGCGTGCGTCGAGGACGTGTTCTCCGAGGACGCCCGCGCGGTGAACGTCGCCGCCCTCGCGCGGATTCTCCGCGACCTCGACGTCGCCGGTGACTACCCGGGATTCGTGGTGGACGAACTACTCGGGCGCGAGCTCGCGGCGACTATCGCGGGAGACCAGCCGCTGCGCTTGCTCGCGGAGGCGACGTTTCACTACGCGGACCTCGTCTCGCACGGCGCGGACGGGGACGCGGCGGGACTCGACGACCTCGACGCCGCGCTCGCGGCTGGTGTGCAGACGACGCTTCCGGGATGGGAGTGGCGCGAAAAGGAGTTCTAGCCGCCGATCGAGATGTCTTCGTCTTCGGTTTCCGGCGGGTTCTCCTCGGCTTCGAGGTCGCGTTCCTCGATGCGCATCCGGCGCTGGATTTCCTTGTTCTTGCCTTTGCGCTCGCGACCGCGTTTCGTGTCGCCCATATCGTGTTAGTCACTCCCACGCACCATAAACTTCGCGTCACAATACCTAAGTGCCCGTGCCACGCATTCACGTGGGATGGGCGGACGACGCGTTCCGGCTGCGGCGGACGAGGCGACGCTCTGCTGGATAGTGGTGGACGGAGAAGCACTCCTCATCGAGAAGAAACGCGGCGTCGGCGCGGGCCTCTACAACGCGCCCGGTGGGAAAGTCGAGTCGGGAGAGACGCCCCGGGAGTGTGCCGTGCGAGAGACCGAGGAGGAAGTCAGCGTCACGCCCACGGCTCCGACGCGCGTCGGGACGCTCGATTTCACGTTCGGGGACGAGCCGTTCATGTTCGTGCACGTGTTCCGCGCGGCCGACTACGACGGGACGCCGTCGGAATCATCGGAGGCGCGCCCGGTGTGGTGCGACGTGTCCGACCTTCCGTACGACGAGATGTGGGAGGACGACCGCTACTGGGTGCCCCACCTGTTGGACGGCGAGCGATTCCACGGGGACGCCGTGTTCGACGCCGACGGTGACGAACTCCGCGAGTGGTCGCTCGAAACCGGCGTGCCGCTCTGAGGCGCGCTTCACGGGATTTAAGGCCGCATGCGGCCGTCTCGTTCTCGGCGCGCGTGTCGCAGTCGGTCGGCCCGTCTTCGTTCGAATCGGTCGAAGAACTCCGCTTCACGGGATTTAAGGCCGCATGCGGCGACCGTTCGGGTAATGAGTGAGAACGAACAGGCGCTCGGGATAACGGAGAGTAAAGAGCACAGTCCCGGCGACTGGTACTCGGAGGTCGTGCGGAAGGCGGGACTGGCGAGTTACGGTCCCGAATCGATGGGCGGGTTCATCGTCACGCGCCCGCGAGGGTACGCGCTCTGGGAGAAGGTGCAGGAGAACCTCGACGGCTGGTACAAGGACACGGGCGTTGACAACGCCTACTTCCCGATGTTCATCCCCGAGTCCTACCTGGAGAAGGAGGGCGAGTTCGTCGAAGGGTTCGACCCCGAGGTCGCGTGGGTGACCGAGGGCGGGAACGAGGAGTTAGAAGAACGCCTCGCGGTCCGCCCGACCTCCGAGTCCATCATAACCCCATATATGAGTCAGTGGACGCGGAGTCACCGCGACCTGCCGCTGCGGCTGAATCAGTGGTGTTCGGTGGTTCGGTGGGAGGCGACGGAGACGAAGCCGTTCTTCCGGACGAAGGAGTTCCTCTGGCAGGAGGGCCACACCGCCCACGAGTCCTCGGAGGAGGCGTGGGAGGAGACGGTCACTCGACTGGACCAGTACGAACGGTTGTACGACGAAGTGCTCGCGATTCCGGTTCTCCGGGGTCGCAAGCCCGAACACGACAAGTTCCCGGGTGGGGACACGACGACGACGGTGGAGGCGCTGATGCCCGACGGGAAGGCGTTGCAGGGGGCGACGAGCCACCACCTCGGGCAGTCGTTCGCGGAGGCGTACGACCTGACGTACGCGGACGAGGACGAGGAGGAGAAGGTCGCGCACACGACGTCGTGGGGGCTGTCGTGGCGGTCGCTCGGCGGCCTCATCATGACGCACTCCGACGACCAGGGGCTCGTGTTGCCGCCGACGGTCGCGCCGGAGCAGGTCGTCATCGTCCCCATCTGGCAGGAAGAGACCAAGGAGGACGTCCTCCAGTACTCGACGGAGGTCGCGGCGGAGTTGGAGGCGGCGGGCGTGCGCGTCCACCTGGACGACCGGGACGAGCGCAACCCCGGGTTCAAGTTCAACGAGTGGGAGCTCAAGGGCGTCCCCGTCCGTATCGAGATCGGCCCGAACGAGGTCGAGGACGGGGAGTTGACGTTCGCGCATCGCCCAGACGGCGAGCAGTTCGTGGAGCAGCGCGACGAACTCGTGGGCGCGGCCGAAGACCACCTCGACGCGGTGTTCGACAAGCTCTACGAGGCGGCCGAAGACCACCTGGAGGAGAACATTCGCGAGGCGGATTCGCCCGAGAAGATTCTCGGCACCATCGGGAAGCACGGCGGGTTCGTGAAGGCCCCGTGGTGCGGTGACGAGGCATGTGAAACCGTTATAAAAGAAAAGATTGCCGCAGAGATCGTGATGGTTCCATTCGACCAGGAACACGACCCAGATGCGGACGAATGTGCGCTCTGTGGCGACCCTGCTGTGGAGACCGCGTACTTCGCGAAGTCATACTAACGGCCTTATATCCCCTTATTGGGGTACAATACGCACTAATACTTTCAGGGGTAGTGTTTTGACTCGTCGTGGCATCTCATGTCACACGACCATGGGGCACACGAACCTTCTCGCGGACCCCGCGGACGCGCGGTCGAACTGCGGCGTCGGGGTTGTGATGGACCTCGACGGCGCCGGCGGCCACGACGTACTCGCGGACGGAATCGACCTCCTCGAAAACCTCGAACACAGAGGGACGACCGGGGCAGAAGAGAACACCGGTGACGGCGCAGGCGTCCTCCTGCAAACGCCGCGCGGCTTCTTCGACGACGAGTTAGACCTCCCCGAGGACTACGCGGTGGGACAGGTCTTCCTCCCGCAGGACGACGAAGAACGCGCTGCTGTCGTCGAACAGGTGGAAGAAACGCTCGACGCGCAGGGCCTCGACGTGGTGGCGTGGCGGGACGTTCCAACAAATAACTCGGACATCGGCGCGACGGCGCTCGACTCGGAACCGCACGTCGCCCAGTTGTTCGTCACGGGTGACGCGAACCTCTACGTCGCCCGGAACGCCGTCGAGGACGCCGTCGAGCACGAGCGCTTCTACGTCTGTTCGCTCGACCGCGACACCCTCGTCTACAAGGGTCTCCTCACGGGTGGGCAACTGCGCGACTACTACCCCGACCTCGCGGACGACCGGATGGAGACGACCTTCGCCCTCGTTCACGCGCGGTTCTCCACGAACACGCTCGGCGCGTGGCACCTCGCGCACCCCTACAGAAATATCGTGCACAACGGCGAGTTCAACACGATAAAGGGGAACGTGAACTGGATGCGCGCTCGGGAGTCAGACCTCAGTACTGAGAAACTCGGCGACGACGGCCTCGAGACGGTGCGTCCGGTCATCGACGACCCCGACCAGTCCGACACGGCGAGCGTCGACAACGCGCTCGAACTCCTCGTGGAGACTGGCCGCGACCTCCCGCACGCGCTCCGGATGCTGATTCCCGAAGCGTGGCAGGGAGACGACACGATGTCCGAAGAGCGGCGCGAGTTCTACGACTACCACGCGTCGCTCGTGGAGCCGTGGGACGGCCCCGCGCTCGTCGTCGGAACGGACGGCGAGCGGGTGGCCGCGGCGCTCGACCGGAACGGCCTCCGTCCGTGCCGGTACGAGGTCACGACCGACAACACGCTCGTCATGGGGAGCGAAGCCGGCGCGCTCGACACGCCCGCGTCCGAGTTGCAGGAGCGCGGCCGTCTCACGCCCGGTCAGTTGTTCGTCGCGGACCCCGACGAGGGCCGCGTGATTCCCGACGAGGAAGTGTTCGACGACCTCACCGACGAGAAGTACGGCGAGTGGGTCGGGGAGCGCCAGGAACGCGTCGAGGGCGACGACCCGCTCCCCGCCGACCCCGTCGCGGACTTGCGGTCGCGCCAGGCGGCGTTCGGCTACACGTACGACGAACTGGACGAGTTGGTGGAGCCGATGGCGGCCGACGGGAAGGACCCCGTCGGTTCGATGGGTGACGACACCCCGCTCGCGGCGCTCGACGACTTCAACAAGCCGCTGTTCTCGTACTTCCGCCAGTTGTTCGCGCAGGTGACGAACCCACCCATCGACTACATCCGCGAGGACCTCGTGACGAGCACCGAGACCCGACTCGGCCGCCAGCACAACCTCCTCGGGGAGTCCCCGGAACACGCGGAACAGGTAGTACTGGAGTCGCCCGTACTCACCGACTCCGCGCTCGCCGGCGTCCGCGAGAGCGAACGCACCGTCGAAACCCTCGACACGACGTTCGACTCGGACCACAGTCTCGCAGAGGCGGTAGACCACCTCCGCACGGCGGCGGAGGACGCGATTCGCGAGGGCGCGGACGTACTCGTTCTCTCGGACCGGAACCTGAACTCGGAGCGCCTGCACGTCCCGAGTCTCCTCGCGACGGGCGCGGTCCACCACCACCTCGTCCGCGAAGGCTTGCGTGCGCGCGCCGGCCTCGTCGTGGAGTCGGGTGACCCGCGGACGGTCCACCACCTCGCCACGCTCGTCGGGTACGGCGCGGGCGCGGTGAACCCCTACCTCGCCCTCCAGTCGGTCACCGACCTCATGGGCGACGGCGACGAGGAGGAGGCCGTCGAAGCTGTCGACTCCTACGTTCACGCGCTCGAAACCGGCCTGGAGAAGGTGATGGCGCGGATGGGTATCTCGACCGTCGCCTCCTACCAGGGCGCACAGATATTCGAGGCGGTCGGGCTGAACTCCGACCTCATCGACGCGTGCTTCACCGGGACGCCGAACCGTACCGAGGGCGTCGGAATCGACGAGATAGAGGCCGACCTCCGGGAGCGCCACGCGACGGCGTACGACGAGGACGTCGACCTCGAACGGCAGGGCGAGTTCACGAACCGCTCTAATGGACGGTTCCACCAGTGGAACCCCGAGACCGTCCACACGCTCCAGGGCGCGGTGCGCTCGGGCGAGTACGAGCAGTTCGAGGAGTACGCCGAACTCATCAACGACCAGAACGAGCAACTCCAGACCCTGCGCGGTCTCCTCGACTTCGACTCCGACAGGGAGTCGATTCCGGTGGAGGACGTCGAACCCGTCGAGGACATCGTGAAGCGCTTCTCGACGGCGGCGATGAGCCTCGGGAGTCTGAGTCCGGAAGCCCACGAGAACAACGCGCGCGGGATGAACGAACTCGGCGCGAAAGCGAACACGGGCGAGGGCGGCGAACCACCGGAGCGCTTCGGCACCGACCGGAACTGCGCCATCAAGCAGGTGGCGTCCGGCCGGTTCGGCGTGACCTCGGAGTACCTCTCCGCCGCGGACGACCTCCAGATCAAGATGGCGCAGGGGTCGAAGCCCGGCGAGGGCGGCCACCTCCCCGGTGAGAAGGTGAATCAGATGATCGCGGACGTGCGGTGTTCGACGCCCGGCGTCGGCCTCATCAGTCCGCCGCCCCAGCACGACATCTACAGCATCGAGGACCTCAAGCAACTCATCTACGACCTGAACGCGAGCAACCCCGACGCGCGGGTGCACGTGAAACTCGTCAGCGAGGCGGGTATCGGCACCATCGCCGCCGGGTGCGCGAAGGCCAAGGCCGACTGCATCCACATCAGCGGCCACTCGGGCGGGACGGGCGCGAGCCCGAAAACCAGTATCAAGCACGCGGGTCTGCCGTGGGAACTCGGGCTCTCCGAGGCGAACCAGTTGCTCCGCGAGACGGGGCTTCGCTCCCGCGTCACGCTGCGCGCGGACGGTGGCCTGAAGACGGGACGCGACGTCGCCATCGCGGCGCTCCTCGGCGCGGAGGAGTTCGCGTTCGGCACGGGGTCGCTCGTCACCTCCGGCTGCGTGATGGCGCGCCAGTGCCACAACAACACCTGCCCCGTCGGCGTCGCGACGCAGGACCCCGAACTCCGGAAGCGGTTCGCGGGGACGCCCCAGCACGTCGTCAACTACATGTGCTTCATCGCGCGCGAACTCCGCGAGCTCATGGCCGAACTCGGCTTCGAGACGGTGGACGACATGGTGGGTCGCGTCGACCACCTCACGCAGAAGGACACCGACCACCCGCGTGCGCGCCACCTCGACCTCTCGCGCGTCCTCGCGGAACCCGGCGGCGACGACGACCGCTACAAGACGATGGAGCAGGACGTCTCCTTCGAGGACCACCTCGACACCGCCATCGCGGCGGAAGTCGGGGACGCGCTCGACGGCGGTGAACCCACGAGCGTCGACGTGGACATCACCAACGAGGACCGGACCGTCGGCGGCCGCCTCTCCTACGAGATATCGAGTCGGCACGGCGGCGACGGCCTGCCCGACGACTCGGTGCGCGTGAACGCGACCGGGACGGCGGGCCAGTCATTCGGCGCGTGGCTCGCGCGCGGTCTCACGCTCGACCTGACCGGCGCGGCGAACGACTACGTCGGCAAGGGCCTCTCGGGCGGCCGGGTCGTCGTCTCGACGCCCGCGGACGCCGCGTTCGACCCCGCGGAGAACACCCTCATCGGGAACGTCGCGCTGTACGGCGCGACCGACGGCGAGTGCTACGTCAACGGCGTCGCCGGCGAGCGGTTCGGGGTGCGGAACTCCGGCGCGAAGGCGGTCGTCGAAGGCGTCGGCGACCACGGCTGTGAGTACATGACCGGTGGCGTCGTCGCCGTCCTCGGCGACGTCGGGAAGAACTTCGCCGCGGGGATGAGCGGGGGCGTGGCGTACGTCTTCGACCCCGACGGGGAACTCGCCGGGAAGGCGAACACTGGCATGGTGTCGCTCGAATCCGAGTTGGACGACCGCGACGAGACCGTCCTCCGGCGTCTCGTGGAGAACCACGCGGCGTACACGAACTCGGAGCGCGCCGCCGAACTGCTCGACGACTGGGAGCAGGTACTGGACTCGTTCGTGAAGGTGATGCCGGACGCGTACCGGGACGCCATCAGCGAGCGCCCCGAGGACGACGCGCGCGTCGACCTGCCCGCGTCGGCCGACGGCGGTTTCGACTGCCAGCCGGAGGCCGCGGGAAGCGCGGACTGAACTCCGGTTCACCTACACTTAACCGGCCGCCGGCGTAGTTTCGAGTATGGATTCGGCGCTCGTCATCGGCGGCACGCGGTTCATCGGCCGACACACGGTAGAGGAGTTACTCGACCACGACTACCACGTCACGATTTTCAATCGCGGGAGTCACGAGAACCCGTTCATGGACTACGCGGACGTCCACCACGTCCGGGGCGACCGGACGGACGACGAGGCCCTACTCTCGGCGAAACGCGAGGTCGAACCGGACGTCGTCCTCGACTTCGTCGCGTACCACCCCGACGACGTGCGTTCCGCGGTGGATATTTTCGCGGACGTGGACGCCTACGTCTACGTGTCCTCGGGGTCCTCGTACGCGGCGGACGACATCCCGAAACGGGAGGGCGTGACGGCGCTCTGTGAGTGTACGCCAGACCAGGCGGTGGACGACTCCTACGAAACGTACGGTAATCGGAAGGCGGAGGGCGACCGGCAGGTGTTCGAGGCGGCGGAGCGCGGCGTGAACGCGATGGCCGTCCGTCCCACGGTGGTGTACGGGCCGTTCGACTACACCGAACGCCTCGACTACTGGCTGAACAGGGTCCAAGAGTACGACCGCATCGTCGTGCCCGGGGACGGGACGAACGTCTGGCAGCGCGTCTACGTCGAGGACGTCGCCAGCCTCCTCCGCCTCGTCGCCGAGAACGGAGAGGCCGGAAAAGCGTACAACGCGGGCGACCAGAACGCCATCACGCTCGAACGAACCGTCGAGGAAGCCGCGGACGCCCTCGACACCGACGTGGAAGTCGTGCACGCGAGTGCGCGCGAACTCTCAACTGTCGACCTCGAACTCGACGACTTCCCGCTCTACCGCGACTACCCTCACGTTCTCGACACGCATCGCGCCGAGTCGGTCGGCTGGGAGTCCACGGCGGTGTCGGAGGCGATGGAGCGCACCGCGGCGGAACACGTGGAGAGCGACCGTGACGGGAGCGACGTCGGCCCCGACCGGGAGACCGAGGAGCGATTGCTCGACGTGCTGGATACGGTCTAGGAAAAGGCGTATGGTCGTCGGCGGTGACGTGCGGGTATGTTCGATAAATCATCGTGGATTCGCCTCCCGCGGAACGTCGTCATCGGTCACGACGTGCTCGGGGAGACGCGGGCGGTCCTCGACGATGTTCACTTGACGGGCGACCCGCTGGTGGTGACGAGTCCGACGCCGAAGGAGGTGGCGGGCGACCGAATCGTCGCGCAGTTGGAGGACGCGGGGCGGAGTCCGGCGGCCGTGACCGTCGAGGAGGCGTCGTTCGACGCCGTGGAGCGCGTCATCGCGGCCGCGGAAGACCACGACGCGGATTTCTTGATGGGCGTCGGCGGCGGGAAGGCGATCGACATCGCGAAGATGGCGTCGGACTCGCTCGCGCTGGGGTTCGTGTCGGTTCCGACCGCGGCGAGCCACGACGGCATCGTCTCCGGACGGGGGAGCGTCCCCGAGGGCGACACCAGACATTCGGTGGCGGCGGACCCGCCGCTCGCGGTCGTCGCGGACACCGGCATCATCGCGGACGCGCCGTGGGACCTCACGACCGCGGGGTGTGCGGACATCATCTCGAACTACACCGCGGTGAAGGACTGGCGGCTCGCCAATCGATTGCGGAACGTCGAGTACTCGGAGTACGCGGCGTCGCTCGCGGAGATGACGGCGGAGATGCTGGTGGACAACGCGCCGTCCATCAAACCGGGGTTGGAGGAGTCGGCGTGGGTGGTCGTGAAGGCGCTCGTCTCCTCGGGGGTGGCGATGAGCATCGCAGGGTCGTCGCGGCCGGCGTCGGGCGCGGAACACCTGTTCAGCCACCAGCTCGACCGTATCGCGCCCGGGAAGGCGCTGCACGGCCATCAGGTCGGGGTGGGGGCGATTCTCTGTGAGTTCCTGCACTCGGGCGAGCGCGGCGACTGGACCGCGGTTCGGGACGCGCTGTCGGCGCTCGACGCCCCCACCACGGCGGACGAACTCGGCGTCTCTGAGGAGGAAGTCATCGGGGCGTTGACGACCGCGCACGAGATTCGGGACCGCTACACGATTCTCGGGTCGGGAATCAGCGAGGACGCGGCGATAGAGGCGGCGGCGCGGACGGGCGTTATCTGAGCGGGGCGAGCGCGTCCGGGGTCGCGGCGACGACGGCCGCGGCGACCGCCAAGTGCAGCCAGAACGTGACGAGTCGGTAGAGGAGCGCCGCGGCGGCCGCGACCGGAACGCCGACGCCGGTGACGCTGACGAGCAACCCGACGAGCGCGGCGTCCACGGTACCGATGCCGCCGGGGAGGGGGAGTATCGCGGCCAGTCCGACGAGCGGCGTGATGGCGACGGCGGCCGTCACGGTGAGCGGGACGGCGACCGCGCCCGCGGCGTAGTGGAGGCTGACGCCGAGCGACGCCCACGCCAGCAAGCCGGACGCGACGAGGAACGCGAGTCGCGCCGTATCGGTGGAGATGGCGCGGACGGTGTGGTCGAACCCGCGGAGGCGGGCGGAGACGTTCGCGCGGTCGAGCGCTGTCGAGGCTTTCGGTGAGACGGTGACGGCGGCGCGCTGGAGGAGCGCGGTGCCGCTGAAGACGGCGTCAGTGAGCCAGCGCGGCCGAGAGCGCGCGATTGCGAGCGTACCGACGACGAACACGAGACCCGCTGCGGCGGTTGCCGCGGTGAGTGCGCCCAGATTTCCACCGTGGCCGCCGGTGAGGAAGAGCGCCGCGCCGACGGCGACGGCGACGAACGACGTGGCCGAGGTGACGAACTCGTCGGCGGCGACGGCGGCGAGCGCGCGCTCGTAGCCCGTTTCCGCGTCCCGAGAGAGGAGATAGGAGACGATGGTCGCGCTCGCGACGTTCCCCCACGGCAGGACGCCGCGGACGAACAGGCCGACGAGGTAGGTATGGTGGACGCGTCGCCGTCGCGGAAGGACGACCGTCGCCGACCCTGCGAACACCTGCATGAAGCACGCGAGCGAGACGACGGAACTTCCGATGGCGTACGCGAGGAGCGTGGGGTCGGCGGTGGAGAGCGCGGAGAGAACGCGCTCGCCGCCCGCGACGTACGCCACCGCCGCGAGCGCGAGGAGCGCGAGGAGAAAGCGCGAGACGGCCCGCGTCGTATCCATACGTCGTGGAGACGGTGGGGGGTAAAGAATGGTTGGGACCGAAAAACCGCACGACGGCGAGAGGTGTCAGACGAGTGGCACGGTCAGGAGAGTTCGGCGTTCCGGAAGACGTAGTAGCCGACGGCGAGCGGAACGACGAGCCACGCCACGAGGAGCGCGGCGGAGAACTCGGGGCTGAGGAACCACGGCACGTCGCCGAGCGGAGGGAGTCGTTGGCCGAAGTTCGCGGGGTCGAAGACGAGGTAGAGGCTGTTGAGGTACGCGCGGGCGGGGCTGAGGTTGACGACGAAGTCGTAGACGTTCGCGCTCACGGAGAGGCCGAGCGTGTCCTCGAGGACGAACCGGAGGGCGGCGGCGACGCTGAACTGGCCGGCGAGCCAGAGGACGTTGAAGACGAAATAGTAGCCGATGGCGTACCCCATCGCGCGGGCGCGGGACGCGGTGGCGGCGGAGATGGCGACGGCGATACCGACGTACGCGAGCGCGAACAGCGAGAGGAGGACGGCGAACTGGGGGAACTGACCGAGGCTCGGACTCGGGTAGAGTGTGACGGCGAGCGCGACCGCGACGACGAGCGCGAGCACCACCGCGGCGAACACGGCGAGTGCGCGGGAGAGGAACTTCCCGAGGACGAGTTCGAGGCGCGTCGTGGGAAGGCCGAGGCGGATGCGGATGCTCCCGGACTCGCGTTCGCCCGCGATGGAGAGGTAGGCGGCGACGAGCGCGACCAACGGGATGACGAGCGCGCCGACGCCCGACATCGCGAACAACTGTTGGTTGACGACGGGGCTCTCCCCCGTCGACCCGACGTAGAAGAATAAGCCGGTGAACAGCGCGTACAGCGCGCAGACGAACCAGAGGAGTTTCGACCGTCGGACGTTCAGGAAGTCGTTTCGCGCGACGGTGAGCAGCCTCACGCCGCCACCTCCCGTTCGTCGGCGTCGGCGTCGCGCGCTTCCGTGAGGGAGTTGAAGAGGTCTTCGAGGCTGGCGTCGGTGGTGGAGACGTCCTCGACGCGCGCGTACTCGTCGAGCGCCTCGATGGCGTCGACTTTCGCGCGCGACCGGTCGACCCGCACTGTTACGTCCTCGCCGTCGACGGAGACAGACGTGACGCCCGCCACGTCGGCGAAGACCGCGCTCGGGTCGTCTGGCACGGCGTCGACGCGCATCGTCACGGCGGCCCCCGACCCCGCGCTCTCGCGGAGGCCGGCGATGGTGTCTTCCGCGGCGAGCGACCCGTCCCGCATGATTCCCACGCGGTCGCAGACGGCTTCGACCTCGGGGAGGATGTGACTGGAGAAGAACACCGTCGTCCCCGACGCCGCTTCCTCCCGGATGAGGTCGCGCATCTCCTGCATCCCCCGCGGGTCCAGTCCCGACGAAGGTTCGTCGAGCACGAGCAAGTCCGGTTCACCGACGAGCGCGATAGCGAGCGCGAGCCGCTGCGTCATCCCTTTCGAGAACCCGCCAGCGGCACGGTCCCACGCCCGCTCTTCGAGGCCGACCCGGGAGAGCAAGGCGTCGGGGTCGTCTCTCGCGTCCTTGATGTCGACCGCGTACTCGACGTGTTCGCGCGCGGTGAGGCGGTCGTAGACGTCGAACCCCTCGGGGAGGATGCCGATGCGTTCGCGGATGGCGACCGACTCGGACTCGACGTCCCGTCCGAGGACCTCCCCGCCGCCCTCGCTGGGTTCGAGAAAACCGAGCAGCATGTTTATCGTCGTGCTCTTCCCTGCGCCGTTCGGCCCGAGGAAGCCGTATATTTCTCCGTCCCCGACCGTGAGGTCGAGGTCGTCCACGGCGAGGACGTCCCCGAAGCGCTTCGTCAATCCGACCGTCTCGATAGCGGGCACACTGGACGATGGCCCGCGAGGACCAAAAGCCTAGACGTGCTCGTTCAGGAACTCGACCGTCTTCCGGTAGGCGGTGATGCGGTTTTCGAGTTTCGAGAAGCCGTGGCCTTCGTCGTCGAAGACGAGTTTCTCCACGGGGACGTGTTCTGCGGCCTCCTCGGCTATCTGTTCGGCTTCGCCGACGGGGACGCGCGGGTCGTTTTCGCCGTGCAGGACGAGCAGGGGCGCGCGAATCGCGTCGATGTTGTTGATGGGACTGATCTCCTCTAAGAACTCGCGGTCGTCCGCCAGACTCCCGTACTCGGCTTCGCGGTGTTCCCGCCGCCAGTCGCCCGTGTTCTCGAGGAACGTGACGAAGTTCGCGATGCCGACCACGTCGACCCCGGCGGCCCAGAGGTCGGGGTACTCGGTGAGCGACGCGAGCACCATGAACCCGCCGTACGAGCCGCCGTAGGCGACGATGCGGTCGGGGTCGACGTCGTCGCGACTGGTGAGCCACTCGACGCCTTCCGCGATGTCGTGGACGGAGTCCATCCGCTTCTCGACGTTGTCGAGGTTCATGTACTCCTTGCCGTAGCCCGACGACCCGCGGACGTTCGGTTCGAAGACGGCGTAGCCGTTGTCCACGAAGTACTGGCGGAGGCTGAGGAAGTAGGGGCGGCGCTGGGCTTCGGGGCCGCCGTGGATGTCCACGATGACGGGGTGCGGGCCGTCGCCCTCCGGGAGCGTGAGGAACGCCGGCACCTCCAAACCGTCGAAGGAGTCGAAGTGGACGAGTTCGGGTTCAGTGAAGGACTCTTTGGGGATGCCGGCGGTGGCGGCGTCGGTCCAGCGCGTGCTCTCGCCGCTCTCCGTCTCGAAGACGTGGACGTTCGTGTTCTCGGTGGGCCCGGAGACCGCGGCGGCGATTTCCTCGCCGTCCGGGCCGAAACTCAACCCCATCAGGACGCCCTCGGGTAAGTCGGGCGTCTCGTACGCGCTCCAATCCGCCACGTCGCGGAGCGTGAGGTCGCTGTACCCGTCGACGTTCCGCACCACCGCCACCGTTCCCGAGTCGTGGTCGACGGAGACGGAGGAGACGTTCCAGTCGCCGCCGTCCTCGACGAGCGACAGGTCGCCGGTTTCGGGGTCGAGCGTCTGGAGTGCGAGCGTGTCCCGTTCGTAGTCCGTCGTCACGTACAGCGAGTCGCCGTTCGGGTGCCACGCGACGGACCCGTACCGGACTTCGCCCTCGTGGTCGGCGGTGACGTGCGTCGACTCGCCCGATTCGAGGTCGAGGACGTAGAGGTCGTGGTCGCGGTTCGAGTGCATCTCGTGCAGGACGAGGCGGTCGTCCGACGGACTCCACCCGCCGACGGTGAGCCAGTCCTTGTCCTGGCCGTCGAAGACGAGTTCCGCGTCGTCCCCGCGCTCGTCGCGGCCCTGCACGTACGCGTCGAAGTTCGCCTCGACTCTCCTGTTGGCGGTGAACGCGAACCGCTCGCCGTCGTGACTCCACCCGCCCCACTGGTGGATGGCGTCCGGCGAGTCCGTGAGCGGGACGTCCTCGCTCCCGTCGCCCGAGAGGCGGAAGAACTGCGTCTTCTCGTTTCCGCCCTCGTCCATCCCGTAGACGAGTTCGTCCCGGGTCGGCGAGTACGCGGCGAACATGAGGCGTTCTTCGTGGAAGGAGAGCTGGTCGGGCCACTCCTCGGGCTCGTCCAGTCGCCACGCCTGCGACGTTCCCGTCGTGTCCATCAAGAAGACGAGCTGGCCGTCCGGACCGAACGATGGCGCGCTCGCGCTTCGGATGTTGAGATAACGCTCTATGTCGTAGGGCATACACGACGGTTCGATGCGAGGGAGAAAGCCGTTCGGGTGGCGGAAACAGAACCGGGAAACCTTTTATTCACACCCTGAATCCTCTCGTGTATGCGCGTGGCGTTCGTCGCGGACCGAACGATTCAGCACGACTCCCCGTCGGAGTCCGCCGAACGCCTCGACCATCTCGCGCGCCTGCTCTCCGAGCGCGGCCACGAGGTGGTCGTCTGTTGCAGTCAGTGGTGGGACGGCGACGTGGACGAGTTCGAACACGACGGCATCGAGTACGTCGCCGTCACGGACGACCCCGGGGACTGGAAGTTCCCGGTCAGGGTGCCGGGCGTCCTCCACGAGGTCGACGCGGACGTGGTGCACGCGTTCGCCGACCCGCCGTCGCACGCGGCGGCGGCGCGCGTCGGCGCGCTTGGTGACACGGCGTTCGTCGCGGAGTGCTACGAGGTCCCCGAGCGCGGCGGGTTTTCGGACCGCTGTCTCCGGTTCGCCGCGGGCGGCGGACCGCTGGTCGTGCCCGCGCGAACCGTCCGCACCGCGCTCATGGAAGCCGGCGTCCCCGAAGACCGACTCCACGTGCTCGGGAACCCCGTCGAGATGGACCTCGTGCGCGAAACCGACCCCGGTGACGGCGGCGACATCGTCTACTCGCGGCGACTAGACGAGGACGCGAACCTCGAATCGCTCCTCTTGGCGCTCGCCGAGTTCCGGGAGTTCGACTGGTCGGCGACGATAATCGGCGACGGCCCCGAACGCGACGGCTACGAACGCCAAGTCCGCGACCTCCGCATCCAGGACCGAGTGGAGTTCGTCGGCGAGAAAACAGTCCGGGAACGCATCGGCCTGTTCAAGGACGCCCACGTCTACGTCCACACCGCCCGCCGCACCACGTTCGCGACGGACCTCCTGCGCGCGCTCGCCGCGGGTTGCGTGGGTATCGTCGAGTATCACGTTCAGTCGAGCGCGCACGAACTCGTCGAAAGTGAACCTCGCGGCTTCCTCGCGACGAACGACGAGGAGATAACGGAACACCTCGCGGACGCCGCGGACCTCCCCCGCGAGGACGTCTCGGAGCGCTTCGCCGAGTACGACGAGGAGGCGTTCCTCGAGACCTACCTCGACTTCTATCGGGAGGGCGGCGCGGTCGAGTGAGCGAGGCGGAGGTGACGGAAGGTCCCGCCGAGCGAGTCGGTCACGTCTTCTTCCGCGACCACGCGGAGTCCAGCCGCGTCCACCGCGTTCTTCGTCTCCGCGAGGTCCGGCCAACTCCACCGCATTTCGATACCTGAGTCGAGCCAGTCCGGGTTCTCGCCGGTCCACGCTTCCGCTCCGGTCACCACCACGGCCTCGCCATCGGGGCGGAGGACGCGCGCGAGTTCGTCGTAGAACGCGCCGTGTTCCGGGGCCGGAACGTGGATGAGCGAGTACATCGCGGTCACCGCGTCGAACGAGTCCGCTGGAAACGGCAGGCGGGTCATGTCGCCCTGCACGACGGCGTCCGCGACCCGTCGCGCCCGCAACGTCTGTTCGCGCGAGACGTCGAGGCCGACGCCGGTCGCGTCGTCTAACGCTTCGAGGACGAGGTCGCCGGCCCCGCACCCGGTGTCGAGGACGCGCGCGCGTCTGCGGGGAGCGAGTCGAACAGTTCCGCGAGCAGATCGGGTGAGTCGTCGCCGTCGTCGCGCTGTGCTGCGTACGCGTCGGCGAGTCCGTCGTAGCCGCTCTGGACCGCGCGCCGGAACGCGTTGGGGTCGTCAGTCATCGTCTCCGCGGGTGGCGTCGACGGCGCGCACGGCGGCGACGTTCTCAGCGACGTCGTGGACGCGCACGATGTCCGCGCCGCGGTCGGCGGCGATGGTCGTGCCCGCGACGGTCGCGTACCCGCCGTCGTCCGGATAGCTGTCTATCGCGCGCCACATCGACTTGTGGCTGTGCCCGACGAGCACGGGACACCCGAGCGCGCGGAACTCGCCGACGCGGTCGAGCAGTTCGAAGTTCTCGCTCACGCTCTTCCCGAACCCGAGGCCGGGGTCGACGATTATCTTCTCCCGGGGAAGGCCGGCTTTCTCCGCGAGGAGGACGCGTTCTCTGAGTTCGTCGATGACGTCGGTCACGACGTCGTCGTACGTGACTTCCTCGGTGGGGACGACCGGCGCGCTCAGAGAGTGCATCACCACGAGCGGCGCACCGTACTCGGCCGCGAGAAACCGCATCTCGGGGTCGGCGAGGCCGGTGACGTCGTTCAAAATGTCCGCGCCCGCTTCCAGCGCGGCGCGGCCGACCTCGGCTTTCATCGTGTCCACGCTCACGAGACAGTCGAGGGCTGCTATGCGCTCGATGACGGGGACGATGCGGGCTTTCTCCTCCTCGACGGACACCGGGTCCGCGCCCGGGCGGGTGGACTCGCCGCCGACGTCGATGATGTCCGCGCCGTCCGCGACCATCTGCTCTGCGCGCGCGACGGCGTCCTCGGTCGCCGCGAACTCGCCGCCGTCGTGGAACGAATCGGGCGTGACGTTCAGAATACCCATCACGGCGGTGCCGTCCTCCCACGGGTAGCCGTGCGCGGGCGGGGACTCGAACGCGTCCGCCACGTCCGCCGCTTCGCCGTGGAGGCCGGCGTCGCGGAGGCGGTCCGCGAGCGCGTCGAACTGCGCGCGCGTCCCGGAGAGCGCGAGGTCGACGTACAGTTCTTCCTGCTCGCGCAGTCCCGAGAGCGCGCACTCGCCGCCCACGTCGGTCATCAGCGTCTCGATTTTCTCCGCGCGACGCGTCGTCGCGCGCAACGTCACCGTCTCGTGCACGTGGTCGTCGGGGGTCGGGTCGGGCACGTCGACGGATTCGAGCGTCCGCGCGGCGTCACCCTCGTCCCAAATTTCGTGCGGCGTCGCGGTGCGCGTCCACCGCCGGCGAGCCTCCGCGACGGCGTACAGCGACCCCGTGACGAGCACCAAATCGTCGGGCCCCACGGAATCCAGCGCGGCGTCCACGGCCGCGTCCACCGCGGGCACTCGTCGCACGTCCGAGACGCCGCCGTCTTCGAGGACGCGTTCGAGCACTTCAGGGTCCTCCGCGCGCGAACTCTCCGGCCGACAGACGAGTCCCGTCTCGATGGCGGGGAGCTCCTCGACCATCCCGGCGTGGTCCTTGTCGTTCATCGCGCCCAGAACGAGCACGAGGTCGTCGTAGTCGAACTCGGCGAGCGCGTCGGCGAGCGCCTCGCACGCCCCCGGGTTGTGCGCGCCGTCGAGGACGGTGAGCGGCGCGTCGTCCATCACCTCGAATCGACCCGGCCAGTAGCCGCCCCGCAAACCGCTCGCGAGCGTCTCGTCGTCGACCTCGACGAGTTGGCGCGCGAGCGTCGCGGCGACGGCCGCGTTCCGCGCCTGGTGTTCGCCGACGTGCGGGATGCGCGCGGCCACGTCCCAGTCGTCGCCCGCGATGCGGACGCCGGACTCCGCGCCGTCCACGCGACCCTCGTAGGTCACCTGCACGTCCTCGCCGACGACCACGACGTCGCCCGCTTGTTCGCGCACCGCGTCGAGCGCGCTCCCGGTCGCCGCGGTGACGAGCGGGCGGTCCGCGGGCGCGACGTGCGCCTTGTCCGTCGCTATCTCCTCGACCGTGTCCCCGAGGACGCTCTGGTGTTCGAGCGTCACGCTCGTCACCGCTGACGCGACCGGGTCGACGACGCTCGTCGCGTCGTACTTCCCGCCGATGCCGACTTCGAGCACGGCGACGTCCACGTCCCGGCGACCGAACTCCCACAACCCCATCGCCGTCGTCGCCTCGAAGAACGTCGCCGGGTCGTTCTCGGCCGCTCGCTCCACGAGGTGGGGTTTCGCGTCCGCGACGAACTCCGCCACCGCTGACTTCGCCATCGGCCGTCCGTTCACGCGAACGCGCTCCCTGATGTCGTCGAAGTGCGGAGAGGTGTAGAGTCCCACGTCGAGTCCCGCTTCGCGGAGCACGGATTCGAGCATTCGCGCCGTACTCCCCTTCCCGTTCGACCCCGCGACCTGCACGTACGCCGGCCCCTCGTGGGGGTCGCCGAGCGCCGCGAGCAGATCGGCCGTCGAGTCCGTTCCCGCTCGCGGCCGGTACCGCTGGAGGTCGAGCAGGAAGTTCGCGGCCTCGTGATAACGCATATACTCGCAGTTCCTCTCGGCGGGCGCAAATGCGTGTCGAATCCCGGACCCGACGCGAAACGGGGGCGTCAGTCGTGCCGGAACGCCCTGCTCCCCGTGAACACCATCGCCACGTCGTGTTCGTTCGCGGCCTCGATGACGTCGTCGTCGTTCACGCTCCCGCCGGGCTGAATCACCGCTTCGATGCCGGCGTCGGCGGCCAGTTCGAGGGCGTCCGGGAACGGGAAGAACGCGTCCGAGGCCATCACCGCCCCGTCGGCGTCCTTGCCCTTCGCGTGCTCGTCGGCCTTTATCGCCGCGAGGCGGACCGCGTCGACGCGCGACACCTGCCCCATGCCGATGCCGACGGTTTCGGTGCCCTTCGCGAACAGGATGGCGTTCGACTTGACGTGCTTGACCGTCTGCCACGCGAACAGCATCGACTCGATCTGCTCGTCGGTGGGTTCGCGTTCGGTGACCACTTCAAGGTCGTCGGCGGTGAGCGACTGGAGGTCCCGCTCCTGGACGAGGCGACCGCCCGTGAGCGGTTTCTCGGTGAATCGCTCGGAGTAGCCGTCCAACTCGCCGACGTCGAGGACGCGGAGGTTCTTCTTCGAACACAGAACGTCGAGGGCGTCGTCGGTGTAGCCGGGCGCGACGACGACTTCCTTGAACGAGTCGATTATCTGTTCGGCCGTCGCCCGGTCGCACTCGCGGTTGAGCGCGACGATGCCGCCGAACGCGCTCTGCGGGTCGGTGGCGAGCGCGCGCTCGTACGCCTCGCTGAGGGTGTCCGCGGTCGCGCAGCCCGCGGGATTCGTGTGCTTGATGACGGCGGCGGCGGGTTCGTCGAACTCCTTGATGAGGTCGAGCGCGCCGTCCGCGTCGTTGTAGTTGTTGTACGACAGCGCCTTCGCGCCCTCGTTCAACTGGGGCGCGCCGACGACGCTCGCCTCGCTCGCCGTGCGGTCGCGGTAGACGGCGGCGTCCTGATGGGGGTTCTCTCCATACCGGAGTTCGTTCAGTCGATCGTCGCTCACGAGGCGGCGCGCGGGGAAGTCGCCGCCGTCGTCCTCGGGCACCACGACCGTGTCGCCGTCGACGCGGAGGTCGCCGTCGCGGAACCACTCGACTGCGCGCGGGTACGCCGCGAACTCGGCGTCGTAGAGTACGCGCTCCTTGAGGTCCGATTCGGCGTCGCCCTCGTGGACGGGGACGGGTTCCTGGGTGACGATGGGGCCGCCGTCGACCTCCTCGGTGACGACGTGGACGGTGCAGCCGGTGACGCGGACGCCGGCGTCGAGGACTTGCTCGTGGGCGTCCATCCCGGGGAACGCGGGGAGGAGGCTCGGGTGGACGTTCAGCGTGAGTGGGGCCTCGTCGAGGAAGGTGTCGGTGAGGACGCGCATATACCCATCCAGACAGACGAGGTCGAAGTCGTAGCCGGCGAGGGCGTCGAGGACGCGTTCCTCGTGGGATTCGCGGGACTCCTCGTCCTCGCGTTCGACGACTTCGGTCGGAATGTCGCGTTCGGCGGCGTCGGCGAGTATCGGCGCGTCGGCGTCGTTGGTGAGCACGACGCCGAACTCGACTCCCGATACCGTCTCGGCGATGTTCTTCAGGTTCCGCCCGCGGTTCCCGGCGAGACCGGCGATAGTGGTCATGGCTGAGTACCCGCGGGCCGACCGCAAAGGGATTGCGGTATCTCGCGAAGAAGTATGCACATACGTGCCCTCATTCGTGCGTTTATCACGCCCTTTCCGGAAAAGATAGCCACACACGTGCAACACCGATATCGAAGATGAACATTGTTCTCGTTAGTCTTCCGTTCTCCTTCAGTCGTTAACTATCAGGTGGGTTTTATTGGCGATTGTTGCCACGGTTCGGGTATGGTAGCATCCGACGAACTGGACGACAGACCCGTCGAGGACGTGACCGTGGCGAGCATGCTGCGGGCGCGCGCCGAGAAGATACCTGACGACGACGCGCTCGTCTACGGCCCCGACGATCGCCACGTCACGTACGGCGAACTGGACGCGACCGCGAACCGCGTCGCGAACGGCCTCCGCGAACGCGGCGTCGAACCCGGCGACGAAGTGTCCGTGATGGCCTCGCATCCGCTGACCGTGCTGTTCGCGATGTTCGGCGCGAACAAAGCCGGCGCCGTGTACGCCCCCATCAACCACGAGTACGAGGGCGAGACCCTCTCCTACCAGCTGAACGACACCGCGCCCTCGGTCCTCGTGGTGGAGGACCGCTACCTCGACCGCGTCGACGCCGTGGCCGACGACCTCGAAGACGTCCCTGAAATCGTCGTCGTGGACACCGGGACCGAGGCCGAGTCGCGCTTCGACACGACTTCGTTCGCGTCGCTCTGCGAGGCGAGCGCGGACGACCCGCACGTCTCCACGTCGTGGGACGACCCGGCAGGCATCGTCTACACGTCCGGCACCACCGGTCTGCCGAAGGGCGTCGTCATTCCGAACCGCTGGATTTTCGCGAACTACACCGCCGCCAAGCGCGCGCTCCTCGACAGGGACGACGTGGTGCACACGAGCCTCCCGCTCTACCACATCGGCGGCGTCTACGCGGACGTCGTCGCCGGCCTCATCGCGGGTGGGACGGTGGCGCTCTGGGACCGGTTCAGCCCCACCGAGTTCTGGGACAGAGTCGAGGAGTACGAGGCGACGAGCGCGACCCTGATTTCGGTGATGATGCCGTGGCTCACCAATCCAGAGAGAAGCGAGGACGACCACGAGAACACGCTGAACAAGGTCCACATGCAACCGCTCCCCGAGGACTACGAGGAGGTGGCGGAGCGGTTCGGGTTCGACGTGGTGACGGTGGCGTTCGCGCAGACGGAGACGGGTGCGCCCGTGGTCGGCGTCATCGAGGCGACGGACGGCGAGCGAACGCCCGCGTCGATTCGGCGCGGCCGTAGTCCCGAGGAGGTGTTCGAGGCGTCCCGCGAGATGGGGCTTCCGGTGGTCGAGGAGGTGAACGAGGAGCGCTACATGGGGCGGCCGCGCGAGGACATCGTGGAGGTCGCGGTGCTTGACGAACGCGACGAGCGCGCGCCGACGGGGACGGTTGGCGAACTCGCGGTGCGCCCGAAACGCCCCGGACTCATCCTCCAGGAGTACCACGCGAAGCCCGAGAAGACGGTCGAGGCGACGCGGAACCTCTGGTTCCACACGGGCGACGCCGCGTACAGGGACGAGTCGGGCGACTTCTACTTCGTCGATAGGCTGGGCGACACCATCCGGCGGCGCGGCGAGAACATCTCCTCGATGCAGATTCAGGACGCCGTCGTCGGGATGGACGCCGTGTCGAGTGCAGCGGCGTTCCCCGTCCCAGCCCCGGAGGGCGGGGAGGACCGCGTCGGGTTGGCCATCGAACCCGCCGAAGGCGCGGACCTTGGAGAGGCGGACGTGCGGGAGTATCTGGACGGCCGGCTCCCCGAGTTCATGCGCCCCGACCGACTGTGGCTCGTGGAGTCGATTCCGACGACGGAGACGAACAAGATGGAGAAGTACAAGCTTCGCTCGGAACTCCTGGAGGGGAGCAAATGAGCGAGGACCCCGCCGAGGACGTCGCGGAGGCGAAGCGCGCGGTCGGCGACGACGCGCGCGAGGACGCGGTCGCGGCCCAGCACGCCCACGGGAAACTCACGGCGCGCGAGCGCGTCGACTACCTGTTCGACGACGGGACGTTCGACGAACTCGGTCGGCTCGCGTCGCCGATGCCGACGACGCCGGAGACGGAGGGTTGGGAGCGCGAGGACGCGCCCGCTGACGGCGTCGTCACGGGCTACGGCGAGATAGACGGCCGACCGGTCGCGGTGGCGGCGACCGACTTCACCGTGATGGGCGGGTCCATCGGGCACGCGGGCGGCCGAAAACTCAGACGGGTCACCGAGCGCGCGCTGGAGCGGGGGTTCCCGCTCGTCATGCTCCACGACGGCGGCGGCCACCGGATTCAGGAAGGTTTGGACGCCGCGCCGTTCGCGCGCGGCGACGGCGGGTTCGTGACGATGCAGACCCAGCTCTCGGGGTGGACGCCGATGGTGTCCGCGATGATGGGGCCGGCGTTCGCCGCGCCGACGAACTTCGCCGCGCTCTCCGACTTCGTCCCAATCGTGGAGGGCACGGGCGCGATGGGCGTCGCCGGTCCCCGACTCGTCGAGGCGGCGCTCGGCGTCGAAGGGACGAAGGAGGAACTCGGCGGCGCGCGCTTCCAGACCGTCGAGACGGGGATGGCGGACGCGGCCTACGAGGACGACGAGGCCTGCCTCGACGCGATTCGGGAGTGGCTGTCCTACCTCCCGCGGAACGCCCGCCGCGACCCGCCCGGCGCACCGGCCCGCGACCCCAACACAGATGCGGAGTCCCGCCTCGGGAGCGTGATTCCGGAGGACCCGAAGAAGGGCTACGACGTCGGCACAGTAATTAGAGGACTCGTGGACGAGGACTCCTTCTTTGAACTGAAGCCGCGGTTCGCGCGGAACATCGTGACGGGCTTCGCGCGCCTCGACGGTCAGTCCGTCGGCGTCGTCGCGAACAACCCGCGCGTGAAAGCCGGGACCGTGGACACCGACGCCTCCGACAAGGCGAGCCGGTTCGCGTCCCTCTGTGACGCCTACGGCCTCCCGATTCTCTCGCTCGCGGACGTGCCGGGCATCCTCCCCGGCCCCGACTCCGAGCGCGAGGGCGTCGCCCGGCACTGCGCGAAACTCCCGTATCAACTCGCCCGAGCCACCGTCCCCGTCGCCAACATCGTCCTGCGCCGAGGGTACGGGTTCGGGTACGTCGCGATGGGGAGCGGGCGGTCCATCGACTCCGAACTCACGGTGTGCTGGCCGACCGCGGAGGTCGCGGCGATGGGCATCGAGGGCGCGGTGAACATCGCGTACCGCCGCGAAATCGAGAACGCCGACGACCCCGACGCGAAGCGCGAGGAACTCGTCGACGAGTTCACCGACCGCACGGACGCGGTGCGCGCCGCCGCCCGGGTCGGCATCGACGGCGTGATTCAGCCCGAGGAGACCCGAGAGCGCGTGATTCGCGCGTTCGAACGAGCGGACGAGGACAACGGGAGAGAGTGGCCGCCGAAGAAACACAGCATCGACCCGATTTAGACACGACCGTGCAGTAATTTCCGTTTTCGTTCGCCGTTGTTGGTTCGTTCGTGCATCGAGCATCGACACGCTTTTTCGCGCGCTCTCCGACCCCCAGAGTATGAACTCGCTGTACGCCGTCAGTCCGCTCGACGGCCGATACGCCTCGCGCACCAGCGCGCTCGCGCCCTACGCGAGCGAAGCGGCGCTCATGCGCGCTCGCGTCGAAGTCGAAGTCGAGTACCTGCTCGCGCTCGCCGAGTTGGACGCGGTTCCGCTCGACCTCACGGACGACGAAACCGTCTCCCTCCGCAGTCTCTACGACGACTTCGAGGAAGCGGACGCGGAACTCGTCAAGCAGATCGAGACGGAGGGGTATGAGGAGTATTCGGCGACGAATCACGACGTGAAGGCGGTCGAGTACTTCGTCCGGGAGGGCGCGCCGGAGCGCGCGCACTCGTGGATTCACTTCGGGTTGACGAGCGAGGACGTGAACAACCTCGCGTACCGCCTGCTCGTCCGGCCCGCCGTGGAGGAGGTGCTGGTGCCCGAACTGCGCGACGTGCGCGACGAACTCGTCTCGATGGCCCACGAGTACGCGGAGACGCCGATGCTCGCGCGGACGCACGGCCAACCCGCGACGCCGACGACGTTCGGCAAGGAGATGGCCGTCTACGCCTCCCGGCTCGGGCGCGCGCTCGGACGGGTGGACGACGCGCTCTCCGGCCTCCAGGGGAAGCTCGCGGGCGCGTCCGGCACGTACGCGGCCCACCGCGCCGCATACCCCGAGATCGACTGGCGGGCGTTCAGCGAGGAGTTCGTCCACGAACTCGGCCTCCAGCACGCGCCCCTGACGACGCAGGTGAACCCGAGCGACGACCTCTCCGAACTCTTCGACGCTCTTCGAGCCGTGAACGACGTCCTCCTCGACCTCGACCGAGATATGTGGCGCTACATCTCCGATACATACCTCGGACAGGAGGCCACGGAGGGCGAGACGGGGAGTTCGACGATGCCGCACAAGGTCAACCCCATCGACTTCGAGAACTCCGAGGGGAATCTCTCGAAGGCGAACTCGGATTTGGTGTTCCTCGGGGATTACCTGACGAAGAGCCGCCTCCAGCGCGACCTCTCGGACTCGACCGTGAAGCGAAACGTCGGGAGCGCGTTCGCGTACTGCCTGCTGGGGTACCTGAAACTCGGCGACGGCCTCGCGAAGGTCGTGCCGAACCCGCAAGTGATGGCCGAGGAGTTGGAGGCGACACCCGAGATAATCGGCGAGGCCGTGCAGACCATACTCAGGAGGGAGGGCCACAGCGACGCCTACGAGCGCGTGAAGGCGCTCACGCGCGGCCGCCAGGTGACCATCGAGGACTTCCACGAACTCTTCCGCGACCTGGACGTCCCCGAATCCGTGCGCGAGGAACTGCTCGCGCTGACCCCCGCAGGGTACACCGGCTACGGCGCGGAGTTGGCGCGCGACGTGGAGTAGCGCGCGGCGACTGTCGCGACGGCGGAGGGGCCGAACAGGACGAGCAGGAAGAATGCTGCCCAGCCGACGGCGGCGGTGAGACCCGTCGCCAACGTGAGGTTGTGGCGCGCGAACCCGCCGGGCGCGAGGAACACGACCGCGGCGGCGTACTGGGAGAGCGGCCACCCGACGAGCGCGTACGGCACGCCGTCCTGCACGTTCGACGCGCGCTCCGCGAGGACCGAGGCGAGCGCGAGCGGGAGCGCGCCGCCCACGGCGAGCACGACGAGACAGGTGAGGAGCGTCTCGATTCCGTCGGGGAGGCCGGCGACGGCGGCCGCGTACACCGCGACGACGAACGCGGCGAGTACGAGGATGCCGAGGAGGACGGTGAGCGCGCGGCGGACGCCTCCGAAGACGCCGCGGAGCGCGAACGACGCGACGGCGACCGGTCCGGAGAGCAGGACGAGCGCCGCGCCGGCGAACAGGAGCACCGAGACCATACCGAGCGTTCGGGTCCAGGTATGGTGAACCCGGCGGGGAATCAACTCCGTGCGGGTTTCCGGTAGTTCCAGAGCGCCTAAGCCCGCGTATCGGTAGGTTCGGGTATGGACTTCGAGCTATCGGAGGAGCAGGAGGCGATCCGCGAGGAGGTTCGGCGGTTCGCGGAGAACGAAATTCTCCCCGTCGCGACCGAGTACGACGTCGAGGAGAAGTATCCCTACGACATCATGGAGAAGGCCGCGGAGATGGGGCTGACGGGCTCCGGTATCCCGATGGAGTACGGCGGCGCGGGCTACACGCCCCTCGAGAACGCCATCATCATCGAGGAACTGTTCAGCTACGACCCCGGCATCGCGCTCTCCATCACGAGCGCGGCGTTCGGCGCGGACGCCATCCGCGAATTCGGGACGGAAGAACAGAAAGAAGAGTACCTCACGCCCATCGCGTCCGGCGACGCCGTCATGGGAACCGCCATCTCGGAGCCCGACACGGGGAGCGACGTTTCCTCGGTCTCCACGCACGCGGAGAAGGACGGCGACGAATATGTTTTAAACGGGAACAAGATGTGGATCACGAACGGGTCCGTCGGGGATTACTTCGTCGTGATGTGCAAGACGAACCCCGAGGCCGAGGACCGCTACGCGGGCTTCAGCCAGATTATCGTCGAGTCCGACCGCGACGGCTTCAGCGCGGACAAGATCACGGGCAAGCTCGGTATCCGCGCGAGCGACACCGCGGAACTCATTTTCGACGACGTGCGCGTCCCCGAGGAGAACCTCGTCGGGACGGAGGGCATGGGCTTCCTCCAGTTGATGCAGTTCTTCGACGAGACGCGGACGATGGTCGCCGCGCAGGGCGTCGGTATCGCGAAGGGCGCGTGCGAGCGCGCACTCGACTACGCACAGGAGCGCGAGCAGTTCGGCCAGTCCATCGGCGACTTCCAGGCCATCCAGCACAAGCTCTCCGAGATGCACACGAAGACGGAGGCCGCGCGCAACCTCACGTACAAGAGCGCGTGGAGCATCAACAACGCCGACGACCAGCTCACCGCGCTCGCGTCGATGGCGAAGGAGTTCGCCTCCAAGACCGCGGTCGAGTGCGCCGACGAAGCCGTCCAGATTCACGGCGGCGCGGGCTACGTCAACGACTTCGACGTCGAACGTCTCTACCGCGACGCGAAGATCACCCAGATTTACGAGGGAACGACGGAGATTCAGAAGAACATCATCGCCCGCGAACTGATGGGCAAGGGCTTCTGAACGGGTCTCCAGCGTAGTTCGACCGAACCGACTCTCCGGCCCCCGTATTTTACCACGTCGACCGCGAACTCCGTGTCATGCGAAGCGTGTGTCCGTTCTGCGGCGTCGGCTGTACCCTCCGCGGCGAAGACGGCCGGGGCCGCGGCGCTCCGGGTGCGGTGAACCGCCGCGGCGAACTCTGTCCGAAAGGCGTCGCCGCCTACGAGATTCACGACGCCGACGACCGCCTCACGACGCCACTCGTCCGCGAGGACGGCGACCTCCGACCCGCGTCGTGGGACGAAGCGCTCGACCGCGCCGTCGCCGGGTTCGAGGCGGCGCTCGACGCGGGCGGCCCCGACTCTCTCGGCTTTCTCGCGTCTTCGAACTGCACGAACGAAGAGAACTACCTGCTCGCGAAACTCGCGCGCGCACTCGGCACGAACAACGTCGACAACTGCGCCCGGCTCTGTCACTCCTCCACTGTCGCCGCGATGAGCGACCGGCTCGGAGCGGGCGCGATGACGAACTCGCTCGACGACGCGACCGAGGCGGGCGCGGTGCTGGTCTGGGGCGCGAACCCCGTCGAGAACCATCCCGTCGCGTACTCGTCGTATCTCAATCAGGCGGTGAAATCGGGCGCGCCGCTCGTCGTCGCGGACCCCCGAGAGACGAAGACAGTACAGCGCGCCGACATCCACCTCCAACTCCGCCCCGGCTACGACATTCCGCTGTTGAACGCGCTTTGCGCCGTCGTCGTGGATGAGGGCCTGTGGGACGAGTCGTTCGTCGCAGCGAGAACGGAGGGGTTCGAGTCGTTCGCGGACGCGCTCCGTGACGTCGACATCGCGGCGAACGCGGAACTCGCGGGCGTCGCGGAGACGACGGTGCGGGAGGCGGCGCGGGCGTTCGCGGGCGCGGACGCCGCCGCGACCTACACGGGGATGGGGACGAGCCAGCACCACTACGGCACGCTGAACGTCCACGCGCTCTGCAACCTCGTCCTCCTCACCGGGAACCTCGGAAAACCCGGCGCGGGCCTCAATCCGCTCCGCGGCCAGAACAACGTGCAGGGCGCGAGCGACGTCGGCGCGCTCCCCGACCTCCTCCCCGGCTATCGGTCCGTGGCGGACGCGGACGCCCGCGCCGCCCTCGAAGACGTGTGGGGGTTCGAGCCACCGGCGGAACCCGGGCTGACGGAGGTGGAGCTGACGCACGCGTTCGGCGACGACGTGCGCGCGGCGTTCGTGTTCGGGGAGAACCCGGCGGTGACGGAACCCAACGCGTCTCGCGTGCGCGATGGCTTGGACGCGCTCGACACGCTCGTCGTGCTGGACGTGGTTCGCTCTGAGACCGTCGAGTACGCCGACGTGGTGTTACCGGGGAGTACGTTCGCGGAGAAGACGGGGACGTACACGAACACCGACCGGCAGGTCCAGCGGTTGTTCGGTGAACGCGACCCGCCCGCGGACGCGCGCAGGGACTTCGACGCCATCGGCGCGTTCGCCCGCCGCCTCACGGACGACGTGGCGCTCGAAACCCCAGAAGAGGCCTTCGAGGAGTTGGTGACGGCGGTTCCGCAGTACGCGGGGATGAGCTACGACGGCATCGGCGAGGGGAGTCAGCGCTGGCCGTTTCCCGAAGGAGCCGAGGAGGGCGAGGCGATACTCCACCGAGAGACGTTCGGTGGTGGCCGTGAGCGCGCCGAGTTCCGCGCGGTAGGGCACGTTGAACCCGCGGACGACGTCGCGGACGACGAACTCGCGTTGACGACGGGGCGCGTCCTCCAGCACTTCAACAGCGGCGCGGTGACCCGGCGGAGTACGACGCTCTCACGGCTCTACCCGGGAGACGCGCTCTCGATTCACCCCGCGGACGCCGAGGCCCGCGACATCGCGGACGGCAACCCGGTCGTCGTGGAGAACGACCGCGGGCTGGTGGAGACGACGGCGCGGGTGACGGACAGCGTGCGGCCGGGCGTCGTCTTCCTCACGTTCCACTTCGCGGAACCGCTGGCGAACGAACTGACTGGAGACGAACTCGACCCGGAGGCGAAGATTCCCGAGTACAAGCACAGCGCCGTCACGGTGATGAAACCCTAGAGCCGGGAGAGCGCGTCGGTGAGCACGTCGGCGGCGCGCTCGACGTCGCTCGCCAGGACGTACTCGTCCGTCGAGTGCGCGACCGCGAGGTTGCCCGGACCGAACACGACGGTCGGCGCGTCCGCGGCGAAGTAGGAGGCTTCCGTGGCCGCGCCGAACGGGCGGGGGCCGCCCGCGCCAGCGTCGAGGAGCGCCCGAGCGACGTCGCTGTCGTCGGGCGTGTCGAACGCTTCGAGGAAGGGCGTCAGACGCTCCGCGGGTTCCAGCGAGACCCCGACGTCGTCGGGGACGCGTTCGCGGAGGAACGCGGCGAAGTCGGTGAAGAAGCCGTCTTCCGTTTCGGGCGGGACGCTGCGTCGGTCCACGACGATTTCGCAGTCGTCGGGGACGCGGTTGGTGGCGTCGCCGCCCCGAATCGTCGTGGCGGTGAGCGTCGGCGGCCCCAATTCGGGGTGGGGGTCTGGGCCGCGTTCGGCGTCGTAGTCGTCGATTGCGTCGAGAACGGGCGCGGCGGCGCGCACCGCGTTCACGCCCTCGTCGGGTTGGGCGGCGTGCGCGCCCCGGCCGGTGAGGTGGATGGTGGCCTGAAAGCGGCCGCGGGCGCTCGTGCAGGCGTCCAGCGAGGTCGGTTCGCCGACGACGTACGCGTCGGCGTCCAAATCGAGCGCGTGCGCGCCGGTCGAGTTCGTCTCCTCGTCGGCGGTTATCGCGACCGTGAGGCGATATGTCGGGTCGGTTCGGTGGAACGCGGCGAGGAGCGCGGCGAGCGGTCCTTTGGCGTCACACGACCCGCGGCCTTCGATTCGGTCGCCGTCGCGGGAGAAGGGGACGTGGGGCGGTACGGTGTCGATGTGGGTGTTGAGGACGACGTGCGGCCCGCCTGTCCCCTTGCTCGCGAGGACGTTTCCGGCGTCGTCGGTCTCGGGGTCGCAGCCGTCGAGCGCGTCGAGGAGGAGGGCGCGCATCTCGCTCGGGTCCTCGTGCGAGGGAGTTCGGACGGCGTCTTCGAGGAAGTCGAGGGGGTCGAAGCTCACGAGTCGACGCGACGGCTCGGGGTGGGGGACGCTTCGCCCGCGCCGACGCGTTCGGTGGGGCCGCGGAGCGTGGACGTGTCGGCGTCGAGGGAGACGGTGAGGTCGCCGCCCGGCGGGGAGACGACGACGGTGGCTTCGTCCGGGATTCGGCCGGTTCGCGCGGCGGCCGCGGCGATGGCGACCGCGCCCGTCCCGCAGGACTGGGTTTCGCCTTCGACGCCGCGTTCGAAGGTTCGCTGGCGGAAGCCCGCGCCGTCGGGATTGGCGAACGTGACGTTCGCGCCCTCCGGGAAGCGGTCGTGGTGGCGAATCGCGGGCGCGTCCGAGTCGAGCGGAACGTCGTCCACGTCGTCGACGAAGACGACCGCGTGCGGGACGCCCGTGTTCACCGCGGTGACCTCGTAGCCCTCGAACAGTTCTTCGATGACGGGTGCGTCGGCGTCGACGGGGACGCGCGCCGGGTCGAAGACGGGTTCGCCCATCTCGACCGTCACGTCCTCCGCGACCTGCGCGTGCCGGGTGCCCGCTTGCGTGTCGAGCATCACTTCGTCCGCGCCGGTGCGTTCTGCGGTCCAGCGGGCGGCACAGCGCGCGCCGTTCCCGCACATGTCCGCCGTACTCCCGTCGGGTTGGACGAGCGTCATGACCGCGCGCGGCGGCGTGTAGGCGTCCTCGATGGCGAGGAAGAGTACGCCGTCGATGCCGAGGTCGGCGCAGAGCGCCTCTGCGAACGCGCCCCGGTCGGAGACGTGGTGTTCGTTCGCGTCTACTATCGCGAAGTCGTTGCTGGTTCCGTGGTGTAGTTCGTAGGGTATCATACTTCGAGGGTGGTGAGGTCGTCCAGTGATTCGCGCCGTCGGACGAGGCGGGCGTCGTCCCCGTCCAGCGCGACGACTGGGGGGCGGGGACGAGAGTTGTAGGTAGAAGCCATTTCGATGCCGTACGCGCCCGCGTTCCCGATGGCGAACAGGTCGCCGCGTTCGGGACGCGGGAGGTCGCGGTCGGTGGCGAGAACGTCCGCGCTCTCGCAGACGGGACCGACCACGGACGTCCTTCGGAGCGGCCGGTCGTCGGCGTCCGGTGCGAGATTGCGGACGGCGTGGTAGGCGTCGTAGAGCGCGGGCCGGAGGAGCGTCGTCATCCCCGCGTCGACGCCGGCGAGACGCGTGTCTCCCGCGGATTTCTTCGTGTTTACGCGCGTGAGGAGGACGCCAGCGTCCGCGACGACGTACCGTCCGGGTTCGAGGACCAATTCGACGTCGAGGTCGGCGAAGGCGTCCCGGGTCTGGGCGGCGACCGCGTCGAGGTCGAGCGGTTCTTCGTCTTCGCGGTAGGGGACGCCGAACCCGCCGCCTGCGTCCACGAAGTCGAGGTCGACGGGACTCGCGCGCACGACGTCGGCGAGCACGTCGAGGACGCGGCGGTGGTTCTCGAGGTCCCCGTCGGTGAGGAGGCCGCTTCCGGTGTGGGCGTGGATGCCGACGACCTCGAAACCACGGGCGTCGGCCGATTCGATGACTGCGGGAACGTCCTCGGCGGGGATGCCGAACTTCGCGTCCGCGCCGGTCGCGACCTCCGCCGAGTGGCCCGCGCCGACGCCCGGGTGGACGCGAACGCACACGCGACCCGAGAAGTCGCGTTCGGCCAGTCGGTCGAGGGTGTCGCGGGAGCCGATAGTGACCGTTGTGGCGGTCCCGGAGAGCGCGTCGACGGCGTAGTCGAGGTCGCGAGCGGGCGGGTTCACGGGCGTGTAGTGGACGTCTTCGTGGGCGAATCCGGCGTCGAGCGCGCGCTTCAGTTCGCCCGCGCTCGCACACTCCGCGCCCGCGCCGGCGTCGGCGAGCGCGGCGAGTACCTCGTGGCCGGCGTTCGCCTTCACCGCGTACAGCAGATGTGCGTCGCCGAACGCGTCGGCGAGGCGGCCGTAGTTCTCCCGCACCCGGTCCAAATCGACGACGTAGACGGGCGTGCCGTGCGCTGACGCTAGCTCGCGGAGGCGGTCCGAAGACCAGTCCGCGAGGCGTCGAACCATCTATCGAAGCGCCTCCTCTCGCTGACTCGCCTCTAGAGTCTGGTTCTCCAGTTCCGTCGCGACGACGGCGGGCTTGTACGCCGCGCCGGGGATGATGTCTCGGTCGCTCACCGAGGATTCGACGAACCGTGCGAACGCTCGGCGCTCCGGCGGCAGTTCGCCGTAGAGCACTTCGTCCTCGACGAGGTCGTAGACCGGGATGCGCGGCGACAGTAAGGTGTTCTCGCCGACGACGGAGTTCTCGCCGACGACGAACCCCGAGGTCACCCGACAGCCAGCACCCAGACTCACGCCGTCCTCCACGACGACGGGCGCGCTCTCGACGGGTTCGAGGACGCCGCCGATGAGCGTGTTCGCCCCCAACTTCACGTCGCTCCCGATCTGCGCACACGACCCGACCGTGTCGCAGGAGTCGACGAGCGTGCCGTCGCCGACGTGCGCGCCGACGTTCACGAACGCGGGCGACATGAGGATGGCGTCGGACCCGACGTACGCACCCCGACGAATCACCGTCCCGTCGGGCGTGTTACGGGTGCCGCGCTCGCCCAAATCCGCCGTGTCGCGGAGCGGGAGAACGTCGTGGTAGGTGACGCCCCCGTACTCGCGAGCCTCCGTCTCGCGAAGCGCGAAGTTCAACAGAATACCCTGCTTCACCCACTCGTTCGCCTCCCACGCTTCGCCACGCTTCTCGGCCGCCCTGATGTCGCCGGCTTCGAGGGCGTCGAGGAACGCGTCGAGCGTCTCGCGCGCCTCGCCCGGGGATACCTCCGTACTCTGGTGTCGCTGCCACAACTCACTGATTTCCGTTTCGAGACTCATAGGTTACCTGCGATATCCGAAAACTGGTAGTAGTCCGCTCGTGCGTCCTGTACGTATCGTGCGGCGTCCAGCGCGCCCGCGGCGAACACGCCCCGGTCGCCAGCGCGGTGGGTGAGCGACAGCACTTCGTCGTTCCCCGCGAGGAGGAGTTCGTGTTCGCCGGTCACGTCTCCGGCGCGTCGTGCGTGGACGCCGATTTCTCCCTGCTGGCGGGGCGCGTACCCATCGCGGCCGTGGATTCGGTCGGCTTCCTCGCCGCGCGCGTCGTCCACGGCGTCGAGAAGTCGCTTTGCGGTGCCGCTGGGGGCGTCGCGCTTCCCGTTGTGGTGGGTTTCGGTGAGTTCCGCGTCGTACTCGGGGAGCGCGGAGACGGCCACCCCAACCACGTCGAGCAAGGCCTGCACGCCGCGGGAGAAGTTCGCGCCGCGGACGACCGGAATCCGGTCGCCGGCGTCCCGGAGTTCGTCTTCCTGGTCGTCGCTGAATCCGGTGGTGCCGGTGACGACGGGCACGCCCGCGTCCGCCGCCGCGCGGACGAATCGGATAGCGGCGTCCGGTACCGAGAAGTCGACGAGCGCGTCCACGTCGCCCTCGGCGAGTGCGTCGGAGAGCGCGTCCGGGTTCACGACCCGACCGTCGAAGTCGACCTCGTTGGGGTTGCGGGACACCGCGAACGCCACGTCCACGTCGCGTTCGGCCGCGGCGGCGAGGACTTCCCCGCCCATTCGGCCCGTCGCGCCGGTGACGGCGACCCTCACGCGGTATCACCGTCGAGGTCGGAGAGAACTGATTCGAGCAAGTCGATGGTGGCGTCGTCCGCGCGCGAGAGCGGGTCGCGGAAGTTCGCGGTGCCGTGGCCGCGGAGTTCGAGCGCGTGCTTGACGGGGACGGGGTTGCTCTCGGCGAACAGCGCGCGGAAGAGCGGCCCGAGTTCGTGGTGGACGTCGCGGGCGGCCGCGTACTCGTCGTCCGCGGCGCGGTCGACGAGGCGGACGACGCGTTCCGGTTCGACGTTCCCGGCGACGCTGATGACGCCCGTACCGCCGACGGACATAATCGGGAGGGTGAGCGCGTCGTCACCAGAGAGGACGGCGAAGTCCTCGTCGCGGGTGCGTTCCGCGACTTCGCCGATGCGGCCGAGGTCGCCGCTCGCGGCCTTGTACCCGACGATGTTCTCGTGGCGGGCGAGCGAGACGGCGGTGTCCACGGCGATGTTCCGTCCGGTGCGGCCGGGGACGTTGTAGATAATCTGGGGTGCGTCCACCTCGTCCGCGATGCGGCGATAGTGGGCTTCCATGCCCGCGGGTTCGGGGCGGTTGTAGTACGGGCTGATGAGGAGCACGGCGTCCGCGCCCGCGTCGACGGAGCGCTGGGCGAGCGAGACGGCTTCGTGGGTGGCGTTGCTGCCCGCGCCCGCGACGACGGGAACGTCCACGGCGTCGACGACGGTTTCGACGACGTCGATGTGTTCGTCGTGGGTGAGCGTCGCGGACTCGCCGGTGCTGCCGACGGGGACGAGGCCGGTGACGCCCGCGTCTTCGAGGCGGTGGGCGTCCGCTGCGAGTTGTTCGTGGTCGATGCTTCCGTCCGCGGCGAAGGGAGTGACCATCGCCGGGAAGACGCCTTCTGTAACGTTTCGTGTCATGTGTCTCGGGGGGTGTAGTGTAGTCGGGTTCGGTGCGGGTCGAAGGTGACCAAGCACGGGGTGCCAGTCCGCGCAGAGTCAGTACTACGCCCGTTTGCGTTTGGGTTTCCCCGAGCGTGTCGAGAAGACGGGGCTGGCGCTCTCCCTGTCGACCGGCGTCGCGGAGTGCGCCAAGCACATACACGGGCAATCGGCGCGCATGCTTAAAGCCGTACCGCCGGCCGCAACGTCTGCCGACCACGTTTATGTGTCCGGTGGTGGATTCTGTGAGTGGATGCTCGTCCTCGGAGACGCACACGCGAACACGAACGACCGACGGCGCTCGCTCTTCGCCGCCTATCGCGCGAGCGACGCCGACGTCGCCATACAGGCAGGCGACCTCTATCACTACCGACTCCCGATTCCGACGTACTTCATCGCCGGGAACAACGAGGACTTCGACGTCATCGAAGCGCTCCGTAACGGCCGCCTCGAGAGCGAGGACGTGAAGAACGCGCACTTGCTCGCGAGTACCGCGGTCGAACTACAGGGACTCCGGGTGGGCGGACTCTCGGGGAACTACGCGCCCACGCGGTACGACTACGCCCGCGAAGACCTCGCCGAAGACCGGCGACGACACTTCGTCCGCGAGGACGTGGAGGCCGCGAAGAAACTCGACGTGGACGTCCTCCTCACACACGAGGCCCCGCACGGCACGCCCGTGGAGGAGGATTACGACGTCGGCTGTCGGTACGTCGACGAACTCATCGAAGCGACGAATCCCGACCTCTGCCTCGTCGGTCACCACCACGAACACACCGAGAGCACGTTCGTGGGGTCGCGCGTCGTCACGCTCGCGCCCGCGTGGGAATCGTACTACGACCTCGACCCCGAAACGCTCGCGCTCACCCGGCACGCGACACCGGACGCGTGACTTTTAGGCCTCGCTATCGCAGGGAGAGTATGACCGATATTCACGCGGACCAGCGAGTCGCAGTTCTCGCCGACTCGCAGAACCTCTATCACTCCGCGCACAGCCTCTACTCGCGGAACGTCGACTACTCCAGTCTCCTCGCGAAAGCCGTCCAGAACCGCCGGCTCACGCGCGCCATCGCGTACGTCATCCGCGCGGACAGTCCGAGCGAGGAGTCCTTCTTCGAGGCGCTCGTCGACATCGGGTTCGAGACGAAGATAAAGGATATCAAGACGTTCGGCGACGGGTCGAAGAAGGCCGACTGGGACGTCGGGATGAGTCTGGACGCGGTGACGCTGGCGGACCACGTGGACACCGTCGTCCTCTGCACGGGCGACGGCGACTTCTCCCGGCTCTGTTCGCACCTCCGCCACGAGGGCGTCCGCATCGAAGTGATGGGCTTCGGCTCCTCGACCGCCGACGAACTCCGTGAGAGCGCGGACGCGTTCATCGACCTCTCGGAACGCGAAGAGACCTTCCTGCTCTAACGCGCGGCGAACGCGCCGACGGCCGCCGCAATCGCCACCAGCACGGTGGACTGAACCACGGAGACGGCCACCAGCACCGGAAACGACGGCAGGTCCTGTTCCGCGTCGAGGCGGTTCTCCGCTGTCGACTGCACCATCTGAATCGTTCGCGGCGTCACCCAGAGGATACCGGGGAGAGAGACAGATATCAGAAGCGCGACAAGTTCCCAGTTCACGTCACCGCTGACGCCCGCCACGGCAAAAGCCGTTTCTGGCCGTTCGCCGCGGCGTCCACGAATCGAGACGACACGCTATCGGCGTCTCGTCAGTCCGACCGTCCGAACCGAGGTGAAAACGGGTGTGTTAGACGGAGCGGCCTCCCTCGCTGGTACCGAGAAGGAGGCTGCCGCCTGCGAGGAGGAGTGAGGCGACTGCTGCGCCGCCGAGGGTGATGGTCGAACTCGCGTCTCCGATGGCGGTCCAGAGGATGAGAGCCGTGCCGACGGCGAGCAGGACGCCGCCGCCCATTACTTTCTGCTGTTCCATTGGGTGGTCGTAAGTGAGCATTCCATATAAGCCCATCTCCATTCACTCCGACGGGGTTTTAGCGGTCGCGGGCCGGGTTCGCGTATGGACGATTTCGCGGTGCTTCGGCGGAAAGCCGAGTACCAGTTCGGGCGCGGGGCGGACGCCGCGTTGTTCCCCGAGGATGGTGAGTTCGAGGTCGACCGGTCGGCGTCCGGGCGGCCGCGACAGGTCGCGGGACCGGAAGGCCGGCTGATTTCGGTGGGGATGGACGGCCGGTTCACGCTCGGGCTCGCGGGCGGTCGGCGGTTGTACGACGAACTCGACGCGTACACGGTCGTGGTGGGTGACGAGAGCGAGCCGTTCGTTCGGGAGGGGAAGAACGTGTTCGCGAAGTTCGTCGACGACGTGGACGAGGACGTGCGGCCGGGCGACGAAGTGGTGGTCGCTCACGAGCGCGGTGAAGTCATCGCAGTCGGGCGGGCGGAACTCGACGCCGAGTCGATGCGGGAGTTCGAGACGGGGATGGCGGTGCGGGTGCGGGAAGGCGCGACGTGAGTTAGGGGAACCCGCCACGTTTTTTGCCGCGCGGCGTGAGTCTCAGCGTATGTTTGGAGGAGGCGGCGGCATGAATCCGCGTAAAATGAAGCAGATGATGAAACAGATGGGTATCGACGTCGACGAGATCGACGCCGAGGAGGTTATCATCCGCACGAGCGACGGGAAGGAACTCGTGTTCTCGGACGCCGACGTGACGCGGATGGACGCGCGCGGACAGGAGACCTACCAGATTATCGGCGAACCCGAGGAACGCGAGAGTACCGCGGGCGCGGTCGAGTCCGGTGAGGAAGAAGCGCAAGCAGCGGAAGCGGGCGACATCACGGACGACGACGTAGAACTCGTCGCGATGCGCGCTGGCGTGAGCGAGGACGAGGCGCGAGAGGCGTTGGAGGCGACCGGCGGCGACCTCGCGACGGCGATCGCGCGCCTAGAGTGATTCTGGTCGTTCGGGACGACCGCGAGTTCCTCTGCGAACCCGGTGCGGAAGTGCACACGGACCTCGGCGTCATCGACGTCCCGGAGGACGTGGAACCGGGCGATAGCGTGGAGACGCATCTGGGCGAGGAGTTCCGCGTGCGCGGCCTGCGAGGACCGGATTTGTTCGACCACATGGAGCGGACGGGCGCGCCGATGATGCCGAAGGACATCGGTCTCGTGATGGGTCACACGGGCATCTCGTGCGGCGACCGCGTGCTCGACGCCGGCACCGGGACGGGCGTCCTCTCGGCGTACATGGGCCGGGCGGGCGCGAACGTCACGACGTTCGAGCGCAAGGAGGAGTTCGCCGAGGTCGCCCGCGAGAACATGGAACTCGCCGAAGTCGCGGACACCGTGGACGTGCGAACCGGCGACCTCACCGAAGAACTCGACTCCCTTGGTACGTTCGACGTGGTGACGCTCGACACGCCGAACGCGGACGAACTCCTCTCCGACCTCTCCGACCACCTCGTCTCCGGCGGGTTCGTCGCCGTCTACTCGCCGTTCGTCGAGAACGCCCGCGACTGCGAACTCGCCGCCCGCGACGCGGGGTTCGAGGAAGTCTCGTCACGGGAAACGATTCAGCGGTACATGGACTTCGACGACCGCGGCAGCCGACCCAGCACCGCCGGCGTCGGCCACACCGGCTACCTCCTCTTCGCGCGGAAACCGTAGCGACTCTCGCCGGATTCTGATTATACGGCGCTGAGCAAGAGTCCCAGAATCTTATAGATAGAGACGACGAAAACGCCCAGCGAAACGGCAGCGCCCAGCGGCCCCGCCACTAAGGGGACGGGCGAAAGAAGCTGAGTCGTTATATCACCCGCAGCGAGAGCGACCACTACGAGCGTTAGTACTCCCAGTATCACGAGAACCGCAAGCGCATCGTCCTCACTCATGAGTTCCTCCTCTGAAGTAGTCAGTCCAGTTCGTTCGTGCGGCCTGGGAATGCATCGAACCTGATTGATTTTCGAACATGCCAATAACCAGTAGACGCGGGAAAGTATTATATCAGGAAGTTGCTTCAAATAGAAAACGTACTTTGACCTCTCGAAATCGCGTTTTCCGTATAGAAAATGGCCAATAGAGACGCCTATGAAACGAATTACCGAAGTAATCCGCGAGTACGACCGGTCAACGAAAACTGGGAAGAAGAAAATCCAGATTATCGTGTGGTTCCAGAAGCATCCCGGGAAACGGTTCGACATAACTGAAGTTGCAGATAATTTGCAGAGTGAATTGGATATTGGCCAAGGGAGAATCGGCCAATATTTGAATGAGTTGGAAGATGATTCGGTCCTCAAGTCCTACGGGGAACAACGGAAGGCATATCAACTGAGTCCGGACATCATAATTCCGGCGCGGTTTCAGGTAATTGCCGGACTTCGCCATATCTCAGCCATTTTTAGTGTTGAGCGGTTGGGAATCTCAGGAGTCTTCGTCATGAGCACAGCGATCTGGGGAGGGCTTACAGTCCCCTTTTGGATTTTAGCGGCTATACTCGCTATCTCGCCAAGTGACCGGATTGGCGTTCTCAGTGAATATGAACTGGTTGGCTCTGTTGAAATCCTCAGCAGCTGATATATTTTGAGCCCTCGTGGTCAGTACAGGTGATAGACCCCTCAGAGGAATCCTGTCACGCCGATGAATAAAAATAGCACACCCAATCCACGATAAAGCCAGACAGGAGTGTTAGACTCCGTAGATTGGTCGGATGATGAACGCCGAAGGAACTCAAACCCAAACGGATGCACTCTCTTCGGAAAGATGAGGTAGGCAAGACCAAGGATTAAAGCTATGACGTATCCGGCTTGCCACAGAAGGCTCATATGTCATTTCTAACGAGTGGCGGTATATATCTAATGCGTCAATACGCAGGTCTCATCGACCAGCCATTTTAGGCGAGAATATGTTTGAAGAATAGGATTTCAACAGAGCCAACTGGTTATATTTGCAACCGCGATGACTATATGGTTACTCGTATCCGCTGCAATCAGTTACGTGATACTCCGAGTTCAACGCCTCTGGAACAGCTGAGACGGTGGATGTTCGCGCGGACGAGCGGTCCGAAGGACCCGGTAGTCCGCGCGATTCACTCGCGCCGGAGGCGCGAGCCTTTTTGGTGCAGATTTTTGCGGTGAGCGGTGCGCCTCCGGCGCACCCGAGCCGTAAAAAGGTGCGCTTACAGGATGGTGCCGTGCTTCTTGTCCGGCACGTCCTTTTCGACCGTTTCGTAGAAGTCGAAGCGGTTCACGAGTTCCTCGCGGAGCGTGCTCGGCGGGACGATGTCGTCGATGACGACCTCGCTCGCCATCCGATGCGCGTCGATGTCCTCTCGATACTCCTCGCGGAGTTCCTGTTCTTTCTGGCGGCGTTCCTCCTCGTCGTCGATGGCGTTGAGTTTGTTCGCGTAGACCGCGTTGATGGCGGCTTCGGGACCCATGATGGCGATCTCGCCCGAAGGGAGCGCGATAGTGGATTCGGGGTCGTAGGCGGGCCCGCTCATCGCGTAGATGCCCGCGCCGTACGCCTTCCGGACGACGACGCACTGCTTCGGGACGGTGGCAGCGGAGGTGGCGTATATCATCTTCTTACCCTTCTCCAGAATCGCGTCCTTCTCCACCTGACTGCCCGCCATGAACCCGGGCGTGTCGGCGAGGTAGAGGAGGGGAATGTTGTACGCGTCGCAGGTCCAGACGAACTCCGCGGCCTTCTCGGCGGCGTCCGGGAAGATAGCGCCCGCGCGCTGGTCCGGCTGATTCGCGACGATGCCGACCGGCCGCCCGTCCACGCGCCCGAACCCGGTGAGAATCTCCTTCCCGTACTCCGATTTGAGTTCGAAGAAGGAGTCAGCGTCGACCACGCGGTCGATGACCTCGTGCATGTCGTACGCGCGGTTCGGGGCTTCGGGGATGATGGCGTCGATACCCTTCGGCGACTTCGCGGGCGGTGTCCCGCTCGTCTTCGGCGGTTTCTCGTCGCTGTTGTTCGGGAGGTATGAGACGAGTTGGGAGACGAGTTCGCGCGCGTGCTCTTCGTTCTCGGCGACGAGGTCCGCGCTCCCGGATTCCTGGGCGTGCATCTGCGCGCCGCCGAGGTCCTGCATGTCGATCTCTTCTCCAGTGACCATCTTCACCATCCGCGGAGACGCGATTGCCATCGCGCTCATCCCCTCGACCATCACCGTGAAGTCCGCGAACACGGGCGTGTACGCCGCACCCGCGATACACGGCCCGTACAGCACGCAGATCTGGGGGACGCGGCCGGAGAGCTGGCTGTGGTTGTAGTAGTACTTCCCGATGCCCTCCCGGTTCGCGAAGAAACCGGTCTGCTGGTCGATGCGGCCCCCCGAGGAGTCCATCAGGTAGAGCACGGGCTTCCCGGTCTTGAGCGCGCGCTGTTGCATCCGGAGGAACTTCTCGACGCCCTTGGCGGCCATCGACCCCGCCTTCACGGTGAAGTCGTTCGCCATGAAGTGGACGTCGCGGTCTTCGAACTCCGCCGCGCCCGTGATGAGGCCGTCCGCGGGCAACTGGTCGTCCGCGTCCCACTCGGCGAACTTCCCGTCCTCGAACTTGAGTCCGTCCTCGCCGAACCAGAGGTCCATCCGGTCGCGGACGAACAGTTTCCCCTGCTCGGAGAGCCGTTCTTTGTACTTTTCGGGGCCGCCGCCGAGGATTTCCTCGATTTCGTCCCAGAGTTCGTCCTCGCGGTCGGTGGGTTCGTACTCCTGTTCGGGGACGTCGTCCTCGTCCGGGCCGTCGTGGGTCGCGGCGGGCGACGATTCGTCGCCGACGTAGACGGAGACCTCGTCTCGGTAGTGCTCTGCGAGCGCCGCGGCGACGGCCGCAGCCTCGTCGGCGGTAGCGTTTGCGCCGATGCGAACCTTCATACTCGGGTGGTTCGGCCGACCTGCTTGAAACGGTTTCCCATTTTACCGTCAGTTGGTGCCCCGGCGTTCGACGTTCGCCATCACTTGCTCCGCGAACCACGTGAGCGCGCGCTCGTCGTCGCTCGTGAACGACCGGTCCCGGTCGTCTAACACGCACACCATTCCGAGACAGTGACCGTCCGCGGTTCGGAGCGGCGCGCCAGCGTAGAAGGAGAGGTCGTGGTCGCTCTCGATTGCCTCGCGCGAGATTCGGTCGTCTTCGTCGAGGTCCGAGATGACGAGCGGGCCGTCCCGGAGGATGCCGTAGGTGCAGACAGTTTCCTCCCGGGGGAGGGTCGCCCAGTCCACGCCGTCCGTGGCGACGAACTGTTCCGCGTCGTCGGTGAGCATCCCGATGAACCCGATACTGGCGTCGAGGGACTCCTTCACCGCGGTCGCGAGGCCGTCGAGGTGCGCGTCGAGCGCGGGCGCGGAGAAGTCGTAGTCGGAGAGCGCGGCGAGACGGTCGGCCTCGTCCGCGGGAACCGGGAAGTCGAGGTCGTGGTGGTCCGCGACGTCCCGCACCGCAGCGGCGAGACGCACCCTGCTGTCGGACCGGTCGCTATCGACGGTTGCGTCGCCGTCTGCGGCGGACCCGTACCCGACGACCGGCACGTCCTCGGCGGGGGACGAGTCCGGCCCGCAGACGGTCACGTCCCGGGAGTCGTCGCCGTCGACGACCGTGAACGAGGCTCGCCGGCCGAACCAGTCCGTCACCGAACTGGGGACATCGACGAGTCGGACGCGAGTGGTCTGTGTACTGGAGATGCTCCACGTTTGGACGGGGGCCGTAAAAATTCTGGCTCTACAGCGCGTCCTCGACGCGAGAAACGTACTCGTCGCTTCCGACGAACACGGGCGTGCGCTGGTGGAGTTCGGTGCACTCGACGTCGAGGAGGCTCTGTTCGCCGTCCGTCGCGGACCCGCCCGCGGCCGCGAGGACGTACGCGATGGGCGCGCCCTCGAAGAGGAGGCGGAGTTTGCCCTCCGGCCGGTCCCGGAGGCCGGGGTAGCCGAAGATGCCGCCGTACGTGAGCACCTGATTCACGTCGGCTATCATCGCGCCGCCGTAGCGGAGTTTCAGCTCCTGTTCTATCTCGCGGACGACCGCCTCGAAGTCGTCGGTCCAGTCGGGGACGCGACCGCCGAACCCGTAGACCGTGGGGTCGTCGGGGAGCGTGACCGCCCCGACGTCGCGCGGGTCGCCGTCCTCCACGACGTACTCGGTCGCGCCGTCCGCATCGGCGACGAGGAGGGTAGTGATGGGGCCGTAGAGGACGAACCCGGCGGCCACGAGGTCGCGGCCGGAGACGGGGAGGTCGCCGTCGTAGAGTCCTACTATCGTGCCCATCGGGTTGTTCGACTTGAGGTTCGAGGAGCCGTCGAGCGGGTCCACGGCGACCAGTAATCCGTCCCCGGCGTCCACGATGTCGTCGCGTTCTTCGCTCGCGTACGCGCCGACAGAGTCGAGCGCGGTGAGGCGCTCGCCCAATAACTCGTCGGCCCACACGTCCGCGGCGAGCTGTTGCTCCCCGCTCGCGTTCTCCATCTCCGTCTTCCGACGGCGACCGGGCAGTCCGGCGCGAATCTCGGGGGCGGCGGCCGCGACCGTCTCGAAGACTTCGTGCATCTACAGGTGTTCGAGGGCGTCGTCGACGCTCTCCTCGTCGAAGATGACGGCTTCGAGCGCGTCGAGCATCTCGCGGGGGTTCTCGCGCTGGAAGACGTTCCGACCGACGGCGAGGCCGACCGCGCCCGCGTCGATGGCGTCCTTCACGGTGGAGAGGAAGTCGCGGTCGCTCGTCTTCGACCCGCCGGACATCACGACTTTGGTCGGGCCGGCGGCGTCGACGGCGTGTTCCATCGCTTCCTTGCTCCCGGGGTACTTGACCTTCGCCACGTCCGCACCGAGTTCGAGCGCCTGCCGGGCCGCGTACGCGATGGTGCCCGGCGAGGTGTCGTTCTTGAGTCCCTGACCGCGCGGGTACGACCACATGACGACGGGGAGGTCGTGTTCGCGCGCCGTCTCCTGGGCTTCGCGGAACTCCTCTGCCATCTCGATTTCGTTGTTCGACCCGCCGTAGAGCGTGAAGCCCACCGAGGACGCGCCGAGTTCCGCGGCGTAGTCCACCGAGCAGTTGACCGCGGAGTCGGGTTCGCCCATCCAGAGGTTCGACGTGCCGTTGAGTTTGAGGAGGAGGTTCACGTCGTCGTACTGGTCCGCGTAGGCCTCCGCGACGCCTTTCTGCACCGCGAAACCGGTGACGGCGTCGTGGGTCGCGACGTCCCAGACGGTTTCGGGGTCCATCGTTTCCGGGACGTCCTCGAAGTCGACCGGGCCGTGTTCGAGGCCGTGGTCGTACGCGAGGATGAGTACTTTGCCGTCGCGCGAGAGCGGAGTGTCGTCGAAGGGACGCATACGAATGGAATTGTGCGACGACGCACTATAAACCCAATCGAGTCGCGTTCGCGACCGGCCACCGAATATTTACGCCATAGTCGAGACGTCCCAACGATGCCCTCCGATACGCTCCCCGACTCAGTCGAAGGCCGCCTGCGATGGGCGGTCACCGAGAGCCTCGTTATCGCCGGGGTCTTCCTGTTCTGGATGGCGCTCGCCGTCGCCCTCACGCTCGCCCTCAGCGTCTTCACGCTCGTACTCCGCGGCGTCAACGTGCACACGACGTATGCGTTGCGAGATTTCGGCGCCATCTGGCCGGTCGTTGTGCCCCTCGCGTTCGCGACGACCGCGCTCTACGTTGTCGTGCGCGCCGGCACCCTCCTCGTCGACCACTACCAGCGCGCGTGAGGAGACGACTCCGCTACATTTAGGCGGCGCTCGGCCGGAGTTCGATGTATGCGTGGATTCGACGAGATAGAGACCGTCGGTGTGGTCGGTGCGGGAACGATGGGAAGCGGTATCGCGCAGGTCGCCGCGACCCACGGCTACGACGTCGTGATGCGGGACATCGAAGAGGGGTTCGTCGAGAGCGGGTTCGAGACGATTCGGGACAGTCTCGCGCGGTTCGTGAAGCGGGAGAAACTCACGGACTCGGAGAGCGACGAAATCGTCGACCGCATCTCGGGGACGACGAGTCTGGACGACCTCGCGGAGTGCGACATCGTGGTCGAAGCCGCGGTCGAGGACATGGACATCAAGCGCGACATCTTCGCCGACCTCGACGCGGCGGTGGACGACGACGTGGTGCTCGCGACGAACACGAGCACGCTCTCCATCACGACCATCGCCGCCGCGACCGAGCGCCCCGAACTCGTCGTCGGCCTGCACTTCATGAACCCCGTGCCCGTGATGAAGGGCGTCGAAGTCGTGTCCGGCGAGAAAACTGATGAGGAGGTAACCGCGTTGGCCCACGAGTTCGCGGAGTCGCTGGAGAAGGAGACGTGGGAGTCCGATGACAAACCCGGATTCGTCTCGAACCGCATCCTGATGCCGTGGATAAACGAGGGCATCCGCGCGCTGGACGAGGGCGTCGCGACCAAGGAGGACATCGACAACGGGATGAAACTCGGTACGAACGTGCCGATGGGACCCCTCGAACTCGCTGACCACATCGGCCTCGACGTCTGTCTCGACGCGACCGAGACCCTCCACTCGGAACTCGGCGACCGCTACAAGCCCGCCTACCTCCTCAAGCGGAAAGTCGACGCGGGCGACCTCGGGAAGAAGACGGGCAAGGGCTTCTACGAGTACGACTAGGTTTTTGCCTCGTTAGGCTAACGCGTCGAGTATGCGCTCTCGTACGACGGTCGGAACGGTCCTCGGCGTCATCTGTTTCGCAGTCGGTCTGTACGGGTACGTCGTCCTCGGGTGGCGGTTCGGCGACGGGAACTCGCTCGGCACCGCCATCGGGGTGGTCGTCGCGCTCGCCGCTATCGCGCTCACCGTTCTCGGACGCTAGTAGCGGTAGGGTTCCGCTGCTATCTCCCGGCGGAGCGCCGCGAGTTCGTCGTGGTCGACGCCGTCGTCGAAGCGCTGAATCAGCGCGTACACTTCCGTCCGGTCGACCTTCGCGTCGCCCGTCGCGAGGACGTCACCGGGTCGGTCGCGGAGTTCGCGCATCGTCCCGACAGCGAGCAGGAACGGAATCGCCCACGCGGCGAGCGTGTTCCCGTACGCCTGCGGGAGGTGTTCGAGGTAGGTCTGTGCGCCGTCGGCGTACTCGCGGGCGTGAGAGACGAGACGGGAGACGACGCCCGCGACCGCCTCACGGTTCTCGGGCGCGTTCACGGCGTCCTGCGGCACGCCAGCGTCGCGGAGCCACGGCGCGGGCAGGTAGACGTTGTCCTCCTCGCGGTAGTCGTCGCGCACGTCCTTCGCGATGTTCACGAGTTGGAGGAGTAAGGCGAACTCCTCGGCGTTCTCGCGGAGCACGCGCTCGCGAGTGTCGTCCACGTGCGGGACGAGCAGGTTCGTCACGAGGTCGCCGACCGTCCCCGCGGCGTACCAACAGTACTCCTCCAGTTCGTCCACCGACGCGATGCGCAGCCCGCCCGTGTCGGCGTGCCGCTCCACGAACGCCGCCATCCCGTCCACGAGTTCGTAAACGGAGGGACGCATCGCTTCCCGGTCCGCGTCGGGGAACGCGTCGAACGCCGCGACGACTCGGTCCGCGTTCGCGACGACCCGCCAGTCGTCCGTTCGGTCCGCAGGTATCCACGGCGACACCGCGTCCATGAACTCGTCGAGGTCGGTTTCGTTCTCGGTGTCCAGCGCGTCAGCGTACGTGCGGAGGAGCGCGGCGCGTTCCTCGGGCGGGATGCGTCCGTCGTCCTCGACAGTGTCCGCCACCCGACAGAGCAGGTAGCCCACGCAGATGCGGGACGCCATCGGTTCGTCGAGCATGGACACGGTAATCGCGAACGTCCGGGAGACGTCCTCGACCGCGTCGAAACACCAGTCGAGGTCCGGAACGTCACTCGCGTGCTCGGCCATTAGATAGTACTGCGGGGCGCAAACGTGAAAAACGACCGGCTCTCGAACGGAATCCCTAAGGACTGACGCTCGTAGGTTTCCGTATGGATTTCAGCCCGAGCGCCGAGCAGAGCCAGATTCGGGAGATGGTGTCCGAGTTCGTCGACGAGGAGGTGAAGCCGCGCGCCGCCGAAATCGACGAGACCGACGAGGTGCCGTGGGACCTCATCTCCGAGATGGGCGACCTCGGTCTGATGGGAATGCCGTTCCCGGAGAAGTACGACGGCGCGGGCCTCGACTACCACTCGTACGCGCTCGCGCTGGAGGAGATAGCGCGCGGGAGCGGCGGTCTCGGCACCGTCGTCGCGGCGCACACGAGCCTCGCGAGTAACGTCGTCTACTACTACGGGAACGACGAGCAAGTCGAAGAGTACCTGCCCGCGATGAACCGCGGCGACGACATCGGCGCGTTCGCGCTCTCCGAACCCGGCGCGGGGTCGGACGTCCCCGCGATGGAAACGACGGCGGAGAAGGACGGCGACGACTACGTCGTGAACGGCGGGAAGCTCTGGATTTCGAACGGGTCGGTCGCGAGCACCGTCACCCTGTTCGCGAAGACCGGCGAGAAGGAGATATCGACGTTCGTCGTCCGCCCCGACGAGGACGACGGCTTCCACGTCGAAGGCACCGAGGACAAACTCGGCGACAAGGGCTGTCCGACCGCCGAACTCCGCTTCGACGACATGCGCATCCCCGAAGACCGCCGCCTCGGCGACGAGGGCGACGGCTTCCGACACGCTCTGGAGACCTTGAACGGCGGCCGCATCACCATCGCCGCGCGCTCCATCGGCATCGCGCGCGCCGCTCTCGAAGACGCGCTCCAGTACAGCCAAGACCGCGAGCAGTTCGACCAACCCATCAGCGAGTTCCAGGCGATCCAGCACAAACTCGCGGACATGGACACGAAAGTCGAAGCCGCGCGCATGCTCATGCACAAAGCCGCGGACAAGAAGATTCGCGGCGAGGACTTCATCAAGGACGCCGCACAGGCGAAACTCTACGCAAGCGAAATCTCGCGGGAGGTCGCGAACGAAGCCATCCAGATTCACGGCGGCTACGGCTACACCAAGGACTTCGACGTCGAACGCTACTACCGCGACGCAAAACTCAACGAAATATACGAAGGCACGAGCGAGATACTGCGCAACACGATCGCCCAGCGCATGATGAAGTAGGGAGTCGAGTTAGTCTACTGAAAACGAGTATCATCTCGTTCTGTTTTTAGAAAGCCCTCGGCCGTCTCGCGCACGCTCCGCCACATATCGCTCGTTTCACTCGCGATAGGGGTGACGGAGCGCACACGGCCTTCGGCCGCGAGACGGCCTCGCCCTTTCAATCCACCAGGCGAAGGGTGATTGAACCTCAGGCACCTGTCGGTGAACAGTTGGTCTCCTGGTGGATCGAAAGGGCGAGCGGGCGTCGCGGGTCGCCGCAGGCGACCCCTGTGCGCTGAGCGGCCCCTATCCTGAACGAAGTGAAGGATATGTCGCTCAGCGTGCGCGAGGCCCGCGAGGGCTTTCTAAACACAACCGTACAGCAGTCTCATCACGAAGTCGCACCGTATTCACAAAGGAGTCGTTGGGTTTACTGTCAGTTCAGGCGAGTCAGTAGTATGGACGCTCTGTGTGTGTATTGTGGGTCGAGTCCGGGGGAGAATCCGGCGTACGTGGCTGCGGCGGAGGAGTTGGGCCGGGCGCTCGCGGCGCGGGACGTCGCGCTCGTGTTCGGCGGTGGCGAGGTGGGGATGATGGGTGCGGTGGCGAGCGCGACCCTGGATGCGGGCGGGGAGGCGTACGGAATCATCCCGGAGGCGCTGGCGGAGCGCGAGCACGCCCACGACGGCCTGACCGAACTGGAGGTGGTGGAGTCGATGCACGCGCGGAAGGCGCGGATGGCGGAGCTCGCGGACGGGTTCGTCGCGCTCCCCGGCGGGTTCGGCACCCTGGAGGAGATTATCGAGGTGCTGACGTGGGCGCAACTCGGATTCCACCAGTCGCCCTGCGGATTCCTGAACGTCGCGGGCTACTTCGACGACCTGCTCTCCTTCTTCGACCACCAGCGAGAGGAAGGATTCGTCTCCGACACCCACCGCGAGATGGTCGTCGTCGCCGAGACCGTGGGTGAACTGTTCGACTCGTTCGAGCGCTACGACCCTCCGAACGTTCCGGAGTACATCGAAGAGAGCGAACTCTAACCGGAACGCCCGTAACGCGCCCGCCACACCATCGAGTATGAGCGACACCGAGAAAACCGCGAACGGCATCACCGCACGGTACTACGAAACCGACGCCGAACGCGTCCTCGAATTCGAAACTGACGGACGGACGGCCGCCATCGCCCAGAATATCGAGGGGTACGCCATGCTCAAAGTACGCCCCACCGCAGACGGCGACGAACTCGAACGCTACTACGGCTTCGATATGGCCCTCGACCACGCCGCCGAACTCCTCGGCTGCAGCCCACACGACCTGCCCATTCCAGAGAAAGCAGAAGACATGGGCATGTAACCCCACCTTTTTCGCGTGAGGGGGTCGTGGTTCGAGAGACGGCGTTGCCGTCTCTCGTCATCACGAAAGACGCTTTGCGTCTTTCGAACGACTGCGCGACCCCCTCACGCGAAAAACCTGGAGGGAAAAAGCTCGCGGCTTCGCCGCGAGTGAACCGGCGGCCTGCGGCCGCCGGATGCGCACCAACCGAACCGCCCGCCGCTAACTGAACCCCGTTTTCGTCGTTTGTCGAGTTCTGTCGCCGGTTTCGCGTCGTTTTTAGGCGGCGTTCCCGTACTTCTAGTTATGACTGACCCCCGAGTCGCGGGTGTGGGCCTCACCCACTTCGGTTCGCATCCCGCGCGGACGAGTCGCGACCTGTTCGCGGAGGCCGGGTTGGCGGCGTTGGACGACGCGGGCGTGGACCCGACAGATGTCGAAGGCGTCTTCTATGGAAACTTCATGGGCGATATCGCCGAGCATCAGGGCCATCAGGGGCCGCTGGCGGCGGAAGCGCTGGGTGTCGACGCGCCCGCGACCCGCTACGAGTCGGCGTGTGCGTCGAGCGGCGTGGCGCTCCGACAGGCAGTGCGGGACGTGCGGAACGGCGAAGCCGACGTGCTCGTCGTCGGGGGCGCGGAGCGGATGACCAACCTCGACACCGAGGAAACTACAGAAGCGCTCGCCATCGCGGCGGACGACCTCTACGAGGTGCGGGCGGGGATGACGTTCCCCGGGGCGTACGCGCTGATGGCGCGCGCGTACTTCGAGGAGTACGGTGGTTCGCGTGAGGACCTCGCGGAAATCGCGGTGAAGAACCACGCGAACGCCGTCGGGAACGACCACGCGCAGTTCCAGCGCGAAATCACGGTCGAAGACGCGCTCGACGCGCCGATGGTCGCTGAACCACTCGGTCTCTACGACGCGTGCCCCATCACGGACGGCGCGAGCGCGGCGGTGCTCGTCAGCCCCGAGTACGCCGAGGAGCACGACCTCGACGCCGACGTCGCGATTACCGGAACGGGACAGGGCGGGGACAAGATGGCTCTCCACGACCGGGACGCGCTCGCGCACACGCCGGCCGCGACCGACGCCGCGGACGAGGCGTTCGCGGACGCCGGCATCGGAACGGGCGATGTGGACGTCGCGGAAGTCCACGACTGCTTCACCATCGCGGAAGTCCTCGCGCTCGAAGGAATGGGCTTCTTCGACGAGGGCGAGGGCGTCACCGCCGCCGCCGAGGGCGTGACGACCGCCGACGGCGACCTCCCGGTGAACCTCTCGGGCGGACTGAAGGCGAAGGGCCATCCGGTCGGCGCGACGGGCGTGAGCCAGCTCGCGGAGCTCACGAAACTCCTCCGCGGCGACCACCACAACAGCGACCGCGTCGCGGACGCCCGGGTCGGCGTCGCGCACAACGCCGGGGGCACCGTCGCCTCCGCGACCGTACACGTTCTGGAGAAACAAGCATGAATCAGGGATACGACGAGTTCACGGCGGCGCTCGAATCGGACGACGGCTACTACCTCGAATGCGCGAACGGTCACGGGAGTCTCCCGCCGCGACGAGTGTGTCCGCACTGCGGCGACCGCGACCTCTCCGAAGCACCGCTCCCCGAGGAGGGCGAAGTGCTCTCGTACACGGTCGTGCACGTGCCGACGCCCGCGTTCGCGGGTGAAGCGCCCTACGCGACGGCGGTCGCGGAGTTCGGTTCCGTCCGCCTGACGGGGAGAGTCGCCGCCGGCCCCGACGACGTCTCGACAGGAATGGAAGTGAGCGCGACGGCCGAAGGCGACGACGACTTATCCGTCGTCTTCGAGCCGCGGTAGTTCGGGTTCGACCGCCGAGAGGAAACTCTCGGGGTGTTCTGCGTGCGGGAGGATGCGGGATTCGTCCAGAACGACCAGGCGTGCGTCCGCTTCGTCCGCGAGTCTGCGGCCTTCGGCGAGCGGGACGATTTTCGACTCCCGTCCCCAGACGAGCGTCACGGGTAGGTCGCCGTCCGCGAGTTCACTCCCTAAATCGACCACGGGGTCGAGGAAGCCGCCGACGAACGACGCGGGCGCAAAGCGCGCGTTCTCCTGATGGCCGGTCCGCCACTGGTACTCCACGACGTCCGGGTCGATGCTCTGGGGGTGGTAGTAGGCGTCGCGCTGGTCGAAGTACTCCAGACTCGGTTTCGAGACGAGGAGGTTGAACAGGCCGGTGCCGACGACGGGCGTCCGGAAGAGACCGCGGAGCCACGGCCGCTTCACGGTCGTGTCCGCAGTCGGGCAGACGAGTACGAGGCGTTCGAAGTCCACCGAGTCGGCGGCCAGCGCGGCGAACGCGCCCGTGAGCGAGGACGCGATGCAGATGGCGTTCTCGGTCACGTCGTTCGCGAAGTCGCGGACGAACGACTCGTAGAGCGCGGCGGTGTAGCCGACCGCGGGCCGGTCCGTACACCCGAATCCGGGGAGATCGGGCGCGACGACGTGGTAGTTCTCTGCGAGTCGGTCGAACACGCGGTCGAACTCGCGGCTGGAGGCGGCAGCGTGAATCCCGTGCAACAAGAGGACGTCCGGGTCGTCCGGGTCGCCGGCCTCGGTGTAGGAGATGTCGAACCCCCGCCAGCGGTACTGGGCGTGGTCGCCGTCCAACGCGGGGTCGAGGCGGCCGGCGCGCGCCGTGAGAAGAGCGTTCGCGCCAGCCGTCGCGGCTAACCCGGTGCCGACGCCGGCGAGGAGTCTACGGAGACGCATACGAGAAATGGCGGCCGGGAATTGCTTAGTCGTTGTGACGACCTACTCGTCTAAGCAGTCCCGGAGGGGTTCGAGCACGTCGTCGGCGACCGTGTAGGGGTCCGTCTCGCGTTCGACCACGCGCGAGACGAGGTCGTCCATCCCGCCGCGGCGTTCGATTTCGTCTTCGACGAGCGCGCTCGCGTCGTTTCGCAGGAGCGTCCTGATTTCCTCCGCGTAGCGGTCGCGTTCGACGTCCTCGCGCGCACCGGTCTCGTCCAACCAGTCGGCGTGCGACTGGAACACGTCGATGAGTTCGTCGACGCCTTCGCCGGTGTTGGCGACCGTCTCCACGATTTCTGGCTCCCAGTCGCCTTCCTCGTCGTCGCGGAGTTCGAGCATTCCCCGGAGTTCCTGGAAGGTCTTGTCCGCGCCCGCGAGGTCGGCTTTGTTGACGACGAACACGTCACCGATTTCGAGGATGCCCGCTTTGAGCATCTGCACGTCGTCGCCGGAGCTCGGCGGAACGAGGACGGCGACCGTGTCCGCGGTTTTCACGATGTCTATCTCGTTTTGGCCCGCGCCCACCGTCTCGATGATTATCTTGTCCTTCCCGAAGGCGTCGAGCGCTTTCACGGCGTCCGAGGTGGCGGTCGAGAGGCCGCCGAGGTTACCGCGCGCGCTCATCGACCGGAAGAACACGTCCATGTCGCCGACGTTCGACCCCATCCGAATGCGGTCGCCGAGGACCGCGCCGCCCGAGAACGGACTGGACGGGTCGACGGCGATGATGCCGACAGTGAGGCCCTGGTCGCGGTAGGATTTCGCGAGTTTGTCCACTAACGTGGACTTCCCCGCGCCGGGACTGCCGGTGATGCCGATGACGTCCGCGTGGCCGGTGTGTTCGTGAAGCGCGGCCACGAGGTCGCGATAGCCCTCGGTGCGATTCTCGATGTTCGTGATGGCGCGCGCCAGCGCTCGGTGCTGGCCGTCGAGGAGGTCCGAGACGAGTTCGGGAGTGTCCGACATTCAGCGTTCGGGCGTGTTTTCGCGGATGAACTGGATAGTTTCTTCCATCGGCGTCCCGGGGCCGAAGATGGCGTCCACGCCCGCGTCCTCCAGTTCGGGGCGGTCGTCGTCGGGGATGATGCCGCCGACGAGGATGAGGGTGTCCTCGAACGCGCCGTACTCCTTGAGTCCCTCGACGACTTTCGGGACGAGCGTGTTGTGCGCGCCCGAGAGGATGCTGATGCCGAGGACGTCGACGTCCTCCTGTACGGCGGCCTGCACGATGTCGTCGGGCGACTGGTGCAGTCCGGAGTAGATGACTTCGAATCCGGCGTCGCGGAAGGCGCGCGCGATGACGTGTGCGCCGCGGTCGTGGCCGTCGAGGCCGACCTTCGCGACGAGGCAGCGAATCTTCCGCTGGGAACTCTCGCTCATGCACGGGAGTTTGCCGGATGTGGCTTTCACTCTAACGGAAGACTATTATAGTGTACTTTATTTTGTTCAACTTCAGTTTCTCGTGGTGGAAGCGAAAAACCGTAGACGATGCCCGCGGAACCACCGACCATGGCAGACTTCCGCGACTGGGCGAGGGAGAACCCCCGCACGCTCACGATCGTCCTCTCCGTCGTCGGCTACGCGCTCGTCTTCGGCGCGTTCGGCGGGGTCCTCCCCGTCCCGACCATCGGGAAATCGACGGTGAACCTCTTCAGCGACCTCATCGCGGTCGTCAACACCATCGCACTCCTCTCGCTGCTCGCGGGCGTCTACTTCGTGAGGAACGGACGGATACGCAAACACCGCGCCGCGATGCTCACGGCGTTCGCGCTCATCATGGTCTTCCTCTTCCTCTACCTCTGGAAGGTCGGCGGCGGCTACGAGAAGGAGATCGTCATCCGACAGGGCCAGTTCCTCGCGAACTACGAGAGCGTCGTCCACGCCGTCTACCTCGCGATGCTCGCGATTCACATCCTCCTCTCCGCCGTCTCCGTCCCCGTCGTCCTGCACGCAGTCGTGCTCGGACTCACCCAGCCCGTCGACGAACTCCCGAACACGCTCCACCCGAAGGTCGGCCGCATCGCCGCCGCCGCGTGGTCGCTGAGCCTCTTTTTGGGCGTGGTGACGTACTGGATGCTCAACCACGTCTACTCGGCAGTCCCACGGTAGTACACGGCGCTGTCGCTCGCGAGTTGTAGAGTAGACGGGGTAGGTCGGACGGTGCGTGACCCGCAGAGCGGGCTGAAAGGTGACCGGCCGACCGTGCCGTCAACACCACTCGGGACCGCACACGGATAACCCCTCGCTTCTTAGTCCGCCGTCCACGGTATCGCGTACACGCCGACCGCGAACGCGAGGACGGCGAGAACGAGCGTGATGGCGAACTCGGGGACCGGACTCCCGCCCGTGTACGTCGCGGCGCGGAGGCCGCGCGCGAAGTACGTGAGCGGACTGAGGTTGAGCAGGGGCGCGAACCAGTCCGGGAGCGCGCTCGTACTGATGAACGTATCGGAGAGGAAGAGCAGAGGGAGCGCGATGCCGTTCGACATCGAGATAGCGCCGTCCTGCGAGTCCGCGACGCCGCCGATGACCGCGCCAATGCCGCAGAACAACACCGATGCGGTGGGGACGAAGAGGACGAGCCACGGACTGAGTGAGAAGTCCGCGCCCGTGAGTTTCAACGCGACGACGAGAATCGTACACGCGATGGCGATGAGGCCGACGTTCACGAGCGTGTGCGCGGCCAGCCACTCCCACGCCCGCAGGGGCGTCGTGGAGAGTTTCTCGAAGCGCGCGCCCTCGCGGTGACGCGCGACCGTACTCCCGAGACGGCTCAGCGGCGTGAACAACACGACGACGGCGAGGTACGCGGGAACGTAGTAGCCCGGCGACTTCGAGAAGAGCCCCGTTCCTCCGCCGCCGGTGCGGACGAGGCCGGCGAAGATGACGATGAGCAGGACGGGGAAGAAGAACGTGAAGAACACCGCTGTACGGCGCCGGAGGAACGACCGATAGGACGCCCCCGCCTCCGCCCCGATGCGGGAGATAGCGCTCATCGAACCACCTCCTCCCCGCCGGTGCGGGTGTCGTACGCGTCGTCCGCGAGCGCGAGGTAGACGTCCTCCAGGTCGGGTTCGCGCCACTCCACCGCGTCGAACGCGAGGCCGAGGTCCTCGAACGCGTCGACGACCCTGCCGATGTCCTCCGCGGGAACGCCCTCGAAGACGAGGCCCGCCTCCGTCTCGGTCGGGTCGAACTCGGTGTCGGCGAACGCCTCGCTTCCAGCATCCGTCTCGACCACGACCCGACTGCTGCCGCCGTACTCCGCGATGAGACTGTCGGGGTCACCCGTCGCGACGACGTTCCCGTCCGCGAGCAGGCCGACGGTGTCGGCGAGGCGTTCGGCCTCGGCCATGTAGTGCGTTGTCAGGAAGATGGTGGTCCCCGAATTCGCGAGGTCCTCGAAGACGCCCCAGAGGTCGCGGCGACCCGCCGGGTCCACTCCAGTAGTGGGTTCGTCGACGAACAACACGTCCGGTGAGTTCACGAGCGCGCACGCGACCGCCGTCCGGCGCTGCTCGCCGCCGGAGAGGTCGCCGTACCAGGTTTCGGAGTCGGGGTCCACCCCGACCTCGCGCAGGGCGTCCGCGGGGTCCTTCGCGTCCTCGTACAGGCCGGCGTAGTAGGAGACGAGTTCGCGCGGCGTCAGGCGGTCCGGCGGGTCGAACGACTGCGGGAGGAGACCGAGGCGCTCGCGTCCGGACTCGCGGGGCGACTCCCCGAGGAGGCTGACGGTGCCACCGCCCGGCGTCGTCGTGCCCGTGAGACAGCGCACGAGCGTGGTCTTGCCCGCGCCGTTCGGCCCGATGAGTGCGAACACCTCACCGGACGAGACAGAGAGCGAGACCCCGCGCAGCGCCGGAGTCCCGCCGTACGACTTCGACACGTCGTCCGCCACGACGACCTGTTCCATACCGGAGGTCAGGAAGAGAACGCACTAAGAGTTCCGATTAGTCCACGTTCCGCGCGTCGAGCGCGAACGAGACGCCGACGGCGACGGCGTAGAGGAGTGCAGTGAGGAGGCTCGTGTAGAAGACGACCGTGCCGAGGGACGCGCCGATGGCGGTGACGGGGACAAACAGGAGATTACCCTGGTCATCGAATATGATATGCAGGAGGCCTCTTCCGACGACGCCGAGGAGAACGATACCGGAGATGGTCAGGCCGCGTCGAAACAGCCATTCTATCGATGGTTCCGTGCGAGGTTCTGTGGAGGGCACACCGGCCCGACGCATCGGGCCGTGAAAAACCTACAAGACTGTTACAGGACGAGCAGGCCATCAGCGATGACGGCGACGAGCACGGCGCCGAGGTATGCGTTCGAGGCGTGGAAGGCGCGGAATGCGGCGGAGCGGTCGCGTTCGCGGTGGAGTCGGAGGACCGTCCAGAGGAACACCGCGCCGAGGCCGAGACTGGTGACGGCGAAGAGCGCACTGAGCCGTGACACCCACGCGAGCGCCGCGGCGGCCATCAGGGTCGCGGCGAGGTAGTAGACGATGTGTTTCCGGGTGAGTGCTTCGCCGCGGACGACGGGCATCATCGGGAAGCCGCCGGCGGCGTAGTCGTCCTTGTATGCGAGCGCGAGGTTGTAGAAGTGCGCGGGCGTCCAGAGGAAGATGAGGCCCGCGAGCGCGAGCGCGGGGACGCCAACGGCGTTCGTCACGGCCGCCCAGCCGATGAGCGCGGGGAGCGCGCCCGCGACGCCGCCGATGACCGTATTCTGCACCGTGTTCGGCTTGAGGACGAGCGTGTAGACGACGGAGTAGAAGATGATAGCGGCGACGCCCAACCCGGCGGCGAGGAGGTTGAGATGGAGGAACGCCCACACCGAAGCGGCGGCGAGGAAGACGCCCCACGCGACCGCGTTTCGGAGCGGAATCTCGTGAGTGGCGACCGGCCGGTCGTTGGTGCGCGCCATCTTCTTGTCGATGTCGCGTTCGAGGACGTGGTTGAACGTCCCGCTCGCGCCGATGGAGAGGACGCCGCCGAGGAACGTCCAGAAGACGGTGTTGATACCGAGGTCGGGGCCGGCGGCGAGCGCCATCCCGGCCGCGGCGACCAGACAGAGCAACCACATCAGCCGCGGCTTCATCAGTCGGAAGTACGCGTACGCGGTCGCGACCGGGCCCGACACTTCGATGGCGGCGGGTTCGTCCGCGTCACCCGAGCGCGGTTCCGACTCGCGCGAGGGGAGTCGGGCGGTCTGGGCTTCGAGCGTCCACGCGAGAGCGAGCGCGAGGCCGACGAAGATGGCGAGGCCGACGACGAGGTGGAGCGCCGACACCGCCGCGGGCGTGTCACCGATAGCCGCGAACGCGCCGATGGCGACCTGCACGGGGTAGAGAAGGGCGGACCCGGCGATAGCGGCCGTGACGCGGCGGGGTTCGTGCGTACGTATCGCGAACGCGAGCACGGCGAGGACGAGGATGCCGACGACGACGGCGGTGAGGCGGTGACCCCAAACGACCGCGAGGTCCGTCGAGGACACTCGCACCCACCGACCGTCGCACGCTGGCCACGTCGGACACGCGCGAGCGGCGTCGGTTATCGCCGTGGTTGCGCCGATGATGACGAGCGCGTACACGCCCATCGTCGCGACGGCGAGCAGGCGCGTGAACCAGTCGCGCGCGGCCGTCTCCGGTGTTGCGTTCTGTGACACGTGTCTCAGGGGAAGTTGTGCGTCCGAATACTTGTACTGTCCGCTTCCCGCCCCGCCTGAATCCTCGGAGAAGACAGCAGGTTAATAATGGCGCTCTACAAAGGAGCCACTAGCAATGAGAGGCAAGCGGTACGCGTTCCTGACGGCGATGGGGGTTGCGTTCCTCGCGCTCGCTGCGGGTCCCGCGGCGGCGGCCCCGTCGGACTCACTGCGCGAGATAAACGGCGTGAGCAACATCTTGCTCGCCGCCGCGCTCCCCATCACGCTCCTCGTAGAGGGCGTGCTGTTCTACACCGTCTGGAAGTTCCGGAAATCGGACGAAGCGAAACCCACGAAGGAGAACCGCCGGCTGGAAATCACGTGGACTGCTGCGACGGCCATCGTCCTCCTGTTCGTCGGCGTCGCCGCGTACGGCGGGATGGCGCACCCGTCCGTCACGACGACGCAGGACACGGTGAACGACACCCTCGCGGACGAGGACCCGGTCGTCGTCGAAGTCATCGCCTACCAGTGGGGCTGGCGGTTCCACTACCCCGACCAGACCGTGACGGTCGACGGCACCGAGCGTGATATCCAGAACTTCACGGTGAACAACCAACTGGTGTTGCCCGACGACCGGACGGTCGTGATGAAACTCCACTCGCAGGACGTGTTGCACGCGGTCCACGTCCCCGCGCTCGGCCTGAAGAAGGACGTCATCCCCGGTCAGACGAACTACATCCAGACGACGTTCACCGACGCCCAGCGCGACCAGCCCTACATCCTCTACTGTGCGGAGTTCTGTGGTGCGGGGCACTCCCGGATGATCGGGAGCGTGAACGTCACGAGCCAGTCGAACTACGAACAGTTCCTCGTCTCGAACGGCACGCCGGAGCCGGCGCAGGACGGTAGTTCGAACAACTCGACGACTACTGCGTAGAACGAAGCCGTCGACACTCCCCTTCCGTCACCGCTACTTCTCCCGACGCAGTTTCGACGACGAGCGCGCCCGTCTCGGTGACGCGCACCGCGACGCCTTCTATCGACTCTTCCGTTCTCCGGTCGACGCGCACGCGTTCGCCGAGCGTTCGCGAGCGCTCGCGCCACGCGTCCAGTACGGACGCGAACCCCGCCGCCGTCTCGACGTCGCTCGCTCGGTCGAGCAGGCGGTCGTGAAGCGCCGCCGCGACCTCGGTCGGGTCCACCGACCCGACGACTTCCCGCATCGTCGCCACCTCGCGGTCCGCGTCTATCCGCGCGGGGTCGAGATCCGCGTTCAGTCCCACGCCGAGCACGACGAACGAGAGGTCGGCGTTCGCGGGGTCGGTGCCCGGTAACACCTCGTCCACGGGCTTCCCCGCCACCGGAATGTCGTCCACCACCGCCTCCGTCAACACGCCCGCTAGCTTTCCCGCCCCACTCGTTCCGCCCGCGGGACCATCATCAGACAGGTGGCCTGACTTGCCCTCCTTCGCTTCGCTCACGAGAACTCCGTCAGACTCTGCGCCTGACTTGCCCTCCTTCGCTTCGCTCACGAGGACGTCGTTCGGCCACTTGATATCGGTATCGACGCCGAACTGTTCGACGGTCTCGGCGACGGCGACGCCGGCCGCGAAGGTGAGGCGCCCGACGTGCGCGGCCGAAACGTCGGGACGGAGGACGACGCTCAGCCAGACGCCCCCAGCGGGTGCGGCCCACGCGCTCCCGTTACGCCCGCGACTCGCGGTCTGTTCGTCGGCGACGACCACAGCGCCGTGTGGCGCGTCCTCGTGACCGAGCCGGCGCGCGCGGTCGTTCGTACTCGGCGTCGAATCGAGGTGCGTGACGGGTGCGTCAACGCGTTCGCGGAGACGAGACTCGTCCATACGGGGACGAGTGGAACCGGAGAGAAGAGGGTTACTACAGGTGGATGCCGAGTTCGGTGCCGATCTGTGCGCCGACGTAGATGACCAGCACGAGGAAGATCCAGACGGCGTCGACGAAGTGCCAGTACCAGGAGACGGTGGTGACGGCGGCGTGCCGGTCGCTGGAGAACTGGCCGCGCGCCGCGCGCACGAGCAGCGTGAAGATGAGTATCGCGCCAAGGGTCACGTGGAGGCCGTGGAGGCCGGTGAGGCCGAAGAACGCGCTCCCGTAGATACCCGACGTGAGGGTGAAGCCCTCGTGGACGATGAACTCGGTGTACTCGAACACCTGCCCGCCGAGGAAGAGCACGCCGAGGAGGAAGGTGACGAGGAGGCCGCCGACGAACCCGCGGCGGTTGTCCTTCGCGAGCTGGACTTCGGCCCAGTGGAAGGTGAAACTGGATGCCACCAGTAGGATGGTGTTCGCGATGACGAGCGCCCCGAGAATGCCGCCTTCGGGGAGCGTCCCTTCACCCCACGCGCCCGAGCGAATGAAGAAGTAGTAGGTGAAGCCCGCTGCGAAGGTGGCGATGTCGGTCCCGAGGAACAACACCATCCCCCAGCGGAGGCTCTTTCCGGCGTTGTGCGACTCGTTCGATAGCCACTGGAAGGCGAACGCGTGGTACATCCACCCGAACAGCCCGAAGACGAACAGGACCGCGGACACGCCGAATACGGCGAGGCCGGGCGTGGTGCTCCCGAGGAGGTCGTTGCCACCGTGCGCGAAGAGGTATAGCATCGCGCCGAGGTACAGCCCGCTCGCGCCTATTGCGGCGATGAATGGCCACCAGCTCGCCTCACCGTACCCGCGGGGGAAGTCGCGGACGGCGGGCAGGAAGCCGTGTTCGCCTGACTCGTCTGCCGTCATATAGCGGAGCGTTATTCGGCGAACACCAAAAAGCCTCCCAACCGCGATTCGAAACCCGGCGAAATTCCGAAACCCACAGTACCCGGGAACACCGAGTCGGCGTATGGTCGACCGCAGGCGTGGCGCTCGCTCCGCCGCCCGCACGGACGGACGCAAGCGCGGCCTTCGAGTCGCGGCGTGGACGGTGGTCGCGGCTGCCGCGCTCGCCGTCGGAACCAGCGGTGTTCTCGCGCACGCTGGCGGACTGTCGAACGCCGCTCCCGACCGCCTCTCGGTGCCGGCGTGGCTGTTCTTGTTCACGGGTGGGGGTGTCGTCGGCGCGTCCTTCCTGCTCGCGAGTTTCGTCACCGACCGCGAGTTCATCGAGTACGTCCACAACTACGCGCGACCGGTCAGCCTCCCACGTCGCGCGCTCACGTGGCTGGGGCGACTCGTCGGACTCGGCGGCCTCCTGCTCGTCGTCGTAAGCGGGTTCCTCGGACCGCGCGCACCCCTCGAATCCGCCGCGATTCTCGTCGTCTGGGTGGGCTGGTGGGCGGGGTACGCGATGACGACGTACCTCGTCGGGAACACGTGGCCAGCCGTCGACCCGTTCCGCACGCTCACCCTGCCGCTCGGCAGCGGCCTGCGCGACTATCCCGCGAAACTGGGCGCGTGGCCGAGCGTCGTCTTCCTGCTCGCGCTCGTGTACGTCGAGGTGACGAGCGCCGTCGCTGACGAACCGCGGGCGCTCGCGACGCTCGTCGTCGCGTACGTCGCCGTCACCGCGATCGGCGTGGGTCTCTTCGGGTCCGCGACGTGGTTCGAACGCGTGGACCCGCTCGCACGGATTTTCCGACTGTACGGCGCGGTCGCGCCCGTCCGCCGTACCGACGACGGCTACCGCGTCGGTCTCCCCGGAACCGGTCTCCGCGAGGACTTACTCGGCGACACCTCGGAAGTCGGGTTCGTCGTCGCGCTCGTGTGGGCGACCACGTTCGACGGCCTCACCAGCACGCCGCTCTGGACGGACGCGGCGGACCTCGTCGTCCCGGCGGGCGTGCCGGCGCACGTGTTCTACGCGCTCGTCCTCGTCGCGGGCTACGCCGTCTTCATCGGCGTGTTCTACGCGGCCGCCGCGTTCTCCCGTCGGACCGCGCCCACCTACCTCACGGTGGATTCGATAATGATGTTGTTCGCGCCGTCCCTGCTCGCCATCGCGGCGGCGTACCACCTCGCCCACTACTTCACGTACTTCCTCGGGCTCTCGCCGCTCGTCGTCGAAGCCGCGGTGACGCCGTTCTCGGGCGGCGTCGCGAACTCGCTCGTCGTCCCCGGGTGGCTGCAGGCGGTGCCGGTCGTGTCCGTCCTCCTCGGGCACGTCGTCGCCATCTGGGTCGCGCACAGCATCGCGTTCGAGACGTTCCCGAGTCGGATTCAGGCGCTCCGCAGCCAGTACGCAGTCACGGTCGTGATGATACTGTACACGATGACGAGCCTCTGGATCGTCACGCAACCGGAACTCCCCACCCCATACGTATGACAGAGAGACGCGCACCCCCGGACGCGACGCCCGCGACGTGCCCGCACTGCGACGCGCCGTTCCCGACCGACCGCCTCCGCGACCTCCACGTCGGGCACAGTCACCTCGCCGACGCGACCGACCGCGAACGGACGGCGTACGAGGACGCGCTCGACGCGGACGAAGACGACCTCCGAATGTTCCAGTACGTCGCGCTCGCCGCGCTCGTGCTCGTCTACTTCTTCTTCCTGATGACGTACGCCGCGGTCACGTGACCGGCACGTAGAGCGATGGGTTTCTAATCCCGGACTGCCAACGTCCAGTATGGAAGAACAACCGGGACTCAGCGACCAGTATCGGCGGTCGAGTCCGTGGCCGATGTTCGTCGCACTCGGGTTCGTCCTCTCGGAGTTAGGCGTGTTGTTCGGCGGCGCGTTCATCCCCGTGGCCGTCGCCGGCGTCGTCCTCCTCGAAGCCAGCGTCGTCGGCATCCTCCGTGAGTCCGAGTACGCGTCGACTCTCTGGACGCCGGCGCTGGGTGTCGGCGTGCTGTTCACTGCGGCGGGCGGCGCGCTGTTCTACTGGGGGCTCCGCATCCGCGCGATAGCCGTGACCGGCGCGGGCGTCATCGCCCTCATGGCCGGCGTCGTCATCTGGGCGCGCGAGTCCGACAGGTTCTGAAAAGATATTTCCGTCGTCGGCGCGCACACCCCGACAATGGCCGCCAGCATCTTCGATAAAGACACGCTCCTCGACCTCACGGTCAACATCGTGCCGCTCGTCATCATGACGTTCTTCGCGGTGCTGTTCCTCGTGTACAATCCGTGGCCCGGTTCAACGCTCGGACTCGTCCTCCAGTTCGCGCTCATCGCGGCGCCGTTCATCGCGCTCGCGATACTCACGTACGCGTCGGCAAAACGCATTGAAGGATAGGGGGACGAGCGGAACCTAACCTTTCTTTACGCTTCGGTCCAGACAATCAGACATGGAACTCACCCCGCAACTGGTGCTGACCGTGTTGATGGGGGTGCTCCTCGTGGCGGTGGCCGGGTGGCTCACTCGCCTCGAAGATTGGCGCTCCTACTCTCCCGTCGGCGGCGGCGGATACGGTGACGGTACCGCACACGGGCACGAAGAGAAACCCGGTGGGCTGACACGCTGGCTCACCACGGTCGACCACAAGGACATCGGCATCCTCTACCTCATCTACAGCATCACGACGCTGCTCTGGGGCGGCGTCACGGTGATGTTGATGCGGATAGAGCTGATTACGCCGAAGATGGACTTCCTGAACACCGTCGGGGACGCGCTCGGCGGTATCGGCGGGGCCGCACTCTACAACGGCCTGCTCACGTCGCACGGTATCACGATGCTGTTCCTGTTCGCCGCACCGATGGCCGCGGCGTTCGCGAACTACGTCGTGCCGTTGCTCGTGGACGCGGACGACATGGCGTTCCCGCGCGTGAACGCCATCGCGTTCTGGATTCTGCCGTTCGCGACGTTCCTCATCTGGGCGGGCTTCTTCCTGAAGCCGCTCGGCATCGACGTCACGCCCGCGGCGACGAGCTGGACGATGTACCCGCCCATCACGGGGAAGACGGCGGTCGGCGGTGCGCTCCACCTCCCGAACCCCGGCGTCGACCTGATGTTGCTCGGCCTCCACCTCTCCGGTATCGCGACGACGATGGCCGGTATCAACTTCATCGCGACCATCGTCGCCGAACGCAACATCTCGTGGAAGAAACTCGACATCTTCAGCTGGACCGTGCTCACGCAGTCGGGCATCATCCTGTTCGCGTTCCCGCTGCTCGGCGCGGCCATCATCATGCTCCTCCTCGACCGGAACTTCGGCACCACCTTCTTCACCGTCGGCGGCGGCGGGACGATGCTGTGGCAACACCTGTTCTGGTTCTTCGGACACCCCGAAGTGTACATCCTCGTCCTCCCGCCGATGGGGATACTCAGCCTCCTCATCCCGAAGTTCTCGGGCCGCGAACTCTTCGGGTTCAAGTTCGTCGTCTACTCCACGCTCGCCATCGGCGTCCTCTCCTTCGGCGTCTGGGCCCACCACATGTTCACCACGGGCCTCGACCCGCGCCTCCGCGCGAGCTTCATGGCCGTCTCACTCGCCATCGCGATACCGAGCGCGGTCAAGACGTTCAACTGGATCACGACGATGTGGAACGGGAAGATTCGCCTCACCGCCCCGATGCTGTTCGCCATCGGCGCGCTCCAGAACTTCATCCTCGGCGGCGTCACGGGCGTCTTCCTCGCCGCCATCCCGTTCGACCTCCTGATGCACGACACGTACTACGTCGTCGGGCACTTCCACTTCATCGTCTTCGGGATGATCGGGTTCGCGCTGTTCGCCGCGGCGTACTACTACTTCCCGCTTCTCACGGGCCGGATGTACCAGAAGAAGCTCGCGCAGTGGCACTTCTGGCTCTCCATCATCGGCGCGAACGTCACGTTCATCGCGATGCTCATCCTCGGATACGGGGGGATGCCGCGGCGGTACGCGACCTTCGACCTGAGCTCGATATCCGGCACGCACACCGCGACCCAGCAGTTGTTCGTCACCGGTCACGACATCGCGACGCTCGGCGCGGTCATCATCGCGGTCGGGCAGGTCATCTGGCTGTGGAACATGATTCAGTCGTGGCGCGAGGGCCCCAAGGTCGAGGACGGCGACCCGTGGAACCTCAAGGAAGTCGGTCAGTTCACGAACGAGTGGAAGTGGTTCGAAGCGAAGCAGGAGACGAAGCTCACCGACGGCGGCGAAGAAGACGACGCGGAGAACGCGGAGTCGGCGTAGCGCGGAATTCGTTTTTCTACGAGTTCAGTACGAGGACGAAACCCGTCGCGAACATCAGCAGCGCGACTGCGACGAGCGTGAGGAACAATATCTCTTTTTCCTCCATACCTGAACGTTGGAGTGAGAGCGCAAAAGCCTACTCACTGCACGCCGTAGCGCGACTGTGAACGAGAACGCTCGCTCCGGCCGGCGGATCATCGGATTGATGTACGTCGTGACGATGGTCGTCATCGGTGTGTTTGGCTACCTCGTCGGCATCGCCATGCAGCCGCGGCTCCGGGAGCTCGGCATCTCGCACGTCGGCGTCGGTCCGTTGATGCTCCCGATGTCGCCGTTGAATCTCGCGATAATCGGGATGGTGTTGGTCGGAACGGCGTTAGCCGTGCTGTTCGGACTCGTGGTCCTGGTGTCCCGGTACGACCGCTAGGGCGACGTGGGGAGGTCGGCGAGCGTTTCGATTTCGACGGTAGGCGTCCCCACCGACGCGTACGGGTGACGCTCGACGTGTTGCAGAGCGTGCCGCACGTGTCGAAACAGAGCGCGCCCCTGCCCGACAGTTCGGATGGGCGACGTACTGTGATGGCCCACGCAAGTTATGTGCCGTGTTGTCTTATACCACAGTATGGAGTTGCGCGAAGCCACCGACGCGGACCTGAACGCCATTCGGCGAGTCGCCGAAGCATCACTCGACGCGTCCTACAGCGACGACCTCGGCGAGGACGCGGTCTACAGACTCACCGAAGAGTGGTACGCCCGCGAACGGGTCGCGGACCGCCTCGACGACGACAACGTCGTCTACGTGGTCGCGGAAGACCGCAACGACGGCATCGTGGGGTTCTCGGAGGTCGAAATCACGGACCCGACGCACGCGGTCGGCGAAATCCAGTGGCTCCACGTGGACCCCGCCCACCGCGGGCGCGGAGTCGGGCACGAACTCCTCGAATACACGGAAGAACGCATCACGGAACGCGGTATCACGCAGGTGGACAGCGTCGTTCTCGACGCGAACGAGGGCGGAAACACGTTCTACCGCGAGAACGGCTACGTGCGCGTCGGCGATCAGTCGGTCGAAATCGGCGGCCGTAACTACACGGAGAACACGTACAGCAAACACTGGGACGCAGACGGTCCCGTGAACGCCACCGAAGCGCGCGACGACGACGGCCGAGAAGTGTTCGTCGCGTTCGACGAACGCGAACGCGGAAGCCTCGCGCCGTTCTACGTCGTCTACGCGGACGAAGCGCGCGAGACCCCCTACGGCTACTACTGCGGGAACTGCGACAGCCTGGACAACGCGATGAACGCGATGGAACGCATCGAGTGCAACGAGTGCGGGAACCACCGGAAGCCGAGTCGGTGGGACGCCGCGTACCTCTGAAGTTCGAAGCGCCTAAGAGCGCGAAACCGCAGTCCTGCGGTAGTGTCCGAACCCCGTGACGACCCCGACGCCCGACTCGCCGACGCGCTCGAACGCGTCGCACACGGCGCGGTCGTCTCCGTTCCGAGTATCCTCGGAGAGCGCGCGCTCACGCTCGCGTTCACCGCCGTGCTGACCAACGGGTTCTCCGCGGGCGCGTACGGCGTGTTCGCGCTCTCCCGCCGCCTCCAGCGATTCCTCCTCCGACTCTCGCTCGGGTTTCGGAGCGGCCTCAGTCGCTTCCTCCCGAACACCGACTCCCGGGAGGACCGGGACGTCATCGCGACGTTCGCCGCGCTCCTCATCTTCGTCACCGCCGGCGTGTTCGGTCTCGCGCTCTTCTTCGCCGCACCCGTGCTCGCCGACGCGACCGGCCAAGGCCACGACTTCGGCGTCTTCCTCCGCTTGTTCGCGCTCGGCCTCCCCGCCGCGGTGTGGTTGCGGACCGCGGGCGAACTCCTGCGCGCGTTCGAGGAAGTCGGCCCGCTCAACCTCGCGGTCCGCGTCGCGTTCCCGCTCGCCCAACTTCTCGTCGGCGTCGTGGGCGTGTTCTACTTCGACCTCGCCGCCGTCGCGGTCGGCGTCTGGGTCGTCATGGGCCTCGTAGGGATCGGCGCGGTCGCGTGGGTCGCGTTCGTTCACGACCTCCGCCCGCGGATTCGCGCGCCGAACGCCACCGAATTGCGCGAGAAATACCTCCGGTTCACCGCACCCCTGTTCGTCGGTGGGTTCGCCACCACGACCCAGCGCCTCGGCTTCTACCCGCTCATCGCCGTCTTCCTCTCCGGCACCGCGGGCGGCGTGTTCGCCGTCGGCGTCCTCCTCGGCGGCCTCGTCCGCCTCCCCCTCATGGGCATCAATCAGTTCATCCCGCCCATCGCCGCCGCGCTCAACGACGAAGGCCACCGCGAAGCCCTCAAACGCCTCTACCACGTCACCAGTCGCCTCGTCCTCGTCTGCGTGACCGCGCTCTCGGTACCAGTGGTCGTCTACCGCGAACCCGTCATGCGCGTGTTCGGCCCCGCGTTCGTCCCGTACGCGTATCTCCTCCCGGGGTTCGTGCTCGCGCAGTTCGCGGCGTGCGCCGCCGGCAGCGTCGGCATCCTCCTCACGATGACGGACAACCAGCGCGCGCTCCTCGTGACGAACACCGCGCTCACGCTCGTCCTCGCCGTCGTCTCCGTCCCCCTGACCGCGCTCTACGGCCTCCCCGGACTCGTGTTCGCCTACCTCCTCATGCTCACCCTGAACAACGGCATGGAAGTCGTCGTCCTCTACTACCTGGAGGGACTCCAGCCGTTCACGCGCGCACACACGCGCCCGCTCGTCGCCGCCGTGCCCTTCGTCGCCGTCGCGCTCGCCGTCCAGTTCGTCCTCCCGAGTCCGCTCGCACCCGTCGCCGGGACGCTCCTCGGACTCGCCGCGTACACCGGCACACTACTCGTCCTCGGATTCGACCCCGCGGAACGCGAACTCGTCGCCGCGCTCACCGCACGCTACCGGAACGCGCTCGGCTAAAAAAGTGGACGCGTGAGCGGCGTCAGTTCTGGACTTTCGACCGGATCTCCTCGACGATTTCGGGGTTCCGCAGCGTCGAGGTGTCTCCGAGCGTGTCTTCGTTCGCGATGTCTTCGAGGAGACGGCGCATGATCTTGCCCGACCGCGTCTTCGGGAGTTCGGGCGTGAAGATCACGGCTTCGGGCCGCGCGATGGGGCCGATGGCGTCCTCGACGCCCGCGACGATCTGTTGGCGGAGGTCGTCGGTCTCCTCGTAGCCGTCCTCGGTGATGACGTACGCGTAGACGGCTTCGCCCTTGATGTCGTGTTCGCCGCCGACGACCGCGGCTTCGGCGACGCCCTCGACGCCGACGATGGCGGACTCTATCTCCATCGTCCCCAGGCGGTGCCCGGAGACGTTGATGACGTCGTCCACGCGCCCCAGGACGGTGATGTAGCCGTCGTCGTCTATCTTCGCGCCGTCCTCGGGGAAGTACACCCAGTCGTCGGGGTCGCTCGACTCGGTGTTCGAGTACTCGGCCCAGTACTCGTCGATGAAGCGCTCGTCGTTCCGATACAGGGTGCGGAGCATGCCCGGCCACGGCTTGTGGACGGTGAGGTAGCCGGCGCGCCCTGGTTCCACCTCGTCACCGTTCGTATCCACGATTTCCACGTCGAGACCGGGGAGCGGTTTCCCGGCGGACCCGGGTTTCATCGTGGAGATGCCGGGGAGACCGGTTATCATCATGCCGCCGGTTTCGGTCTGCCACCACGTGTCCACGATGGGGCACTCCTCGTTCCCGATGTGCTTGTAGTACCACTTCCACGCGCGGGGATTGATGGGTTCGCCCACGGTCCCGAGGAGGCGGAGGCTGGAGAGGTCGTGTTTCTCCGGGAACTCCTTGCCCCACTTCATGAACGAGCGGATGGCGGTCGGGGCGGTGTAGAACTGGTTCGCCTCGTACTCCTCGACGATGTCCCACATGCGGTCGCGTTCGGGGTAGTCGGGCGTCCCTTCGTACATCATCGTCGTCGTGCCGAGCGCGAGCGGTCCGTAGACGATGTAGGAGTGACCGGTGATCCAGCCGATGTCGGCGGGACAGAAGTAGGTGTCCTCGGGTTTCACGTCGAGGACGGCCTGACTCGTCCACGACACCCACGAGAGATACCCGCCCGTGGTGTGTTTGACGCCCTTCGGTTGGCCGGTGGTGCCGGACGTGTACATCAAGAAGAGCATGTCCTCGGCGTCCCGGTGGACTGGGTCGACCGTCGCGCCGGCGTGGTCGGCGACGAGGTCGTCGTAGTCGTGATGGCGCTCGCCGAGCGAGTGCCCGAAGTCGTCGCCGCGGTCGCTGAGCCGGTCGACCACGACGGTCTCGACCGTGTGGTCGACGCCGTCTAAGCCTTCGTTCGCTTTGTCAAGGTGGTCGAGGGGGTCGCCGCGGCGGTAGTAGCCGTCGCAGGTGACGAGGTAGTCCGAGTCGGCGGCGTTCATCCGCGTGGCGAGCGCGTCCGCCGAGAATCCCGCGAACACGACGCTGTGCGGCGCGCCGATGCGCGCACACGCGAGCATCGCGATGGGTAACTCGGGAATCATCGGCATGTACATCGTCACGACGTCGTCCTCCTCGACGCCCATGTCGCGGAGCGCGGCCGCGAACTCGTTCACCTCGCGGTGGAGGTCCTCGTACGTGTACGTGACGTTCTCCTCGTCGGTCGGTTCGCCGACCCACTCGATGGCGGGTTCGTCGCCGCGTTCGTCGAGGTGGCGGTCGAGGCAGTTGTGCGACGCGTTGAGTTTGCCGTCCGTGAACCACTTGTAGAACGGCGGGTTCGAGTCGTCGAGAATCTGGTCGTAGTCGTCGTACCAGTCGAGGAGGTCGGCCGCGCCCTCCCAACACTCCGGCCAGTCCTCCTCGAAGTCCGCGTAGATGTTCTCGTTCGTTACGTTCGCCTGCTCGACGAACTCTGCAGGCGGCTCGAAGGCGTCCTGTTCTTCGAGCCGAGCCTCTAGTTCTACGCTATCGTCTGACATAGCTCGGGTAATAGAACGCAATCGCTCGCCATAAAATTTGTCACAAAATGAAAGAATAGTACGTCTGACGCGAAGCCGTCGCGCGTCGAGCAGCGGGCGATACGCGCCCGTACGTTACGCGACGCCGACAGTTTCCTGATACGAACCGTGTTTCGCCTCGAAGACGTCCATTATCTCTCCCATCGTCGCGTACGCCTTCACCGCGTCCACGATGTACGGCATCGTGTTCTCGCCGGACTCCACCGCGTCGCGGAGCGCCGACAGCGCCTCGTCGACTTCCTCGTCGTCACGCTCTTCTTTCACGGATTCGAGGCGTGCGAGCTGGCGTTCGCGGGCCTGCTCCTCGTCGACGTGCAGGAGGTCGAGTTCGTCGTCTTCTTCCTGCGTGTACTGGTTCACGCCGACGACGACCTCCTCGCCGTCGTCCACGCGCTCCTGGTACTCGTAGGCGGCCTCCTGAATCTCGCGGTGGAAGTAGCCCTCCTCGATACCCTTGAGGACGCCGTCGCGGATGGAGCCGTCGCCCATCTCCTGAATCTCCGCGAGGTACTCGAGGACTTCCGCCTCCATCTCCTCGGTGAGCGACTCGATGGCGAAGCTGCCCGCCATCGGGTCCACGATGTCCGCCGCGCCCGACTCCTCCGCGAGGATTTGCTGGGTGCGCAGCGCCACGCGCACCGCCTCCTCCGACGGCAGTGCGAGCGCTTCGTCGTAGGAGTTCGTGTGCAGGCTCTGCGTCCCGCCGAGCACCGCGGCGAGCGCCTGCAGCGTCACGCGGATGATGTTGTTCAACGGCTGTTGCGCCGTGAGTGACTGGCCCGCGGTCTGCGTGTGGAACTTCATCTGCATCGACGCTTCGTCCTCCGCGCCGTACTCCTCGCGCATCGTCCGCGCGTAGATGCGCCGTCCCGCCCGGAATTTCGCTATCTCCTCGAAGATCGAGTTGTGAGAATTGAAGAAGAAGCTGAGCGTGTGCGCGAATTCGTCCACGTCTAATCCCCGGTCCATCGCGTCCTCGACGTACGCGAACCCGTCCGCGAGCGTGAACGCGAGTTCCTGGGCGGCCGTCGACCCCGCTTCGCGGATGTGGTAGCCCGAAATCGAAATCGGGTGGATGCGCGGCGTCTCTTCGGCGCAGAACTCCACCGTGTCCGTCACGAGGTCCAGACTCGCCTCCGGCGGGATGACCCACTCCTTCTGCGCGATGAACTCCTTCAGCATGTCGTTCTGGAGCGTGCCCCGAATCTCGTCGCGCGACACGCCCTGCTGGTCCGCGAGCGCGATGTACATCGCGTAGATGACGGGCGCGCTCGGATTGATGGTGAACGAGGTCGAGACTTCGTCGAGACTGATACCGTCGAAGAGAATCTCCATGTCGCGGAGGGTGTCCACCGCGACGCCCTCCTTGCCGACCTCCCCGAGACTCATCGGGTCGTCACTGTCGAGCCCCATCAGACTCGGCATGTCGAACGCCGTCGACAGCCCCGTCTGTCCGTTCTCGATGAGGTAGTGGAAGCGCTCGTTCGTCTCCTCCGCGGTCCCGAACCCGGCGAACTGCCGCATCGTCCACGTCCGCCCCCGGTACCCGGTCGGGTAGACGCCGCGCGTGTACGGATACTCGCCCGGGAACCCGAGGTCTTCCTCGTAATCGATGTCCTCGACATCCTCGGGGGTGTAGAGACGGTCGACCTCGTGATTCGACACCGTGGCGAAGCGGTCCTTCCGCTCGCCGTGTTTCTCCAGCACGGGGTCGAGCGTGTCCGCCTCCCACTCCTCGCGGGCCTCCCGAATCTCGGAGAGGTCGTCCTCGTCGAACATGGGTCAATTTTTGCGCGAGTTTTCATTAAGGATTCCGGTCAACGCGGACTCGAAGAGTCCGCGGAAGAAGCGAGCGGTGGAGTGAAACGAAACCGCGAGCACGCGCGGTGGCGTCAGTAGTGACCCATGACGCCTTCGCGGCGGGCCCAGCGTTGGCAGTAGTGGAAGCAGGCGTAGCCGACGGCGAGGTAGCCGACGGCGGTGATGGCGAGTATCGCGAGTTCGCCGGCGGGGATGGTCCAGATGGCGACGCCGTCGCCCATCGCGCGCTGGAGGAGGTGGCTGCCTTGGGCGAGTGGGAGCCACTTCAGGAGGGGGTACTGGTCGACGGGGGCGGCGATGAGGCCGACGAACGCGAATTGGACGAGTTGGAACGCGCTCTCGATGCGTTTGAAGCGGATGGCGAGGCCGCCGAAGACGAATCCGACGCCGACGGCGGGGGCGACGGCGAGGACGCCGAGCGGAATCACGGAGAGCGGGTCGAGCGTGAGCCAGCGACCCGTCAGTACCATCATCACGAAGAGGGTGACGACGCCCCAGAAGAAGGCTTCGAGGACGTTCACGATGGTTTGGACGACCATCACGGGGCCGAAGCCAAAGGGGGACATGAACAGTTGTTCGAGCGTCCCCCATTGGGCTTCGCGGGTGACGTTCCAGGAGAGGCCGCTGTACGCGACGATGGAGATGCTCCAGAGGAGATACCCCACAATAAGGCCGGAGAGCGTGTCGTCTATCGCGGTCGGGGCGATGGCGCGGCCGCCGTAGAACAGCACGAAGAAGACGAGGAAGATGGTGCCGACCTGCGAAATCGTGTTCACGGGGTAGCGCGCGAGCAGGATGAATTTCTTCTTCAACACCACCGTGAACAGGCGGGCGTAGCCCGTGAGTCCGGTGTCGGGGCCGCTGCGCGCGTCGGTGGCGTCCGACCCGTCGGTGATGGTGCTCATCGGTCACCTCCCGCGTCCGTGACTTCGAGGAACACGTCTTCGAGGTCGGGATCGCGGCCGTCCACGTCGAGGAGTTCGAGGTCGGCGTCGCGGAGCACGTCGAGCACGTCGTAGAGCGATTCCTCGCCGAGCGTGACGAGGAACTCGGTGCGGTCGCCGTGCGTCTCCCAGTCGGTCGCGTCGAACCGGGAGAGCGCGTCTCTCACGCCTTCGTCCACGTCGCCCGCGACTTCGAGCCGGTAGGCCTGCGTCTCGAAGACGTCGACGAGCGCGTTCACGTCGTCGTCCGCGATGACGCTGCCGTTCGAGAGGATGACGACGCGGTCGCAGACGTCCTCGACGACGTCCATGTCGTGGCTGGAGAGGACGACGGTCACGTCGTCTTCGTCGGCGAGCCGGCGGAGTTCGCGGCGGAGTTCGAGCGACGCTTCGACGTCCAATCCGAGCGTCGGTTCGTCGAGGAAGACGAGGTCCGTGCCGCGCGCGAGCGTGCAGGCGAGCGACACCTTCTGTTTTTGGCCCCGGGAGAGCGAGTTCACGGGGTCGTCGGCTTTCTCCGCGAGGCCGAACTGCGCGAGGAGTTCGTCGTGGCGGTCGGTGTCCGAATTCCCGCCGAGTGCGGCGAAGAACTCCATGTTCTCGCGCACGGTGAGCCGCCAGTAGACGTTTCGCGCGCCCTCCAACATCGCGCCGACGTGCTGGTAGACGCGTTTCGGGTGTTCTGCGGTGTCGATGCCGGCTATCTCGACGGTTCCGCTGGTGGGGACGACGAGGCCGAGAATCGACTGGATGGTCGTCGTCTTCCCCGCGCCGTTCGGCCCGAGGACGCCCACGACTTCGCCGCGGGGAACGTCGAAGGAGACGCCGTCGACGGCGGTGACGGCGTCGTCCCCGCTCCCGTACGTCTTCCGGAGGTCGTCGACGTGGAGGACCGTGTCCGCCGCCCCGTCGGGGTCGGCGGGCCGCTCGCGTCGTTTCGCTCGTTGCATGGGTCTAGAAGCCCCGTGTCGGGGGGTAAAGGTTTCCAGAAGGCGTCTTCAGTCACTAATCCGAAACGTATCGTTTCGGCCGACACGTGGCCGCGAGGGGAAAATGCGTTCCGGCTACTGGAGGCGTTCCGTCGTTTCGACGAGGGGGTGGCGGGCGTAGTCCACCACGTCGATGTCCCCGACGGATTCCAACCCCTCCTTCTGCGCGGTTTTCTCCATCCCGAGGTCGACGCGGCGGTCGAGAACGATGACGTAGGCGTCCATCTCCTCGATACCGGCCTGCTCTGCGGCCTTGACGCGGTGATGGCCGTCCGCGAGCAACACGTCTCCGTCCTCGGCCGACCCTCGGTTGTCGATAACGACGAGCGGTTCCGTCAGGCCGCGCTCTAACTCGTACCGGCGGCCTTCGAGTTCGTCCGCGTACACCCGCGACTGCGTGGGGACGATGTCGGAGAGCGGAATCGTGCGGCGTTCTTCGGTGGCTTCGACGCCGTGGATGGATTCGAGCGTGCGCTTGAGTTTCCCGACCTTCTCCGGGGTGGCGCGCTCTATCTGCGAGCGAATGACGTCCGTGTTCGAGATGATTCCCACGAGGTGGCCGGCGTCGTCGACGACGGGGAGTTTTTGAATCCCGGACCGGAGGATGACCCGGGCGGCGTCGTTCGCGTTCATCTCGGGGTGCGCGACGATGAGGTCGTCGCTCATCACGGAGAAGATGGCCGCGTCGTCGTCCGCGAGCAGGAGGTCGCGCGCGCTCACGAACCCCTCGACGCGCCGGCCGTCGGTCACCGGGAACCCGTTGTGGCCGTCGCTCTCCACGACGCGCTCTGCGACCTCCGCGACCGTGTCGTCGGGCGAAACAGTCTGTACGTCCCGCGTCATGTACTCGCCGACCGTCGGCTTCCCCGAACCCCGGTCGAACGCCTCGTCCATGCCCCGAGATAGGGCACAGACGGGGAAAAGCCCTGCCTATCGAACGGCGTCGAAGAAACGCGTCGCGATGGTGTCCTCTAACATCTCGGTCAACTCCGCTTCGCTCTCGGTTTCGACGGCGTCGAACAACCCCATCGGTATCTGTGCGCCCGCCATGTCCGCGTGGCCGCCCGCACTCCCCACGTCGTCGAACGCCGCGCGCAACACTCCACCGAGGTCGATTTCCGCGCCGCGGGCGCGCGCCGACGCGTACACGGTGCCGTCGAGGAAACCGTAGACGAAGGTCACGGTGACGCCCTCCATCGCGAGCAGGCGGTCCGCGGCCTGCGCGAGCGTGTCCCGGTCGTTCAACGAACCCACACACGAAGAAAGGATGGAGCCGTCGAGTTCGCGGTTGCGGATGGCGCGCGCGATGACGTCGAACGTGTCGGCGCTCACGCTCGGACTCTCGACGCGTTCGAGCACGCCGATATCGGCGTGCGAAAGGAGTTCGGCGGCCGCTTCGAAGTCCGCGGTCGTTATCTCGCGCGAGAAGTCCTTCGTGTCCACGCGAATCCCGTACAGGAGACCGGTGGCGACCGCGGTGTCGAGTTCGACCCGGAACTGTCGGAGGTACTCCACGAGGAGCGTGCTCGCCGCGCCGACTTCGGGGCGGAGGTCGACGAACCGCGCCGACACCTCCGCGTCCGTCGGGTGGTGGTCGATGACCACGTCCACGTCGATGTCCGGGGGGAGTTGGTCGTTCACGCCCGGCCGCGAGTGGTCGACCAGCGCGATGGCGTCGTAGTCGAGTTCGTCGTCGGGCGCGAGGTTCACGAGGTCGAGTTCGAGGAGGTTCACGAACGCCCGGTTCTCCTGGTGGCTGATCTCGCCGTAGTAGCACGCGTCCGCCTCGACGCCCATCGTTTCCGCGATGCGGGTGAGCGCCACCGCCGCCGCGATAGCGTCGGGGTCTGGATTGTCGTGCATGAACACGCCGAGACGCCCATCGACGGACTGCAGGACTTCCCGGAGTTCGTGGACGCGTCGCGACTCGCCGTCCGTGACGAGTTCCTCGACGTGTTCGACCAGCACCGTCCCCGCGCCGACCACGCGGTCCGCGGCCTGCGCGAGCGTGTCGTACTGGTCCCGTGTCGCGTCGAACCCCGTGAACGCGACGACGTACGCGTCCGGGTGTGCTTCGCGGAGGGCGTCGACTGCGGCGATGTTCGTCCCCGGGTCGTCCCCGCCGACGAACACGACGTCGGGCGGCGTCTCCCGCCGCACCGCCGCGGGGTCGGTGACGTCCACGGTCTCGGACGCGACCTTCTCGTTTCGGAGGGACTCGACCGTGCTCGCGTCGGAGTCGAGAACGAACAGCTCGCCGCGTTTCGCGGACAAGTCTTCTACGACCGCGCGCACCGTCGTCCCACACCCGAGGACGAGCCGGGATACCATCAAGGCCTGATTCCCGACGACCGGCCTAAAACCTACCGTCTGCGCCTATCCCAGCAGGAGATGGGCGGCGGAGACGGCGGTGTCGGTGACGGGGTCGAACGCCGCGAGCAGGCCGACGGTGACGACTGCTGCTGCGAGCACGGCGACGTAGAGGGCGGTCGGCGTCGAACCGAGCGAGAACTCGCTTTCGGGCGAGTCGGCCCACATCGCCTTGACGACCCGCGAGTAGAAGTAGAGCGAGAGAGCGCTGTTCACGACCGCGATGGCGACCAGCCAGACGAAGCCGGCGTCGATGGCGGACGCGAACAGGAAGTACTTCGAGAGGAAGCCAGCGCCGACGGGGATGCCGGCGAGGCTGAACATGAAGACGGTCATCGCGAGCGACGCGACCGGTGCTTTCGCGGCGAGGCCGCGGTAGTCCTCGAACGTCTCGCCGACCTCCCACTGTTCCGCGAGCGCGACGAACAGGAACGCGCCCGTGTTCATGAAGCCGTAGACGAACAGGTGGGTCATGCTCCCGGCGAGCACGAGGTCGTCCGCGTTACCGGAGAGCGCCGCGAGGCCGATGAGGACGTAGCCCGCGTGTCCGATGCTGGAGTACGCGAGCATCCGCTTGACGGACTCCTGGCGGGCGGCCGCGAAGTTCCCGAGCGTCATCGTCACCGCCGCGAGGACGGCGACGAGGAGCGCCCAGTTGACGGTGCCCGACACGGCGTCGAGCGGGAACGCGACGGTGAACACGCGGAACGCCGCGGCGAACCCGGCCGCTTTGGACGCGCTCGACAGGAACGCGCTGATGGGCGCGGGTGCGCCCTCGTAGGCCTCGGGCGCCCAGAAGTGGAAGGGGACGCTCGCGGTCTTGAACAGGAAGCCGCCGAGAACCATCACGACGCCGACGCCGAACACGCCGCCGAGTGGTTCGGACGAGACGGCTTCCGCGATGGCGGGAAGGCGGAGCGACCCAGTCGCGCCGTAGACGAGGCTGATACCGTACACCATCACGGCGCTGGACAGCGCGCCGACGAGGAAGTACTTCAGGCTCGCTTCGACGCTGTCCTGATTGTGCTTGAGGTACGCGACGAGCGCGTACGACGGGAGGCTGACCAGTTCGACCGCGATGAATACCGTCGCGAGGCTGTTCGCGGCCGCGAGTACGCTCATCCCCGTGGTCGCGAGTAAGACGAGCGCGTAGTACTCAGCGACGTGCGATTCGCCGCGCACGTAGTCGATGGACGCCACCGAGACGAGGGTCGCGACGGACCCCACGAGCACGGTGAAGAACAGCGAGAGGTTGTCGACCATCAGCGCGCCGTCGAAGACGCTGAACGCGTCGCCGCCGGTGCCCGCCCAGATGAACCAGACGGCGAGTCCGGTCGCGACGAGCGTGCCAGCGGCGGCTATCGCGCCGACGACGTCTTCACGACGGTCGCCCGGCCACACCGCGTCCACGGCGAGTACGAGCAGGGCGACGAGGCCGAGCGCGTACTGTGGCGCGAGCGGTGGGAGTTCGACCATCTATACACCACCTCCGAGGATCGAGGTAAGCGAGTCCTGAATCATCTGCATGAAGAGGTCGGGCGCGACGCCGAGCGCCACGGCGAGGAGGACGAGGACGACGGCGGGCGCGAGGTCGCTGCGCGCGACTTCACGCACCGACGCGTCGGTGTCCACCCGGAGCGGCCCGAAGAGGACGCGCTGCATCGTCCAGAGGAGGTAGCCGGCGATGACGACGATGCCGAACATCGCGACGGCCGTGATGAGTGGGGCGTTCGCGTACTCCGCGCGGAACGACCCCGTGAAGACGAAGAACTCCGCGGCGAACCCGCTCATCAGCGGGAGGCCCATGTAGCCGAACGCGCCCGCGACGAACACGCTCGCGGTGACGGGCATCTCGCTCGCGACGCCCGAGATTTTGTCGACCATCCGGGTGCCGGTCGAGCGCTCGATCGCGCCGACGGCGAGGAAGAGCACGGCGATGAGGAGGCCGTGGCTCACCATCTGGAAGGTCGCGCCGGACAGGCCGTACTGGGTGTACGTGACGAGCCCGAGCAGCACGAAGCCCATCGAGGGGATGGACGTGTACGCGACGATGCGTTTGATGTCCTGCTGGCTCACCGCGACGATAGCACCGTACAGGACGGTGACGACGGCGAGGACGCCGAGCAGGGGTGCGAAGTCGCGCGTCGTCTCCGGGAACATCGTGACGTTGAATCGGAGCAGGGAGTACGTCCCCATCTTCGTCACGACGCCCGCGAGCACGACGACGACCGGGGTCGGGGCTTCCGTGTACGCGTCGGGAAGCCACGTGTGCACGGGCACCAGCGCGGTCTTGACCGCGAACCCGAACAGCAGGGCGAGGAACGCCGCCGTGGTGATGGTGTTCGCGCTCACCCCGTAGAGCGACTGGATTTCGCCGCCGCGCACGGCCGCCGCGACCGCTGCGAGGTCGAGCGACTGGACGGGGGACGCGAACACCACGAGCATGAACCCGATGAAGAGCACGAGGCTCGCGACGTTCGTGTACACGAAGAACTTGATCCCCGCGTAGGCGCGCCGCGGACCGCCCCACACCGCGATGAGGAGGTACATCGGCACGAGCACGAACTCCCAGAACACGAACCAGACGAAGAAGTCGAGCGCCGAGAAGACGCCGACGAGACTGGCTTCCGTGAACAACAGGAGCGCGTAGAACTGGGACTGGCGGTCCTCGATGGTCGTCCACGCGCTCACCATCGCGATGGTGGTGAGAACGGTCGTGAGCACGACGAGCGGGAGGCTGATGCCGTCCAAACCGACGTGCCAGTGCATGACGTAGCTCCCGAAGGAGAACCAGTCGATGTTCGTCTCGAACGCGGGCGACCCGCTCTGCAGGAGCGCGTTACCCGCGCCGTCGTACGTACTGTACAGGTAGAGCGCACCGCCGAGCGGCAGCAGGCTCAACACCGAGCCGAGCCGTGACGCCCACTCGTCGGGTGCGGCGAGCACGCAGAGCGCGCTCAGGAACGTGACCGCGAGTAAGGCTTCTATCAACATTCAGAACCACCCCCCGAGGACGCCGAGCGCAGCGAGCATCACGAGCAGCCCGAGCGCGAGGAGCGTGACGTAGTTCGACACCCGTCCGGTCTGCAGGCGGCGTGCTTGTGCGCCGCTGAAGAGGGTGACGCTCGATGCGCCGTCGACGATGCCGTCGACGATGCCCTGATCGAACTTGCTCACGCCCCGCGAGACGGGGAGCGTGAGGTGTTCGGCGAGCCAGACCTGGTACTCGTCCTGATAGTAGTTGTTGTAGAGCAGGGTCTTGATGGAGCCGAGTTTCTCGGTGTGTTCGACGGGTTCGGGGCCGCTGTAGAGCAGCCACGCGAACCCGACACCGGCGAGCGCGAAGACGAGCGAGATGCCCGCCGACGCGAGCGCGCTGAACTCGGCCGCCGCGTACGCCGCGTTCGCGGTGACGAGTTCCTCGTAGTGACCGGCCGCGGTCGCTTCGATGGGGCCTTCGAGCCACGAGTGGAGGAAGTCGAGGTTCGCCCCCGTGAGGTCGCTCACCAGCGCGGGGTTGACGAACCCGATGAGGAGCGCGAGCGCCCCGAGGACGGCGACGGGGAGTTTCATGTTCCAGCCGATGCCGCCCGCGGATTCCGCCGTGCTGCTCCGGGGTTCTCCGTGGAACGTCAGGAGGAACATCCGGAACGTGTAGAACCCGGTGAGGAACACGGCGACGATGCCGAACGCGTAGGCGACGAGGAGCGCGGTGTTCCCGCCGAGGCCGTAGACGAGGGCTTCGTGGAGGACTTCGTCCTTCGACCAGAAGCCCGCGAACGGCACGATGCCCGCGAGTGCGAGCGACCCGGAGAGGAACGCCCAGTACGTGACTGGGAGTTTGTCCTTCAGACCACCCATCTCCCACATGTCCTCGTCGTGGTGCATCGCGACGATGACGACACCGGCGCCGAGGAAGAGCAGCGCCTTGAAGACAGCGTGCGTGAGCAGGTGGAAAACGCCCGCGACGTATCCGCCGGCGCCGAGGCCGAGCATCATGTAGCCGTACTGGCTGATGGTGGAGTACGCGAGCACCTGCTTGATTTCGCGCTTCACGACGGCCATCGTCGCGGCGAACAGCGCCGTGAACCCGCCGACCAGCGCGATGACCGCGAGGACGGTGGGGAGGAGCGCGAAGAAGCCGTACATCCGGGCGACGAGGTAGACGCCGGCCGCGACCATCGTCGCCGCGTGGATGAGCGCCGAAACCGGCGTGGGGCCTTCCATCGCGTCCGGAAGCCACGTGTGAAGCGGGAACTGCGCGGACTTCCCGACGACGCCGCCGAGAACGAGCAGTCCGAGGAGCGCGAACCACGCCTGCGGATCGAGGCCGAAGAACGTGGTCACGTCCGCGCCGCCGGGACCGAGCGCGGTCGCGGCGGTTTCCGTGAACTCCGTGAACGTCGCCGTGCCGAACGTGCCGAGAATCCCGACGAGTCCGACGAGCAGGAAGTAGTCACCGAACCGGGTGACGAGGAACGCCTTCTTCGCGGCGCTCGCGGGCCCGGGGTTCGTGTACCAGTGGCCGATGAGCCACCACGAACAGAACCCGACGAGTTCGAAGAAGACGAAGCTCATCAGTAGGTTATCCGAGAGCGCGAACGCGAGCATGCTCGCCGAGAACAAGCCGAGGCCCGCGTAGTAGCGCGGGAGGCCGGGTTCGTCCTCGTCGTTCATGTAGCCGAGGCTGAACACGTGAACGAGGAACGCGACGAGCGAGACGAGCACGACCATCAGCGCCGACAGCGGGTCGACGAGCAGGCCGAAGTGCAGGCTGAACGTGCCGTCGCCGGCGACCCACGTGTAGATTTCTTCGTTCATCTCTCCGCCGCTGCCGACCGCGAGGAACACCCACGCGGACAACAGCAGCGACCCCGCGGTCGCGAGGATTCCGGGAATCGCACCCCCCTTCGGCAGGAGTTTCGGATAGTAGTGGCCTGCGAGGAGCGCGATGAGGAACCCGACGAACGGTAGGGCTGGAATCGCAGCAGCGAATTCGAGTGCACCCGCCATCTTACCACCTCATCGACGTAGGAGTCGTCACATCTACCTCTTTGAAGTTCCGGTACAACACGAGCACGATACCGATACCGACCGCGACTTCCGCGGCGGCTAACGCCATCGTGAACAGGCTGAACGTCTGTCCGACGAGGTTTCCGTACTGGTGGCTGAACGCGATGAAGTTGAGGTTCGCGGCGTTCAACATGAGTTCGACGCTCATCAGGAAGACGAGCGCGTTCCGCCGAGTGAGCACGCCGAACACGCCGATGCAGAACACGGCGGCCGACAGCAGCAGGTAGTACTCGGTCGGTATCACTTCTCACCACCCCGGAACAGCTCGCCGAAGGAGCCGTCGTCGCGTCGCGCGAGCATCACCGCGCCCACGAGCGCGCCGACGAGCACGAGGTCGATAATCTCGAACGCGGCGAGGAAGCCCTCCGTCGGGGCGTCGGACGCGCTCGTGAAGTCGAACAGCGCGTAGCCGATGCCCGAGATGAGGCGGGCGTCGCCCGCGAACCCGGCGGCGTCAGGGAACGACGCCCCGAGGAACACCACCGCGAACAGCGCGAACAGCGCGACCGCGACGACGCCGGGGAGCACGCGCAAGTCGTCTGCGAACTCGAAGTCCGCCATTACGCGGCCACCTCCCCTTGCTCACGAGTGAGCATGACGGCGAACACGATGAGCACGAGCACGCCGCCGACGTAGACGAGAATCTGCATCGCCGCCGGGAACTCCGCGTTCAACCACACGAAGTGGACGGCGAGCGAGAGCAGTGCGCCGCCGAGCATCAGCGCCGAGTGCCAGACGTCGTGAACGAGCACGACGCCGAGGCTGAAACCGACCGTGGCGAACGCGAAAAACGCGAACGCGACGAGTTCGGCGAGGCTCACTGGTAGTCCACCTCCCCTTCGCCCTCACCGACCCACGCGCCCCGGTCGGGTTCGCGGGCCGCGAGCGGGTCGATGTCCTTGTACCACGGGACGTTCCGCAGTTGTTCTTTGTTGTAGACGAGGTCGTGTTTCGTGTCGCCGTTGAACTCGAAGTTCTGCGTCAACAGAATCGCGTCCACGGGACACACCTCCTCGCAGAGCCGGCAGTAGATACACTGGCCGACGTGGAGGTTGTACTGTTCGCCCTGACGCTGGTCGTCCGTCACGATCTGAATCGTATCGTTCGGACACACCTTCTCGCACTGCCGACACCAGATACAGCGCTCCTGACTGAACTTGTGGATGCCGCGGAAGCGAGCGCTCACTTCGGGCGCGGTGTCGGGGTACTCGACGGTGAACGTGTCGCCGTCGAGCGCGTGCTTCATCGTCGTTGCCATCGATTTGAATACACCTATCATGCGATCACCCCCACGACGACGGCCGTGAGAACGAGGTTCGCGAAGGACAGGACGAGCATGCCCTTCCAGCCGATTTCGATGAGTTGGTCGACCCGGATGCGGGGAATCGCGGACCGACACCACTGCGTGAACAGGAAGACCGCCCACATCTTCACGAGGAACCAGACGATACCCGGAAGCCACGGGCCTGCGGGACCGCCGAGGAAGAGCGTCGCGATGACCGCGCCGCCGAGGAAGATGTGGAGGAACTCGCCGAGGTAGAAGAGAACGAAGTACACTGACGAATACTCGGTCTGATAGCCGGCGACGAGTTCGCTCGGCGCGTCGGAGAGGTCGAACGGGTTGCGGCCGACCTCCGCGAGGTTCGCGACGATGAAGAGGATGAACGCGAACGGATTGAGGAACGCGTACCACATCGGGATGCGGATACCCGCTATCACGGCGAGCGTCTGCGTCTGCGCGGAGACGATTTCGCTCAACTGGAGCGTCCCCGCGAACAGCACGACGGACGCCGCGGTGACGACGAGCGGAATCTCGTACGCGATGTTCTCCGCGACGGCGCGCAGACTCCCGAGGAACGAGTACTTGTTAGAGGACGCGTAGCCGCCGGCGACGATGCCGAGCGTCGCGAGCGAGGAGACACCGAACACGAACGCCAAGCCGACTTCGGGGTCGGCGAGCTGGAGACCGCTCCCCATCGGAATCACCGCGAATCCGAGGAGCGCGCTGAACGGCAGGATGATGGGTGCGAGGTCCCACGCCGGCCGGTCCGCGCGTTCGGGGACGACGAGTTCCTTCGAGAGGAGTCTGACGGAGTCCGCGACGATGATGAGCAGGCCGAACGGCCCGACCCGGTTGACGGCGATGCGGTCCGTGAACGCGGCGGTGATCTTCCGCTTCGCCCACGGGCCGGCGATAGCCGCGCTCAAGAGGAGGATGACGGCGATGATGGACGCGCCGATGACGCCCGAGAGGACTTCCATCCAGAGCGGCGGGTTCGCGCCGTACCCGAGGAGTTTGCTTATCTCCACCGGGAGCGTGCTCATCTGTCCACCTCGCCGAGGATGATGTCGAGACTGCCGAGCGTCGCGATGAGGTCGGGGATGTACTCGCCGTTACTCATCGCGGGCAGCGCCTGCAGGTTACTGAAGCACGGACTCCGAATCTTGAACCGTCCGGGTTTGCCCGTGCCGTCCGACCGGATGTAGATGCCGAGTTCGCCCTTCGCTCCCTCGACCGCGCGGTACGCTTCGCGGTCCTCTTCGGGGTTGAGCGTCCGCGGGACGTTCGACTGAATCTCGCGGTCGTCCTCGGGCCACTCCTCCAGCAGGTCGACGCACTGTTCGATGATGCGCGCGGACTGCTCGACCTCGCGCATGCGAACGAGGAGGCGGCTGTAGTTGTCCTTGCCGTCCTCGGTGACGACGTCCCAGTCGAGGTGTTCGTAGTAGCCGTAGGGGTCGTCGCGCCGGAGGTCGTAGTCGATGCCGGACGCGCGGGCGACGGGCCCGGTGACGCCGAAGTCCTTCGCGACCTCGGGTTCGAGGACGCCCGTGTCCACGCACCGAACCTGGAACAGTTCGTTGTCCGTGATGAGGTCGTGGTACTCCTCGAGGCGAGAGGGGAGTTCGTCGAGGAAGTCCCGCGTGTTCTCGAAGAACTGCTCGCGGGGTTCCGGGATGTCCCAGACCACGCCGCCGAGGCGGAAGTAGTTGAACATCATCCGCTGGCCCGTGAGGTCCTCTAAGAGTTTCTGGACGACTTCGCGGTCCCGCATCGCGTACATGAAGATAGCCGTGAACTCGCCGTAGATGTCGAGACAGAACGTCCCGAGTGCGAGCATGTGACTCGCGATGCGACAGAGTTCCGCGCCCATCGTCCGGATGACTTGTGCGTACTCGGGGACCTCGATGTCGTTCAGGTCCTCCGCGACGCGCGCGTACGCCCACTCGTTGAGGAGGCCGGCGGACGCGTAGTCCCAGCGGTCCGGGTACGGCATAATCTGGTAGCGGTAGTCGCCGTTCTGGGCCATCTGCTCCTCACAGCGGTGGAGGTAGCCGATGTCGGGTTCGACGTCCGCCACCTGCTCGCCGTCGAGGACGGTTTCGAGGTGGAGGACGCCGTGAGTTGCCGGGTGGTGCGGTCCGATGTTGAGGAACATCGTGTCCGCCTCGGCGTCCTCGAACTTCCCTTCGAGCGGGTTCCGGTGCTCTTCGAACGTGACGATCTGGGGTTTGCTCTGGTTGTAGTCGCGTCCCAGCGGGTGGCCCTGCCACGTCTCCGGCAGGAGGATGCGGCGCAGGTCCGGGTGGTTCTCGTACTGGACGCCCACGAGGTCGTACGCCTCGCGTTCGTGCCACTCGGCGGTCTTGAACACGCCCGCCGCGGACTCGCTCACCGGCTCGTCACGCGGCGTGGGAACGACCACGGACACTTCCTGCGTCGGGTCGTCGTACTTCTTCAGGTGGTAGATGGACTCGAAGCGGTCCGCGTACTCCTGTGCGGAGACGAGCGAGAGGTGGTCGAAGCCGGCGTCATCTTTCAGTGTCTCGATGACGTCGTGCACGCGGTCCGCGCGCACCACGAAGCCCTCCGCGTTCGTGTGGCTCTCGCGGCGAATCACCGCGTCGCCCAACATCGCTTCGAGTTCGTCGTAGTCCACCCCGGAGACCGGCTCCTCTACGACTTCCGTTTCGGGCTGTTCTTCCTGCGTGCTCATGCGGAACACCTCCGGTGTGACGCGTGAGTTAGCGAGTCGCCGTCCGACGGGGAACGTCTCGCGCAAGTCATGGTGAATCAGCCCAGTTGTAGCGCATGACGAGCGTGTCTTCGTCTATCTCGCCCGCGAGGTGGTCGACGAGTTCGTCCCGGTCGAGGTCGCCGAACTCCTCCAGTTCGTAGGGTTTGACCGTGACGGGTGCGCTCTCGCCGTTCGCGACGCGCTCCTGGAGTTTCACGACACCATAAACAAGTGCCTCGGGGCGGGGCGGGCACCCGGGGACGTGGATGTCCACGGGGATGACCTCCTCCGCGCCCTTGAGGACGTTGTATCCCTCCTGGAACGGCCCCCCGGAGATGGTGCACGACCCCATGCCGACGACGAACTTCGGTTCCGGCATCTGGTCGTAGATGCGCTTCATCCGGGGCGCGAACTTCGAGACGATGGTCCCGGGGACGATCATCACGTCCGCCTGCCGGGGCGACGCGCGCGGCACACCCGATCCGAACCGGTCGAGGTCGTGTTTGACCGCGTACGTGTGCATCATCTCGATGCTGCAGCACGCGATACCGAACTGCAGCATGAACATCGACGACCCCCGCACCCAGTTCATGAACTTATCGAACTTGGTGAGGATGAACGGGGACGTCCCGAGCGCTTCCCGGAGTTTCGAGTTGAACCGGTTGTCCACACCCTCGCCCATCCGGGCTTCCTGCGTCTTTCTCAGCGGTTCTGTACTGTCGACGATGGCGTCCCGCGGCGAATCACTACTCATGGTTATAGTCGTACCTCGGGTTCCGTACCCAGCGCACCGCGCCGTTCCGCCACGCCCACGCGAGTCCGACGACGAGCACGCCGATGAAGACGAGCATGGGCACGAGCGCAGCGACGAGGCCCTGGGAGGCGACGGCGTCCCGGTAAATCACGGTCCAGGGGAAGATGAGCACGGTCTCTATGTCGAAGACGACGAACAAGAGTGCGACCATGTAGTACTGGATGTTGAACCGGAGACGCGTCCCTCCCGTCGGAACCTCACCGCTCTCGAACGCGACACGTTTTCCTTGCTCGGGTACGCTGGGGCGTAACAAGGCCGAAACGCCCATCATCGTCAGCGGGATGAGGACGCCGACCGCCGCCAGCGAGCCGATGGCGATCCACGTATTCATAACTCCGTATCGTCCGCCGGTTCAATCCCCATACCTATAAACGTTGATTCTTCCCCCGGTACGGGAATCACGGCGTCTGCGGCCGTTTTTTCCGAGCGGCTGAGACGGCGTGCGCCTAGTCGTTTCGACCGCGGCGGAACTCGCGCACCCCCTGGTCGTGGAGGTCGCGGGAGACGTCAGCGACGCCTGCGCGCCGGTCGTCGTGGAGCTCGCGGAGGCGGTCCGCCAACGCGTCGTCGGCGCGCGCGAGAATCTGGACAGCCGAGAGCGCGGCGTTGTACGACTTCCCGGCGTCCACGGCCGTGATGGGCGCGCCCGTCGGCATCCCGATGACCGAGTCGACCGATTTCTCCTGGACGGGGACGCCGATGACGGGTATCGGGAACGCGATGGACGCGGTCATGTTCGGGAGGTCCGCGGACTTCCCGCCAGCGCCCGCGATGATGACGTCGACGCCGCGCGCTTCCGCGGTCTCCGCGTACGCGTACATCAGGTCGGGCGTCCGGTGGGCGGACACGACCCACGTCTCGTAGGAGTAGCCTTCGGGCGGGTCGTCGGCGTCCGTCTCCTCGGTGAATCCGAGGGCGTCGAGCGCCTCGTGCGCGCCCGCCATCACGTCGAGGTCCGAATCGGAACCCATGATGATGCCCACGTCGGGCGTGTGTTCTCTGTCGCTCGCTGCGTCCGCTTCGAGGAAGTCGATGATGTCGTCTACGGTCATCTGAATTCGAGTGCGTCGACGGCTGATTTCGCGCGCTCTCGCGCGGTGTCGGTGCTGTCCGCGGTCGCGGTGACGTGGCCCATCTTCCGGAGCGGCCGCACCTCGCGCTTGCCGTACCAGTGGAGGTGGGCGTCCGTGACCGCGAGCGCGTCCGCCGCGCCCGCGAGGTCCGCGGGACGCGATTCGCCGGTCCCGAGCAGGTTCGCCATCGCCGCCGGTTCGCGGAGTTCCGTCGACCCGAGCGGGAGGCCGAGCACCGCGCGAACGTGCTGTTCGAACTGCGAGGTCCGCGTCCCCTCGATGGTGTAGTGCCCGGAGTTGTGCGGGCGCGGCGCGATTTCGTTCACGAGAATCTCGTCGCCCCGCTGGAAGAGTTCGATACCGAACACGCCCCGGCCGGAGAGCACGTCCAGTACGTCGAGTGCGACGTCGCGGGCGGCGTCCCTGCTCGCGTCGTCGCCGGGCGCGGGTGCGAGCGTCTCCCGCAGAATCTCCTCCTCGTGGACGTTCTCCACGACGGGGAAGGCGTCGACGCCGTTCGCGCCGCGGACGCCGATGGTGGAGAGTTCGCGCTCGAAGTCCACGAGTTCCTCTGCAATGAGGCCGGAGAGGTCGCCGAAGTAGTCGACGGCCTCCGCTATCGAGTCGACGACAGCGTTCCCGCGGCCGTCGTAGCCGCCGCGGCGGGCTTTCAGCATGAGCGGGCTGCCGAGCGCGTCGAACGCGTCTTCGAGGCCGGACTCCGTGTGGACTTCCGCGAAATCAGGGACGGGGAGGCCGGCGTCCGCGAGCGCGCGTTTCTCCGCGAGTTTGTCGCCGGTGATGGCGAGCGACTCGGGCGAGGGGTGGACGGGCGCGTCGAGGGAGTCTAGCGCGTCCTCGTCCGCGAGTTCTATCTCGTAGGTCACGACGTCCGCGCGCGCGGCGAGTTCGGCGAGCGCGTCTTCGTCGTCGAAGTCAGCGACGAGTTGGTCCGCCGCGGGCGGGGACGCCGGGCAGTCGGGCGTCGGGTCGAGCACCACGACCTCGACGCCGAGCGGGCTCGCGGCTTCGGCGAGCATTCGGCCGAGTTGGCCGCCGCCGACGACGCCGAGCGTCGCCCCGATGGGGTCTGTCATCACCCGGAGAGTGTGGTCACACCTGCATAAATATTGCCGAACGGACCGATAGTTAGGCAGATTCGTGCGTATCGTTCCGTATCCAGATGACGGTCGGCGTGTCGGAGGACGTGATTCGGTACGTGACGGACGTGTAGCCGGAGAGTTTGGGGTCGATTTCGTCGTAGTGTTTCGCGAGCGCGATGACGACGGGCGGCTGCGCCTCGGTTACGTTACCGATGTCGAGGGTGCTGTCGACTTCCGCGCCGTACCGTTCGAGGTACCACGGGAGCGGCATCCGCCACGTCCAGTGCTGGGGTTCGCGGAAGTCACCGCTCATCGAGTTCGAGGGGCCGAACGAGGAGTAGAAGTGGTCGCCGTAGAACAGCACGTCCGTCCCGTCGTTCCCCTGAATCGCGGTGTCGACGTCGGCGAGCGTCCCCTGCATGTGTCCGGCGGGTTGGCCGTACTGGACGAGCGGGTTCGCGTCGTCCTGCGGGGAGGCGAACGACGTGTCGTACGCGGTCGCGCCCGCGAACCCGGCGACGCAGAGCAGGACGACGACGGCGACCGCGGCCCCGATTCGGTCGCCCGACCGGAGGAACGAGAGGCCGCGGTCGGCTATCCAGCCGACGCCGACGGCCGCGGGGACGGCGAGCGGTATCATCGCGTGGACGATGGACCAGTGCGCGGCGATGTCGGTGATAATTGGGTAGCCGACGACGCTGAAGACGCCCCAGTACGCGCAGAACTCCACGAAGTCGCGACGACCGAGCCAGTAGCGGTCGTAGACGAACCCGCCGACGGCGAACGCGGTGAGCGGGAGTGCGACCTCGACGTGGGTTTCGAGCGCGAGTTTGAGAAATTCGACGTAACTGTGCGCGTGCCCGCCGCCCCAGAGCGACACCATCTCGTGGAACGCGCCCGCCGTCGCGGCTTCGAACCCGGAGAACGAGGTGAACGTGTGGACCAGCCCGGGTCGCGGCGAGAAGAAGAAGGCGAACACGACGAGGAACTCCACGAAGAGCGCGACGAACGGCGGGAGGTACCTCCCGAGTGGGCCGTTCGCGAGCGCGTCGAACCCCGAGAGGGCGTGCGTTCCTAGTCCGCCGTCGCGTCGTTCTGGGTCGAGGAGTCCGTCTATCCAGTCGACGGTCACGCTCGCGTATTCGAGCGCGCGCTCTCGGGCGCGGGCCACCCAGCCGTCGCCGCCGCCGAGAAGGCGGTGGTCGACGACGAGGAGACCGGCACCGAGCCAGCAGACGATGTAGACGAGCGCGTTCGCTTTCGTGGTGAACGCGAGCGCGAGGAAGAGCACGCCGACGGGCCAGTACCAGTTCCGGCCGCTCGCGCGGGCGCGGACGAAGAATCCGAGGGCGAACAGGCTGAACGCGCCCACGAGGACGTCGTTGCGCATGAACCGCGAGTAGTAGAGGAGGACGGGGTTGAGGGTGAGAAAGCCCGCGAACGCGAGGACTTCGGTGTCTCGGAGGTGGTCGCGGAAGAGCCACGCGGACAGCGGGAGGAGGCCGCCGACGAGCGCGACGACGGCGCGGGCGGTGAAGTCGCTCGCGCCGAACGCGGCGAAGACGTACTTGTCGACGTGGTAGAGGAAGGGACCGTGAATGATGGGCTGATACGTGTACTGACCGGTTTCGGCGTAGCGGAGTATCCAGTACCCGACCCGGCCCTCGTCCCAGTGGAACACCCGGTAGCCGAGCGCCCAGAAGCGAACGAGGACCGCGAGGAGGGCGAGGGCGGCGACGCCGGCGGCGACCCGACGGCGGCCGAGACGGGAGGAGGCCATGGTGGACGGAGAGGCGGGCGGGGGCAAAGGTTTTCCGAAGCAACGTGGTTCGACGCGACCGAGCGAAGCGCGGGAGCGAGAACCACGGAAAACGCGAGCGCGAGCGCAGCGAGACGCGAGCAGGCGGAGCGGGACAGGGCGGTGACAGTGGGTTCCCGACCCGAGCGAAGCGAGGGAGAGAGAACCACGGAAAACGCGAGCGTGGGGGAACGACGCGCACTGTGGCAAGGGTTTCTCGAAGACAGTAAGCCTAAGCCTCGTCCCTCAGACTCTCACGTATGGTCTCTCTCGGCCTCGTCGTCGCAGAATTTAACAAGAGTGTGACGGAACCGATGGCAGAAGCGGCGCGGGATGCCGCTGCGGACGCGGACGCGGCTATCGTCGACGAACTGTCCGTTCCAGGCGCGTACGATTCGCCGCTCGCTGCGGACCGGTTGGCGCGCCGCGACGACGTGGACGCGGTCGCCGTCGTCGGTGCTATCGTCACCGGCGATACGGACCACGACGAAGTGATCGGGCACGCCACCGCTCAGCGGCTCTCCGACGTGAGTTTGGAGCGCGACACGCCCGTCGCGTTCGGCGTGAGCGGGCCGGGGATGAGCGGCGCGGAAGCCCGGGAGCGCGTGGAGAAGGGTCGGGAGACCGTAGAGAGCGCGATTCACCTCGCGGAGGAACTCAAATGACAGAGTACGCAGATCGAGTCGAACGTGTCGAACCGAGCGCCACCCTCGCGGTGTCGAACCTCGCATCGGAACTGGAGGCGGAAGGGAAGGACGTCGTGGACCTGTCCGTGGGCGAACCCGACTTCCCGACGCCCGAGAACGTCGTGGAGGCCGCGGAGGACGCGATGGAGGCTGGCCACACGGGGTACGCGCCGTCGAACGGGATTCCCCAGTTGAAGGACGCCATCGCGGAGAAACTACGCGGCGACGGGTTGGAGTACGGGACGGACGAGATAATCGTCACGCCGGGCGCGAAGCAGGCGCTCTACGAGACGTTCCAGGCGCTCGTGGACGACGGCGACGAGGTCGTGCTCCTCGACCCCGCGTGGGTGTCCTACGAGGCGATGGCGAAGCTCGCGGGCGGCGACCTCAGCCGGGTCGACCTCTCCGCGCACGACTTCCAACTCGAACCCGCGCTCTCCGACCTCGCGGACGCGGTGTCCGACGACACCCAACTCCTCGTCGTGAACAGTCCGTCGAACCCGAGCGGCGCGGTGTTCTCACGCGCGGCGATGGAGGGCGTGCGCGACCTCGCCGTCGACCACGACTTCACCGTCATCTCCGACGAGATATACCAACACATCAACTACGGCGCGGAACACGTCTCCCTCGGGAGTCTCGACGGCATGGGCGACCGCACGGTGACGGTAAACGGCTTCTCGAAGGCGTACTCGATGACCGGGTGGCGGCTCGGCTACCTCGCCGGCCCCGAGGAACTCGTCTCCCAGGCGTCGAAAGTCCACTCGCACTCGGTGTCGTGTGCGACGAACTTCGTCCAGCACGCGGGCGTCGAAGCCCTCACGAACACCGAGGACGCCGTCACCGAGATGGTCGACGCGTTCGAGTCCCGTCGCGACCTCCTGCTCGACCTCTTCGCCGACCACGGCGTGGACGTGTCCGCACCCGAAGGCGCGTTCTACCTCCTCCTGCCCGTGGACGACGACGACCAGTCGTGGTGTACGAACGCCCTGCAGGACGCGCACGTCGCGACTGTCCCCGGGAGCGCGTTCGGCACGCCCGGCTACGCCCGTCTGTCCTACGCCGCGAGCGAGGAACGCCTCCAAGAGGGCGTCGAACGCCTCGCCAGCGAAGGCTACCTCTGAGACGGCATCCCGCGCCGACGGGTGGCACGCGAAACAACCACACGGCGGCCGGGTGAACGACGACTATATTTTCGGACGCGTCCTCGGACGACCATGTTCACTGTGTTCGCCTCCCTCCTCGTGGGAGTCGTAACTGGGCGCGTCGGGGGGCGTCGCGTCGCCGACGCCGCCGGCCACCTGCTCTCCGTCGGCCTCGTCGTTCTCCTGTTCGTGATGGGGGTTCGATTGGGCGCGAGCGACGCCGTGCTCGCCGACCTCGACCGCATCGGCGCGTTCGCGCTCGCGCTCTCGTTCGGGTCCGTCGCGGGAAGCGTCGTCTGCGCGTACGCCGTCCGCGACGTCTTCCCCTCGTTCGACGCCGACGGCGACGTCGCGGGCGCGGAGGGCGACTCGCACACGTTCACGCTGCTCGTCGTCGCGTCCCTCGTCGCGGGCGCGGCGTTCGGCGCACTCTTCCTCCCCGCGGACGCCCTGTCGCTCGTAGAACGCGCCACCTCGCTCTCGCTCGCCGGCCTCCTGTTCGCCGTCGGCGTCGGCCTCGGCGCGGACGGCGCGCTCGTCTCCCAACTCCGCACGCTCGGCCCCCGAGTGCTCGCGCTCCCCGTCGCCGTCGCCGTCGGATCCGTCGCGGGCGCGCTCCTCGTCGGCGTCCTCCTCGGAATGAGCGGGAGCGCCGCCGCCGCGGTCGGCGCTGGTTTCGGCTGGTACAGCCTCTCCGCCGTCATCATCACCGACGCCGCCGGCGTCCACCTCGGGTCGCTCGCCTTCCTCGCGAACGTCTTCCGCGAACTCCTCACCCTGCTCTGTCTCCCGTTCGTCGTCCACCACTTCGGCCGCGCGGCCGGCATCGCGCCCGGCGGCGCGACGACGATGGACGTCACCCTCCCCGCGATAAAACGCTCCGCCGGCCGCGGCGCGGTCGTCCCCGCGTTCGTCACCGGCGCAGTCCTCTCCTCGATGGTCCCCCTCCTCGTCCCCGCACTCCTCGCGTTCTAGGGGGCCTCGCTCGGGTCGACCACGTCGCCGTCGTGCGGGAACACTCCCACCTGGTCGCAGATGTCGCCCATCGGGCACGCCTCGGGACCCTCCAGACACGCGGGCTTTCGCGCCGTGCAGAACTCGCGGCCGAACTGAATCATCGCCGTGTGCCCGAACCCACATTTCTCCGGGGACACCTCGGCTTCCATCACCTCACGCACCTGTTCGTGGTCCGCGTCGGGCGGCGCGAACCCCATCCGGCGGGCGATACGGTGGACGTGCGTGTCCACCGGGAAGACGCCGGCGCGGCCGCCGGAAAAGAGCAGCACGCAGTCCGCCGTCTTCGGGCCGACACCCTTCATGTCGAGCAAGGCGTCCCGCACCTCGTCGGGGTCGCCGTCCTTCACGTACTCGTCGAACCCGTCCGCGCCGCCGTACTCGGAGACGACGCGTCCGGCCAGCCGAATCAGCGTCTCCGACTTCTGGTTGTAGAGGCCCGCGGAACTGATGGTGTCCGCGAGTTCGTCCTGGTCCGCGTTCGCGAGCGCGCGAGCGAGTTCGTCTCCGGTGTCGTAGCGCGCCATCAGTTCGTCGTGCGCCGGCTGACTCGCCTTGTCCGAGGTGTTCTGGCTCAGGATGGTTCGCACGAGACACTCGAAGGCGTCCTGTCCGCCGTACGTCTTCTGCCAGTAGCGGTCGCCGAGGCGGTCTACGAACGCTTCGACGCGGGAGGTGCCGTCGCCGGGGTCGAACCGGTCGAACGTTCCGCCGCCGGCCGTGCCGCCGGAGATGTTCTCCGCGGGTTCGTCGTCCATGTCGACTAGTGTGGGCGGGTGTGAGAAAAGCGTCCGGCTAGTCGACGCGGAAGGTGAAGGTGAGGTCCGCGCCGTCGGCGAGTGCGGAGACGAGGTCCCGCGGGAGGTCCGCGGCGGCTTTGTCGGCGTCGACCATGACGGTGCGGTCGTCGACGTACGTGCTGGTGCGGAGGACGTGGCCGCGTTCGTTCGTAAAGGAGAGGTCGGGGTGGCCGCTGCCGACGACGGTCGCGCGGGCGTCGTCGGTTTCGAGGACGGCAGTTATCGTGGCCTCCGCGTCCCGACAGGCCGCGGTGAACTCGTCGGGGAGGTCCGCGGGGGCGCGGTCGGCTTCGATGCCGACGATGCAGTCGCCGGCGGGGGTGAGGTAGTCGTCGGTGGTGACTTCGAGCGTGCTCGCGTGTTCTCCGGAGACGTTTTCGTGACCGCGCGCGCGAACGACTTCTTCCATGCGTGGTGGAGGGGCTGGCCGCTACTTGAGTTCGTTTATATACACCGGACGGTGGGAGGGAAACGCCCGAGAGCCGCGAAATCCGCCGTGTGTTACCTGTTTGCACACCCGCACGGAGGGTAAATTTTAAATGTCGTCGGGGACTACTTCTTGATACCTGAACGCCCCAGCGTTCACCAGCACCGCTCGAGAATGACAGGCCGTTCTCACTTACGACGATTCGCAGTAGTTCCCGAGCGACATCTGTGTGGCGTACAGCGGCGGAATGGAACCGAGGTTTGAACAATGGTAGAACAAGAAACTATCGACGTCTCGTCCGCGGACGAGCTGATTACTGACGAAGAACTCGAAAACAAGTCCAAAGGCCAGCTTATCAAGAAAGCCGGCCAGTTCCGTGACCGGCGGAACGAACTCAACCAACTCGCGTCCTCCCGTGCATCGAAGCGCGACGAACTGAACGCGAAGACCCGTGAGAAGGTCGACGAAGCGCAGGAACACCGCGAGGACCGCGACGAGCTCAACGAGCGCGTCCAGGAACACAAGGAGGTCCGCAACGAACTCAACGCGGAGGCCAACGAACTCTTCGAGAAGGTCGAAGGGATGAAGGAGGACCTCGAACTGGACGAGGGCAAGGACTTAGAGGAGCTCAAAGAGGAGATCGAGCAGCTCGAGTTCAAACAGCAGACGGAAGTCCTCTCCACCGAGGAAGAGCGCGAACTCATCGAGAAGATCGAGGACAAGCGCGAGGAGTACCAGAAGCGCAAGGAAACCCTCGAGCAGAACGACGACCTCGAAGGGCTCGTCGACGAAGCTGAGGAGGTTCGCGCCGAGGCGTCGAAGCACCACGAGAAGGTCACCGAACTCGCGGACAAGGCCCAGCAGCATCACAACGAGATGATCGAGGCCTACCGCGAGGCCGACGACATCCGTGACGAGGCCGACGAGAAGCACGAAGCCTTCGTCGAGGCCCAGGAAGCCGCCGACGCGCACCACGAGGCGTTCGTTCGCGTGCAGAAGCGTCTGCGCGAACTCGACAAGGAAGAAGAAGAAGAGCGCAAGACCGAGCGCGAGGCCAAGCGCGAGGAAGCGAAGGCCGAAGCGGAAGACATCTACGAGCGGTTCCAGGAAGGCGAGACGCTGGACACGGAAGACCTCCGCAAGCTCCAGAAGTCCGGTCTGCTCTAATTCGGGTTCTCTCTCTTTCGTTTTTCACGCCGCGTAGCGGCGGCGCTGTCGGCTCGGCCGGTAGTTTATGTCGTCCGCGTGCGACGTGACTGGTATGGATTCGTGGACGAAGCGGTCCGGGCGCGCAGTCGTCGTGGTCGTCGGGCTCGTCGTCGGGCTCGCGGTCGGCTGGGTGGTGTTCGTTCGCGCGGCGAACGGGAACCTCGCGCGACTGCTCGGTATCGGACTCGCGCTCGCGGTCGGCGTCACGTCGGTTCGCATGGCGGGCCAGGCGGCGGGCGCGATTTTCGCGCCGTACAACGTCGCGGAGGTCGCGGTCGAAGGACCGATAACGCGCGATGGCGGCGGGATGTTCCCGACGCAACCGGGGACGACGCCGGCCGACGCGATCGTCGAACAACTGGAGCGCGCGGACGCGGACGGGAACGCGGAGGCGCTGGTCGTGCGCCTGAACACGCCGGGCGGCGAGGTGGTGCCGAGCGAGGACATCCGGAACGCGGTCGAAGGCTTCGACGGCCCGACGGTGGCGTACGCGACGGATGTCTGCGCGAGCGGCGGGTACTGGATCGCGTCCGGGTGTGACCGCATCGTCTCCCGCGAGGGGAGCATCGTCGGGTCGATCGGCGTCGTCGGGTCGCGGACGAACGCGGCGGGCCTGATGGAGAAACTCGGTCTCTCCTACGAGCAGTTCACTGCGGGCGAGTACAAGGACGCCGGCGTTCCCTTCCGCGAGATGGAAGAAGACGAACGCGAATACCTCCAGGGACTCGTCGACGGCTACTACGACGAGTTCGTCGACCGGGTCACCGAGGGCCGCGACCTCGACGAGGAAGCCGTCCGAGACACAGAGGCCCGCGTCTACCTCGGTGAGGACGCGATGGACGTCGGATTGGTGGACGAAATCGGGACGCGCGACGCGGTGGACGACTACCTCGAAGCCGAACTCGGGCGGGGCGTCGAATCCCGCGAGTTCGAACCGAGTCGCGGCCTCAGGTCGCGCGTCCGGTTCGGCGCGCAGTCGGTGGCGTACGCGTTCGGCGCGGGCGTCGCGAGCGCGCTCGGCGCGGACGACGGGTTCGAATTCCGGTAGAGTGGTTTTTTACGACGGGGCGCGCATTCGCTAACTGAGTCGGATGAACACGTTGGTCCTCTGCCTCGACCGGTCGGGCGCGATTCCGCGCGCCGCCGGTGTCACACCGCCCGTCGCGGGGTGGGAAGCCGTGCAGTCGCTCGTCGTCGACTACGGCGTCACCGACCCCGAGGACTCGGCGGTGAACTGTCTCTTAGAAGCGCTCCGGGTGACGCGCGAACTCCGGGACGCGGACGAGGACGCGACGGTCGCGGTCGTCTCCGGTAATCAGGATTCCGTGGTGGGTGCGGACCGCACCATCGCGGAACAGGTGGACGAACTCATCGAGCGCTACGACCCCGACTCCGCGATCCTCGTCATCGACAGCGCGGAGGACGAACGCGTCGTCCCCATCGTGGAGAGCCGACTCCGCGTGGATTCGGTCGACCGGGTTGTGGTCCGGCAGGCCCGCGACATCGAGTCGACGTACTACCTCCTCAAGCAGTTCCTCGCCGACGAAGAACTCCGCGGAACGGTACTCGTTCCGCTCGGCGTCGTGCTGCTCGTCTTCCCCGCGCTCCTCACGCTCACGAACAGCCTCGCGCTCGCCGTCGCCTCCATCACCGCCGTCATCGGCGTGTTCCTCCTCTACAAAGGGTTGAACGTGGACGAATCCCTCAGCGGACTCCCCGGACAGGCGCGCGAAGCGCTCTACTCTGGCCGAGTGTCCATCGTCACGTACGTCGTCGCCGCCGGCCTCGTCCTGGTCGGCGTGTTCGCGGGCGCGCTCGGCGTCTCGGACCTCCCCGACCGCGGGACGTTCCTCGCGGCGATGGCGTTCGGCTACTACAGCGTCCCATGGGTCGCGCTCGGCGCGCTCGCGGCGAGTACGGGCCGCCTCATCGACGAATCGATTCGCTCGGACCACGTGGGAATGAACTACCTCAACCTCCCGTTCGGCGCGGTCGCGGTCGGCCTCGTCGTACGCGGGTTCACTGGCTACTTTCTCGAACGCGCGGCGCTCGTCGCCCCCGTCTCCGTCGGCGGCGTGGACGTCGGCGTTGTGAGCGTCGCGTCCGTCGTGCTCTCCCCGGAAGAACGCCTCGCCGCGTTCGTCCTCGGCGGCGTGCTCGTGAGCCTCATCGGCATCCGCGTCGCCACCTACTTCGGCGGGTCGGACCACTCCGTCACCCCGGAAAAGTAGTCCGCGACGGGTAGGTCTCACTCGCCGCGCCCAAGTCCGCGACGGGTAGGTCTCACTCGCCGCGCCGAAGTCCGCGACGGGTAGACCCCACTCGCCGCGCCCAAGTCCGCGACGGGTAGGTCTCACTCGTCGCGCCGAAGTCCGCGACGCCTAAACCCACACACCACGAGAGTAGCGGTATGACCGACGGCAAGTGGGTGGGGTTGTTCTCCGGGGGGAAGGACTCGAACTGGGCGCTCTACCGCGCACTGGAGGAGGGGTTGGACGTCGCGCGCCTCCTCACCGTCCACCCGACCGGCGACTCCTACATGTACCACGTCCCCGCGACCCGGCTCGCCACGCTCGCCGCGGAGAGCATCGGAATTCCGCTCGTCGACGTGGAACCCGACGACTTCGACGCCGAGAACGCCACCGACTCCAGTTCGCAGGGCGACGCCGAACTCGAACCGATGGAGCGCGAACTCGAATCGCTCGCCGGCGAACTCGACGGCGGCCTCGCGGGCGTCACGGCGGGCGCGATAGAGAGCGAGTACCAGACGAGCAGAATCCGCGGGATGGCCGACCGCCTCGACTGCGACGTGTTCGCGCCGCTCTGGCAGGAGGACCCGCGAGAACTCGGCGAGGCGATGCTCGACGCCGGATTCGAAATCACGATTCTCCAAGTCGCGGCCTACGGCCTCGACGAATCGTGGCTCGGCCGCACCCTCGACCACGACGCCCTCGACGAACTCGACGAACTCAACGACGAGTACGGCGTCCACCTGATGGGCGAAGGCGGCGAGTTCGAGACGGTCGTGACGAACGGACCGCACTTCGACCGCGCGATAAAGTTGGAATACGACACCGTCTGGGAAGGCAACCGCGGCTACGTCGAAATCACCGACGCCCGACTCGAATAGCGGAAACGATTGCGGAAGGTCATCCCGGACAGTTCCGAGCGCGCGGAACGCGAACCGACGAAGAAAAGATGCGAGGTTAGTGTTCGTTTCCGTTCGAGATGGTGGTGTGTGCGCCGATGAGGGCGCCGGCGAAGTCGATTTTTTCGACGTGGGTTTGTTCGTCGATGATGGAGTCGCGGATGGTGCAGTCGACGATGGTGGCGTCGGGGAAGACGACGCAGTTGTCGAGCCGGGAGTTGCGGACGGTCGCACCGCTCATGACGTGGACGTTCTCCCCGAGGGTGGTGTTTTCGAGGGTGGCGTCGTCGGCGACGAGGGTGCCGCCGTCGAGCGTCCACGCGACGGCGTCGAGGTAGCTCTCGGGGGTGCCGATGTCGAACCACGCGCCCTCGAACGTGAACGCGTGGACGGACTGGCGGTCCTGCAGCCACTGGACGAACCAGCCGGGTTCGTCGGGGTTCTCGCCGGACTCGAGGTACTCCTCGATGAGCGGAAGGACGTCCCGTGGGTAGGCGTAGCAGGCGATGGAGACGAGCGTGCTCTTCGGGTCGGCGGGTTTCTCCTGGAAATCCACCACCTCGTCGCCGTCCAGATTGACGAGGCCGTAGGACTTCGCGCGTTCGAGACTCCCGACGTCGTACGCCGCGAGCGACGGCGCGTCCTTCGCCTCGAAGAAATCGAGGAACTCCGAGACCTCGAAACTGATGAGGTTGTCTCCCGCGATGACGAGCAAGTCGTCGTCGACGTTCTCGCGTTCCACGAGCTGTCCGAGCGCACCCATCACGCCGAACTTCTCGTCCTCCGCCGTCGTCTCCTCCACGGAGAGCGTCGTCTTCTCGTACCCCTTCTCGTCGAGGTGGGCCGCGAAATCGTCCGCGAACCGCTCGTTCGTCGACACGAACACCTCACTGATACGGTCGTCAGCCTCCAACTCGTCGAAAATACGGTCGATAACGGTAGACTCGCCGATCGGGAGAAACATCTTCGGCCGATGCTTCGTAATCGGCCACATTCGCGTCGCGTACCCGCCCGCGAGGACGACAGCCTTCATGCGTACACCGTGATGGGGGGGCGCTAAGGTCTTTTTCCTTCCACTTTTTGTACGGGGCCGCTGCGCGGCCCCGTGACAAAACCTGGAGGAAAAAGCCGCCACCACAGCACAGCAACGGCCCTGTGACAAAATCTGGAGGAAAAAGCCGCCACCACAGCACAGCAGCGGCCCCACCGCGGCCGCGACCGCTTACGCGAGTTCGGGGACGGCTTCCACCCATTCGCCGAGGGTGTCGGGTTCGGCGTCGGCGGTGAGTCGGTCGCGTCGTCGCGTCATCATCACGCCGTAGATGGCGTGCTTGGATTCCGAGAGTCGATGAGTGCGGAGGTGTTCGCGGGCGTCGGCGCGCAAGAACTCCGTGGATACGTCGCGTTGGACGAGCGAGCGGTCGCAGACCGGACACGTGAGCACGTGAACGTCCATACTCGGGGGTAGGCGGGAACCACCAAGAACGTTCCCTGCGTATCGATAGTCAGGCCTCCGGAGATCTCCGTACGCGGCCGGTGATGACTTCGACGGTCGTCTCCTGTTCGAGGGGCTGGTCGTATTCGGTGAGCAGGTCGCGGAGGTCGCGTTCGAACGCCGCTTTCGCGTCGCCGAACGTGTCAGGGGTGCAGGTGGAGAGGGAGAACACGTAGCCGACGATTTCGTCGGCGCGCCACTCGCGGTGGAGCGGGAATTCCCGGGTTTCGACGGCCGCGTAGCCGCGCTCTTCGAGCATGTCGTCCCACGGGTCGTCGTACTCCACGTCCGGCCCGGTGAACGCCGGCAGGTCGTCCAGATACTCCGCGGCGAGGTCGTGGACGGCTTCCTGCCAGTCGCGGCGGCCGCGCGTGAACCAGTTCTCGTCCGTCATCAGCGCCACGCCGCCACCGGGTTCGAGCAGGTCGCGGAGGTCGTCGAGCGTCTCCCTGCCGCGCATCCAGTGAAACGACCGACCCATCGCGGCGAGGCGAAACGTACCGTCACGGTCGGGGAGGTCGGCGTCCGAACCCACGCGGAACGTGACGTTTTCGAGACCCTGTTCTCGGACTCGGTCGCGGGCGTGGTCGAGCATTCGTTCGTTCGGGTCCATCGCGACCACCGCTGCGGCGCGTTCCGCGAGCGGAACGGTGAGCTGTCCAGCGCCGCATCCCAAATCGAGGACGCGACCGTCGGCGAGCGCGAAGCGGTCTTCGAGGGAGGTGAACGCCGCGGTTCCGTAGCCGGGACGGTGCGCTCGGTAGTGGTCTTCCGCGCTCTCGAACGCGGTCATTCTATCGTGAACGCGGGTTCGTGGATGCCCTCGTGTTTGCACTCGGGACAGCGCGACGGGAGGTTCAGGGGGTCGTCGAACCCGTTGAACCCGCACTCCTCGCACTGGGGCGGTCGGACGAGGAACTCCTCGTCGGGGCCGTCCACCGACTTCGCGACGTGTTCGACGTGGGAGAGCGCGGCGTGGGGCGATATTTCGAATTCGACCGCGAGCGCGCTCGGCGTCGCGGCCTCCTCGCGGAGAGCGTCCGCGATGCGTTCGCGAGTCGTCCGCTGGGGCATACCCATACTCGGGGCCGGAGGGCTTTCCGTGCATCGTTGCACGTTAGTTCTCGCAGCGGCGAGCAGTCGTATGACCGACGGCGAACGCATCACGGGCGTCGAGGACGTTCCGGCGGATTCGACGTTCCTGTTCACCGTAGACGGCGGCGACGGCGAAGACGAAGCGGTGCTCACGCGGAGCGAGGACGGCATCGAAGCGTACGTCAACCGCTGTATGCACTTCACGCACATCCGCATCGACAAGGGGAGCGGCGCGCCGGTGCGGGACGGCGAACTCGTCTGCGCGAACCACGGCGCGATGTTCGAACAGCGGACAGGGGTCTGCACGTTCGGGCCCTGCGAGGGCGCGAAACTCGACAGAATCGAGATAACGGTCGCGGACGGCGACGTCTACCTCGTCGACGACGACTACGCGTTCGTCGCGACTGGCGGCGTCGAGTCCGACCCGTCCGCGCTCACGTCGACGTCGAACGTCGAGTTCTAGCGCGGTACGCGTCCAGTAGGCGGTCCGTTACGGGGTGGTCGCCGTAGGTAGTGTCGTCGTATCGCTCCACGGGGCGGAGTTCCCACGTGGAGTTCGTACAGAACAGTTCGTCCGCGCTCCGGAGGTCGTCGGGGTCGTATCGGCCGGTTTCGACCGGGATTCCGCATCCGTCGGCGACGTCGAGTACGACCTCGCGGGTGATACCGGGGAGGAGCGGGCCGTCGAGGCTCGGCGTGTGGAGCGTGCCGTCCTCGACGAAGAAGACGTTGCTCGTCGCTCCCTCAGCGACGGGACCCTCGATGTCGCGGACCAGCGCCTCGTCGGCGTCGGTCCCTCGCAACTCCAGTCGCGCCAGAATCCCGTCCAGATAGTTGTGCGTCTTGGCGTCGGCGGGCATCGACGCCTCGGGAATCCGCCGGCGCTCGACGGTCCGAACGACGGCAGGGTCGTCCCACACTGACTCGCCCTCGACGCCACCGCGCGGAAGCGGTTTGACGATGACGACGACGGACGGCGATACGTCCTCGGCGGGCGTCAGCTTCCCCGGCTGAACGCCCCGCGTCACCGACGCACGGACGTACGCATCCGACAGGCCGTTCGCGTCCAGCGTGGCCTCGATTCGCTCGCGTAGGTCCTCGGGGACGGCGTCGCCCATCCCCAGCGTCTCGCACGTGCGCTCGAGGCGGGTCCGGTGGGCCGCCCACTCGAAGACGTCGCCCCCATAGGCGCGACACGTCTCGAAGGCGGCGTCGCCGTACAGGAAGCCACGGTCCTCGACGCGCACCGTCGCCTCCTCGCGCGGCACCAGCCGCCCGTTCACGTGGTACTGCATAGCTCCAGGAAGTTGCGGACGAGGCCCTTCCCGTCCTCGGTCAGGATGCTCTCGGGGTGGAACTGAACGCCGACGTGTGGCAGGTGTCGGTGCCGAACGCCCATCACGACGCCGCGTTCGTCGTCGGTGCGTGCCGTCTCCTCTAGGACCGCGGGCACGTCGTCGCACTCGACCGCGAGCGAGTGGTATCGCCCGACCTCGAACCGCTCTGGCAGGCCGGCGAACACCCCGCGACTGTCGTGGCTGATGGCCGACCGCTTGCCGTGAACCACCTCTGGGGCGTGGCCTACCGTTGCCCCGTGGACCGCACACAGCGCCTGGTGCCCGAGACACACGCCGAGCGTCGGATACTCGCGCTCGGCGAACAGGGGCATCGACACCCCTGCCTCCTCGGGCGTGCCCGGACCCGGCGAGACGACGATACCGTCCGGGTTGATGGCGTCGACGCCATCGAGATCGACAGCGTCGTTCCGGCGGACGACCACCTCTGCTGCCGCCTCGCCGACATACTGGACGAGGTTGTACGCGAAGGAGTCGTAGTTGTCGACGACGAGTATCCGCGTCACTGCCCCGACACCTCCATCTCCGTCTCGTCGCCGAGTGCGGCGTTCACCGCGTTGACGAGCCCTCGCGCCTTCGCC